>Ga0116131_1000670_pt1 | contig 25798 bp, 25 predicted proteins | sample June2015DPH_17_1_FD_89734 | JGI IMG/M metagenome (GOLD analysis project Ga0116131, IMG submission 89734) | Peatland microbial communities from SPRUCE experiment site at the Marcell Experimental Forest, Minnesota, USA - June2015DPH_17_100 | ecosystem: Environmental > Terrestrial > Soil > Wetlands...
CAACAAGGCGACGGCCGTCACGTAAACCGTACCGGCGATGAACGGGAGCAGGCCGAAGTTCGTGGGGCCGGCCGTCGAGTCCGGCTGCCACGTCGGCGACAGGATCTGACCGACGGGGGTCCCGTCTTTCACGAAGAGCTGGATGCCCTGCCACGCGATAAAGGCCAGCAGCATTACGACGATGAAGATCATCGACGCCGCGGCCACGAATACGATGCGTCGGGGGATGTCTATCCGCTCCCGCAGGCTGGGGGCCGCCCGCAGCCCAGCTACGCGGTAGGCACCCGTCAGTTGAGCCATCGGCGCTGCCTCGACACGGCTAATTGCTGGAAACAGTAGTGCTCCGGGCCCCGCTTATTGCCGCAGGGCCCGGAGCAGAGGAAGCTGACTACTAGCTGACTGGGACGGGGCCGTAGGAGTCCTTCGGGATGATCGTTCCCTGGACTTCCGGACCCAGCATGTACTGGATGAAGGCGGCCGTCAGACCAGTGGCCGCGCCGAGGGTGTACAGGTTGCCGTCGGCGGCGAGCTTGTACGTGCCGTTGCCGACGTTGGCGATTGTGGCATCGACGCCATCGAGCTGGAGGCCGTTGAGCAGGGGCTTATTGGCCGGGGCGTTGTAGTAAGAGAACCCGATGACGCTGACGGCGCCGTTGGTCTTCGTGACCGCGGTCGTCACCGCACCGTTCGAGTCCTCGGTCAGGGTCTGGCCGCCGGTCGCCTCAGTGGCGCCGCCGAGGACGATCTTCTTGAAAGTGGCGCGCGTGCCGGATGACTGGGGGCGGAAGATCAGGACGATCGGGAGGTTCGGACCGCCGACTTGGCTCCAGTTGGTGTCCTTGCCGGTCCAGATGTCGATGTTCTGCTGAGTGGTGAGGTTGGTGACGCCGGTCACGTCGAGGTTGGTGACGACGATCCAGCCCTGGCGGGCGACGACGTGGTCGACGAGCGTGTCGGCGACGGGCGTGGCTAGCTTGGTATTGGCGAGAACATCGGACGCGCCTATTTGGACGGCGCCTTGGGCGACCTGGCTCAGGCCGGTGCCGGAACCGCCGCCGTTGACTGTGATCGTGGCGCCGGGGCAGTGCCCCATGTAGGCGGTGGCCGCGTCCTGGATGAGCGGCTGCAGGGCCGTGGAGCCCGAGGTGGTGATGCTGCCGGCCACGCAGTTGACCGTGGGCGCCGGCGTCGGAGTGGCGGGTGCCGGGGTGGAAGTGTTCATGGCGGCCGTCGGAGTGGCGGGTGCCGGGGTGACGGGGGGCGCCGTCGTTGGCGAGGGCGTGGCGGCCGATGAGCATGCCGCGGCCAACATGGCGGCCGCGATGGCTAGAGCGCCGAAGCGTCTCGTTCCGTTGAGCAAAGTAGTCTCTCCTCTTTGCTGGGCAGCTGACGGTGCGAACCTGCTCCAGTTCCAGTCGGATCGTGGCGGTGGCTCTTTAACGCGGTGTTGGCCCTTCGTTAACATTCACCGGCCCGCCCTAGCCGTCCTGCCCGCGGCCGATCGACGAAGCGCGCGGCGGGTCGAAGAGATAGCCCGAGCCGCGAACGGTCATCAGATGACTTGGATTTGCCGCGTCGCGCTCGATCTTCGCCCGGAGCGAGAAGACGTAGACATCCACCATCCGTTCGTTGCCGTCTGGGTCGCGCCAGACGTGCCGCAAGAGCTCCTCGCGGGTGAACGCCCGACCGGGATGCATGGCCAGAAAGTCCAGCAGCGCCAGCTCCTTTGGCCGCAGCGACATCAATCGGCCGTCTCGGCGGATGGCCCGGGCCCGGCGGTCCAATTCGACGCCTTCGCCCACTGCGATCCGGTCCTCGACGGGATGCCCGCCCACGGGCCCGCGGCGGCCCGCGATCGAGAGGCGACCGACCACTTCCATCGGATCCGACGAGAGATCCATGGCGTCGTCGAAGCCGAGCTCGAGGGCGTGAAGACGGACTGCGACGGCTTGATGCGGGCTCAGCAGGACTGCGCGCGAACTGGGGTTCGTCGCCAGCCAGCTGGCCACGCGCTGAAGGTCGCCGGGTTCGGCGGGCGGCGCGATGAGGACGACCAGACTGGGATCCGTGACCGAGAGCGCCTCGGAGAACCCCGCAGAAGTCGGCTCAACCCGCACTTCGACTTCGGGGAACAGCCGACGCAGGTCGATCGCTCCGTCAGGGTCGGCCCGCGCCAGCCACCCGGTGAACGAATGGGCAAGGGGGGCAAGGGTTCCGCCAGCGCCCGAATTGGTGGCACCGGCGCGAGGGGAGCCGCCGTCATGTGCCTCTGCCATCGACAGAATCTGGCGGCGTTCCGTTAACGGCTTGTTCCGACATCGTGAACGTTGGGTTAGAGATGAGCGCCTGGCGGCCCTGGCCCGCCCCAGATGGAATCCGCAGCCCGAAGAGCGCGGCTGGTTCTAGGCGTGCTTGACGACGATCCGTTCGATCAGGTCAGCGACGTCCTCGCACTTGTCGATCGTGTCTTCGAGGAGGCCGTAGACGTCCTTCCACTTGAGGACGTCTATCGTCTTGTTGCCGTCGTCGAAGAGCCCGGCGATCGCGGAACGGCTCAGCTTGTCGCCTTCGTTCTCGATGCGATGGACTTCGACGATGTAGCGATCGAGATCCTTGAAGCCGCGCAGGTTGCTCAGCGCCTGGTGGAGCGTCTCACAGGCCAGGACCACCAGGGAAGCTTGCTTCACCGACGTCTTGGTCGGCGCTTCGATGCGATAGAGGACGAAGGTGTCGGCCACTTCCTCGATTAGATCGAGAATGTCGTCCAGGCCGCTGATGAGGGCGTGGATCTCCTCGCGATCGAATGGCGTGACGAAGGTCGCTTCCAGCCGCCGACTTATGTCGTGGCTGAGCTCGTCGCCCTTGTGCTCGGTCTCGCGGATCCGCTTGGCCGCCTTGTCGGCATTGTCGAAGGTGCGCAGCATCGCCTCGAGCTGGCGGGCACCGTCCAGCACGTTGGCGGCATCCTCGACGAACAGGTCGAAGAAGCGCTCTTCGCGCGGGATCAGTCGAAACGAAGGCACCTGGCCAGACCTCCGAGAGGAGTCGCGGTCTGTCTGACGAGTCAGCCAACTCGGCTAGCGTCGTCCTCACGCCTCTTGTCGCGGGTAGGTCCTAGCGTAGCGTTCGGCCGGCCTCCCTGCTGACGAGCCCAGCCGTTCAGCCGAACTGCGCCAGCTGTGAGATGCTCGGTTCATGGACGCCGTCGAGCTCGCCTTCGTCATTTTGCTGGCGATTCTTCTCGGCTGGGCGCTGTCGGTCGCGATATCTCGCGGTCGGGCGATCGAACGTCTGAAGGAGACGACCGGCGCGTCCGACACCGACGACGTGGAGAGGCGCGTCCGGATGGCTCTCGAGGAGGCCGCGGATGCTCGTTGGAACTTCGACCAGACGCGCGACGACACAGCCGAGCTGACCCAGCTGCTCACGGCAGGCGTGGTTCGACTGCGCGACGACCTTTCCGTGGAGTACGCCAACGGAGCGGCTCACGTGATGTTGGAGAGGAAGCCGGGTTCCATGGTTGGGCGGTCCGCGCTGGAGGCCTTCGTAGACGCCCGGATAGAGGCGATCGCCCGGTCGGCCATGGAGCTCGGCTCGGCCAACGGCGAGGTGACCGTCCGCTCCTCCAGAGGGGCGACGGTCACGGTGCGGGCTCGCCGCTCGCCGGTCTCGGGCGTGTGGCTCGTCATGGAGGATGTGTCGGAGCTGCGCCGCCTGCAGCGGATCCGAGCCGAGTTCATCGACAACCTGTCGCACGAGCTGCGGACCCCGCTGACCACCATCAGCCTGCTGGCCGAGACGGCGTCCCGTGACGCCGAGTCTGCGTCGCCTCGCCTGCGCGACCGCATCTCGAAGATTGAGGTCGAGACGGGCCACCTCACGCAGATGGTCAACGAGCTGCTCGACCTGTCGCGGATCGAGAGCGGAATGGCCCAGCTCATGCTCGACGACGTAGACCTGATACGCGTCGCCCGTACCACCGCCGAGCGGCTCCGTCTCTTTGCCGAACGTCAGGGTCTGCGGATCGAGCTGGATCTGCCAGACCGCGTCCCGCCGGTCCGTGGCGACGAGGATCGGCTCGGCCAGGTTCTCGTGAATTTGCTTCACAACGCAGTGAAGTTCAGTCCAAACGGCGGCGAGATCGTGGTTGGCGTACGAGATCAAGACGGCGAGGTTAGGGTGTGGGTCCGCGATCCCGGGATAGGCGTGCCACGCGCCGACCTGACCCGCATCTTCGAGCGGTTCTACAAGGTCGATCGGGCACGCGTCCGAGGCCGGGGCGGGACGGGCCTCGGCTTATCGATCTCTCGCCATGTCGTCGAATCGCACGGCGGGCGGATCTGGGCAGAATCCGTCGAAGGTTCGGGCTCGACCTTTACCTTCACCCTGCCAGTCGGCTCGTCAGGCGCAGTCACGGGCGTTTCACTCTTGGCAGGCGATGCGAGCGGAATCCTGACGGAGAGTGGCACGGCGACGGACAGTGGCGTGGCTGTTCCCGGCCAAACGGGCGGGCAAGTACCCGAGGCCGACGCCGGCCTCTGACGATCGCCCCGGCGACCCCGATTACGGCTTGACCGGATCCGATGAGGAAGCGGCCGGCCCTGCCGGCGGCGACTTGGGAGCGGTTCGCCGCGGCGCTGCCGGTCGGGCGGCGCGTGGTCGAGCCGGAGCCGCCGTCCTGGTCCGGGTCTTGGCCGGCGCCTTCGCGGTCGCAGCCGTAGTTTTCGGCGGTGTAGCGGTTGACGCCGGTGCGGTGGAAGCGGCTTTCGCGGGCGCCTTCGGCTTCTCCGGTGTCTTCGGCCTCGCAGGTGACTTCGCCTTCGCCTTCGGCTTCGCAGGCGAAGCGGCGCGCAACTCATCCAGGGCCGCCTCGACTACCTGGCGCCGATGATGGGCGCGCTCGAGCTTGCGAACTCGCTTGCGCTCCTTCTGGGCCGCGTCGGAGAGCTGGCGCTCGAGCCGACGTAGCTGCTTGCGGAGCCCACGCGGCATCTTTGCCGCCGTGTTCGGCGCCGGCATCTCGCCCGAGGCCGCAACGGGGGGCGACTTACGCGACATCGTGGTCTCGCGCTTGGCTTTGCCGGAATCGTTGGAGCGCCGTTTCGCCATCTCAAACCTCTCTTGACGTCGCGCCGCGGGCGCATCTCTTATGACTCGGCGCGCTCGGCCGACCGCCGAAGCATATCGCCGCCGCATCGAGCGTCAATCATTCAGCCGTCGGCGGCAAGGAGATCCGGTGGCAGCAGCCAGCGGACGATGCCTCGCCCGGGCCCGGCCGGCCGTCGCAGATCGATGCGCACGAGAGCAGCTTTGCGAAGTAGCAGCTCGGAGACCCCCACCAGTTCCGCCGCGATGGAGCTAAAGTCGGGATCGTGACCGACGAGCACGGGCCGGCGCGGATCGCCAGCCCAGTGCAGGATCCTCTCGACCGTTTCGAGGTCGAGCGGCTCTCCAAGCTCCTCGACGACTGTCACCGGAGCGCCCAACGGAGCTGCGACAAGACGTGCGGTCTCGAGGGCCCGGATCCTCGGCGAGCTCAGGATTGCGTCCGGCCGGAAGCTTGCCCGGGCCAGGAAGAGCCCGAGCCTTTCGGACTGGAGCCGGCCCTTTTCCGTTAGTGGCCGGACCGCATCCGGACCGTTCCATTTCATCGGGTCGCCGGCGTGGGCGTGACGCAGCAGGTACAGCTGGATTTCGTCAGTCGGGTTCATATCTCGATGATCTCACGCCTGGTGAAGGCGGGGGTAGTGGCCGTGGCCGAGGCTCCCCGTTGAGATCCTCGACCTCGCCCGTGGCCAGGAAGACGATCTCCTCGGCGATATTGGTCACCCTGTCGCCTATGCGTTCGAGGTTCTTCGCGGCGAACAGGAGGCGAGCGCCCGCGTCGACCCAGGATGGATCGAGGCGCATGTGGTCCAGGGCGCGCGCGAAGTAGGCGTGGTAAAGCCGGTCCATCTCGTCGTCCTCCGACGCGATTTGCCGAGCGGCCTCGAAGTCGAGGTCCACCAGGGCGCGGAGCACGCCGTGGAGGATCGCGCTGGCCAGTTCGCCCATCCGATCCAGGCTCGTGTCGCCGGTGTTCGGAGTGTTGGTAAGCCTGGCCACCTGCTTCGCCACCCCGGCGGCATGGTCGCCGATCCGCTCGAGCTCGTAGGAGACGTGAACGAGGGACAGGAGAAACCGCAAGTCACCCGCCACGGGGGATTGAGTGGCAATGGTGGTTACGACCAATGATGTCAGATCGGTTTGAGCAGCGTTGATGGCCCTGTCGTTGGCCACGACGGACGCTGCCGCCGCGACGTCCCGACGAGCCAGTGCCCTGACGGCCGTATCGATGGCCACGACGGCCAGGTCGCCCATGCGGACGAGGCCTTCCCGAACCCCGAGCAGCTCTTGGTCGAAGACGACCCGGTGACCATGTGCGACGAAACGATCGGCGTCTTGCACGGTGTGTGCGTGAACCCCTTTGACGAGCTTCGGATTTAGCCCGGCGGGCCCGTGGTTGACCAGAGCCGGGGACGCCTCTGACACGGAAGCATAGCCCCGGGGCGTGGGTGAATCTCGTCGACGTGACCGCTTCGGTGCCGGACGCCGAGGCCACGGGTCGCCGGCGTCGGATGCGGGCGAATCCGGGTGCCTAAGCTAGGCCGGGCGCCCGAGCCCGAGATCGACCACCCGGCAGAAAGGGCGGGCGGCGAGGGGTCCGATGACGGCCCGAGCGTCTAGTCTTCGATCAGACAGTTGAGGGAGGCAGCCAGCGAATCGGCGCCTGCGGTCTCCTTCTCGAGCTCGAGCCAGCGCGTGGCGTAGGCCATTTCGAGGACTTCAGCCGCTGAACCCGAAGCCAGAGCCCCGCTGGCGAGTCGGCAAAGCGACTCCCGCCGGTACGAATCGAGAAGAGCACGCCGACTGCGGATGGGCGCGAGCTGGGCTCGCACCATGGCGACCCGGTCAGCCAGTGCAGGTGGTGTCGTGAACTCCGGGTCGACTGCGGCCATCGTCGATGAGGTCTCCTTCCTTTGGCCGGGACCTCGTCGAGCAGGTTCAGGAATCGCAAGGGCGCAGTGTCGCGTGCGAGGCTTCCGGCACGTTACCGAGCCTCCTGGCGGGACGTGATCGGGTTATAAACCGGCGGTTAACGGACTGTCAAATCTGGCGGCATTGACAGCTATTCCCGCAAAGTGGCGCTGCATCCAGCCGGGCGCCGTCGGCCGTGGCCCTGAGCTCAGAGTGCGGCCGTGGCCCGGCCCAGCCCTCGCCTGAACGGGGCCCCGTTGACCGCCCGCCAGATGGGGCCCAGGGCGCGCCGCCGACGGGCCAACTCGCGCTCGCGGGAATGGAGGTACGCGCCGACGACCTCCGTCTCCGTCTTCGACAGCTCGCCGGCCCGGGCCACCAGAAGATCGCGTGCCAGCTTCGTGGCCACGTCCGCATCGTGGAGGCAACCGAGATGGTCCTGCAAGGCCACCACGCGCTGGAGGAGGCGCGCGCAGTCGGGACCGAGCGTTTCGCCGAAGAACTCCAGCGTGTAGCGCAACCACTTTGTGGCGATGCGCAGCGCGTGAAGGGTCTCCACGTCCGCCCATTCGTAGACCAGCTCGTAGGCTCGGACCGCTTCGTAGGAGGCCCACAGCTCGGACGCGGCCCGGTCGCGGACGCGATGCGGGGAGGTCGGCGTCGCGACGGCGGCGGCGGCGTTGGAGCCGGCGTCCAGGAACTCCTCCATCTCTTTGGCGAAGCTCGCGTATCGGTTCGAATCCAGCTCCCCGAGGAGCAGCGTTCTGGCTGCCGCCCGCTGCCGCTGCCACACTGACAGTATCGGATCCAGCCCCGGGCGCTGGTCCTCGTCGAGCCCGAGGCGGTAGGCTTCGAGGCCCTCGATCAGGACGTCCAGGTCTCGTACCGCGCCAAGCCGATCGGCGATAGTCCCGAGATGGCGGCGCATCTTCCTGGTCTTGCCCGCCTTGAAAGCACCGTCGAAGACGCGCCACGCCGCCCGCATTCGCCGGGTGGCGACCCGCATTTCGTGGAGGTCTTCGGCGTCCGAACCGGCGCGAGTACCTGCTTCGCGGCGCTGCATCCTGGAGAAGTGGAATCGCAGGACCTTGCGGGCGGCCTCGGGCATGCTGTCGTCCGCGACGATGCCAATCGTTCGGGGGCCGGGTTTCGGGCTGCGCGCGGCCCTGGGTGCCTCGGCCGCGTCGGCGGAGATAGCGGCTGTTGCGTCAGCCGGTGCCTCGGCGGGCGCGGCCGCCGCCTCCGGAGATTCGTCCGTGCCTTCGGCCAGGACGTCCCCGTCGTCGCCCCGCCCGCGCTCGGCCTCCTCCGCCGGGCGACGTGTCTTCGGCTTGCCCATGAGCAGCTCGGGCGGGGCCGACAACCAGCGCTGCTGCAGCTCCTGGGGCATCGACTTCATTGCCGCGCGAATCGCCTTGACGCCCCGCGCCAGCTTGGAACGAGAAACCCGGCGCAGGCTTCCATCGCTGTCGAGGATCTCGGCCAGGGCGGCGAGGGGCGCCTCGTCGCCGCGCTTCAGCTCGACTTCGAGCTCCTCGAAGGTGTCGAGTATGCGGCCGTCGCCGACGACCTCCACTTCGTCGAGGCTGAGCTCAACGAGAGTGGCGCCAGCCCGGAGAGGCCGGACCCGTCGCAGCTGGCGGATAGTCAGCAGCTCGACCAGGGCCTCGTCGCCGCACAACTCGAGGATGACGGTCCGAGCCTGCGATGCCGGCCAATCGGCGGGAATAGGGCGGGCGTCGGCCGGGCCTTCGATCTCCTCGCGGCGCTGCAAGCGACCGCTCGAGACGTTCTGGGCCTTGAGGCTGATCTCGGTGCCGCGCGAGGTCCGGCGCAGGCGCGCCGCGAAGCCGGCTCGAGCCAATGCCCAATCGGCGGAGTCGACGTAGCGATCCTGCACCCGTTCGGACCTGACCGGCCCGTCGGGCGTGAATAGGCCGAGCTCGGGCGCGACCAAGTATCGATCGGCTCCGCCCGGCGTCGCCACCTGGAATTTCGTTTCGACTTCGATCTTCCGGCCCGTGGCCATGACTCTCCTGTCCGTGGAGGACTATGCCCTGGGATCAAGCGAGCCGGAACCGGCTCGTGGCCGGTGAGGGGGTGCCATCGTCGCTGCCGCCATTTGGGTCGCCTGGTCTTTGAGCGTCTCGAACGCGTCGATGGTACCCGGTGCGGCGTTCATTTCCTCGGTCCGATGGTAGGTGCCGTCGGCGCCCAGTTGCCACGACCGCCGGTCGTCGGCCAGCAGGACGGCGAGCACGGCCTCGATCCGAGCGTGAGCCTCCGGGTCCTCGATGGGCACGAGCGCTTCGACTCGGCGATCCAGATTCCGCTCCATCAGGTCGGCTGAGCCGATATACAGCTCGGGCCGACCGCCGTTGGCGAACGAGAAGACACGCGAGTGCTCGAGATACTGGCCGACGATCGATCGGACGCGGATTCCCGCGCTTACTCCCGGCAAGCCCGGCCACAGCGAGCAGATGCCGCGGATTATCAAGTCGACCTGGACGCCGGCTTGCCACGCGGCATACAGAGCGGCGACGCAGGCGGGGTCGACGAGCGAGTTGAGCTTCAAGACAATGCGCGCCTCTCGGCCGGATTGGGCGTGGTCAGTCTCGCGTCCGATCATGTCGAGTATCCAGGTGCGGAGATTCATCGGGGCTACGATCAGCCGCCTGAAGTCGCGCTGGCGCGACAGGCCGGTGAGGACGTTGAAGAGGTCGCTGACGTCGGCCCCGAGCTCGGGCCGGCACGACAGCAGGCCGAAGTCGGTATACAGCCGGGCCGTGCCGGGATTGTAGTTGCCGGTCCAGATGTGGACGTACCGCCGAAAAGTCGAGCCCTCGCGGCGGACCACGAGCGATGTCTTGGAGTGCGTCTTGAGGCCGACCAGACCGTAGACGACGTGGGCGCCGGCTTGCTCCAGCTTGCGGGCCCAGACGATGTTCGCTTCTTCGTCGAAGCGGGCCTTGATCTCGACGAGGACCACCACCTGCTTCCCGAGCTCAGCCGCGGCGATCAGGTCCCGCACGATGGGCGAGCCGCCACTCGTCCGGTAGAGAGTCATCTTGATCGAGAGCACCTCGGGGTCCGCCGCCGCCTGGGCGATGAACCGCTGGGTCGAGGCGGCGAAGCTCTCGTACGGGTGGTGGACGAGGATGTCGCCGTCGCGGATGGCCGCGAAGACATCGGCAGGCTCGTCTTCGTCTGGTGGGACCAGGCGCGGCGGGACGATCGGCGAGTACGTCGGCAGCTTGAGATCGGGCCGGTCCAACCCGGCGATCTGCCACAAGCCCGTGTGGTCGAGCATGCCGGGTATCTCGTAGCAGTCCTCGGAGTCGACGCCGACCCCCTTCTCGAGGATCCGGCGCATCGAAGCCGGCATCGCCTTCTCGACCTCGAGCCGCACCGCCTCGCCGAAGCGACGCCTTCGCAGCTCCTCCTCGAGGGCCAGCATCAAGTCGTCGGCCTCGTCTTCCTGGAGCTCCAGGTCGGCGTCGCGAGTGACCCGAAACAGGTGGGTCTCGAGGATGGTCATGCCCGAGAAGAGCATGTCGAGGTTGGCGGCGATGACCTGCTCCAGGAGCACGAACCTGTTCGGCTCGATCTGAAGGAAGCGAGGTAGGAGCGGCGGCACTTTGACCCGGGCGAATCGCTCCTCCTTCTCTTCCGGGTCCTCCATTCGGATCGCCAGCGACAGGCTGAGGGTGCTGATATACGGGAACGGATGACCGGGGTCGACCGCCAGTGGCGTCAGGACCGGGTAGATCTCGTCGGTAAAGCGCTCTCGGAGGGCCGTGTGGTGCTGAGGTACCTCGTCATACTCGACGATGTCGATGCCGGCCGCCCCCAGGGCGGAGCAGACTCCTTCAAAGATCTCTTGCTGCTCGACCAGCAGTTCGCGGAAGCGCTTTCGGATAGCCGCCAGCTGCTCGGCGGCGGGCTTTTCGCTCGGCGTGGACGGGACCGCGTGGGCCTCGGCTTGTTCCATCAGGCCGGAGACCCGGATCTGGAAGAACTCATCCATGTTGCCGGCGAAGATGGCCAGGAACTTGACCCGCTCGAGCAGCGGATTCCGCTCGTCGCTGCCCTCGTACAGGACGCGGTGGTTGAACTCCAGCGAGCTCAATTCGCGGTTGATGTACGGGAACGCGGAACCGGCGTCGCCCGGAGCGGGCGCCGGTCTGGCGGCGGTCCTTCTTATGATCGCGGTCATGTGTGCTGGGGACGCCTCAACGCGGTTGATTCACTGGCAGCGCAGTGTATCGGCCCATTCTCGACAGTGGGCGCAGGTTCGCAATAGGCATGCGCCCTGACTTGAGGGCTATTTTCTAACCCTCGGCGCGGTAGCGGCGCTCGCCGGTGCGCGGATCGACGAAAACGCGCATCACCCGCCGGCTGGTTGGATCGCCGAAGACCTCGTTCGTGGGCACGAAACGAGGGTCCATGGCACCGATCTCACCACCGCCGGGCCCGGGTGAGGCGTCGCTGCGCTCCGCCGCGTCGGAACGATAGCGTGACCGTTGGAGCACCGCCACGACCATGATCGCGGCAGCGATCGCGACGGCCAACACGCCTGAAACCGCCGAGGACCCACCCAGGCTGACCGCGGTCAATCCGCCCAGGAACATAAGCGCGGCGATACCGAAGGCGATGAATCGAATCGATTGCTGGAGCGTCGGTGTCTCACTGGATCAGCCCTGTCACGTTGCCTCGGACGCGCGCGACGAAAGCCGGTAGCAGCGGCCGGGCGATTCGAAGCCGGAGCGTTCTGTCCGCATACTATCGAGGTCGCAGTCCCGCTCGTCCGGGCGTGCAGCCAGGCCTATTCGGCGGTCGGGCGTTCGTCGTTGGCGTCGGGCACGATCACGACCGCCGTCCCGTAGGCCACGATCTCCGACATCGTATTGCCGATCTCGGACGAGTCGAACCGCATCGAGAGGACGGCATTCGCGCCCATCAGCGTTGCGTTCTGGACCATTCGATCGAGGGCCTGGCGTCGGGTGTCTTCGAGCAGTTCGGTGTACTCGTGGATCTCGCCGCCGACGAGCGAACGCAGGCCCGCGGCGAAATTGCCTGCGAACCCACGACTCCGCACGACCAGCCCAAAGACCTGGCCTTTGGCCTCGGTTACGCGATATCCGGCCGCGTATGGGGTTGTGGTGACGATCATTCGATCTCCTCCCAAAGCTGCTTGTCGACTGTTGGGTTGGCCGGTTGGATGCCTAGGCGCCGCGAGCTCTCGCGGTCGTGCAGGCGGTGCATGGACAGTTGGCGCGGAGCGCCTCGTACGCGTAATAGCCCGTGTCGTGGCCGTCGGCCCACGTTGGCGCAAGCGCATAGGCGCCGACGAGACGCATCCCGACCAGCTGCGTCTGGTCTGGGGTGAGAGTGGGGTTGGTGTCCAGCCAGCCCGGTCGCCCGGCTTCGCCCTGGCAGAACGCGCAGGGGCATAGCCGCCGCAGCGCCACGACATCGAACTCGCTGCGGTGCCCGTCCGCCCACTCCACCGTTACGAGGCCGGCCTCTCGGTCCGCGTTGATCCTGGTTGGCTGGTTTGCGGGACTCTGGCTCATGCTTCATTCTAGGGGCGGCGTCGGGGCGGGCGCCCACGAGCGTGACGACCGAGCAGCGGACCCGGCTCGAACCACTTGGTTGCCATGGACCTCGCTGCCCGAGAGCGCCCCGGCGCGCGCTCCGCCGATTCTTCATTCGATCTGTCGGGTCGATCTGCACAGCTTCCAGCGGACTCCGTTCTCCAGCGGCTCGGGACGGACCCGGCCCTTGGCCTCACACCTGAACAGACTTCGACGCGGCTCGCCGAGTTCGGTCCCAATGAACTTGAGTCGGTCAAGAAGACGTCGCTGCTGCGGCTCTTCTGGAACGGCGCTCGAGAGCCTTTCGTGGTTCTGCTGTTCGTTGCGGGCTGCCTGGCGATCGCCCTGAACGAGGTTCGCGACGGGCTGCTCGTACTGGTGATCCTGGCTCCCATCGTCGGCGCGGGCGTGGTCACCGAGTACCGCGGCGAGAAGGCGCTTGAGAGTCTGCGCGAGGCGGCCGCCCCCTCGGCTCGAGTCAGACGCGGCGGCCGGGTAGAGGACATCCCGACGCGCGAGCTCGTTCCGGGTGATCTGGTCCTGCTGCGGATTGGAGACGTCGTACCGGCGGACCTGCGGCTGGTACGGGCCGATTCGATCGCCTTCGACCGAAGCGTCCTGACGGGCGAGTCGCTGCCCGAGCCCGGGACGACGGAGCCGGATCCGGAGGCCGCGGCGCTGGCCGACTGCCACGCTATCGCCTACGGCGGCACCGCGGTCGTGGCCGGGCGGGGCGAGGGCGTTGTCGTGGCCTCGGGCCTGGCGACGGAGTTCGGTCGTATCTCGACGGCCCTGGGGGTCCGAGAACGGCGCCGCTCGCCGCTCCAGCGAGAGCTGGATCGGCTGGTTCGGATCCTGTTGTTCGCGGCGATCGGGCTCATTGCCATCGTCGTGGGCCTCGGCTTTCTGCGTGGCAACGAGCCGGGCAAGAACATTCTGGCGGGCGTTTCTGCGGCCATCGCGGCGATACCCGAGGAGCCGCCGGCGCTCGTGGCGGTGGTCCTGGGACTCGGCGCCTACCGGCTGCTGAGGATGAACGTGCTCGTGAGGCGCCTGTCCGCCCAGGAGACGCTCGGGTCGGTGGACCTGATCGTCACGGACAAGACCGGCACGCTTACGGAGAACCGCCTGGCCCTGACGACGATACGGACGCCGCAGGGAGTCGTCGAGGATCGAGGCCGGGTCGTGGAGCTGGCGATCCTGGCGGTCAGGGCCGAGGAAGATGCCTGGAGCGTCGCAACGGGAAGCAAGCCAGGTTCCTTCAGCCGCTCGCTGTTCGGCTTCCTCTCCGAGCAGGCGATCGTGCTGGACCTCGACCCCGGCGATCTGCTGGAGTCGGAGCCGGTAGCCGACGGGAGGCCGTACTCGAGAACTCGGGCTCGCCGGCGCGCTTCCGACGGTGCCGCCTCCGTCGAGGAGCTGGCCCTCGGTGCGCCGGAGGCGGTCCTGGAGATGTGCGCCGGGCTGCGAGACGAAGAGCGCACCGCATGGCATGAGCTGATCGAGACCGGCGCCGGGGCCGGCGAGCGGCTGCTGCTCCTTGCTCGCTGTCTGGACGGCACGGACTGGCTTCCGCTTGGCGTCCTCGGCTTTGCCGATCGGATTCGGTCGGGGATTCGCGAGGCCATGGTCCTGGCCGTGGAGGCCGGGATCCAGCCGCTGGTCGTGACCGGCGATCACCCCGCCACTGCAGCGGCAATCGCGGCCGCAGCCGGGCTCCCGAACGAGCATGTCGTAACCGGCCCCGAGCTGGCCGGGTGGGATGACGAGCGGCTGGCTGCGGAGCTGCCCCGCCTCAACATCGTGGCCCGCGCCATACCCGAGCAGAAACTGCGGATCGTGGACGTCGCCCGCCGCTCCAACCGAACTGTCGCCGTCACCGGAGACGGCGTGAACGACGCTCCGGCCCTCCACCACGCGGACGTTGCGGTGGCGATGGGCAGCGGCACGGCCGTGGCTCGAGAGGCTTCGGACCTGGTCCTGGGTGACGACTCGTTCGTGACGTTGATGCACGGGCTGCGGGAGGGACGCCGCCTCGTGGCCAACGTCCAGAAGGGGCTCGTCTTCCTGATCTCGACGCACGTGGCGATGCTCGGCTTCATCCTGATCGCCACCATCGCGGGCTTCAGCCAGCCGCTACTGCCGATCCAGATCCTCTGGCTCGAGGTATTCATCGACATGCTCACGGCAGTCTCATTCGAGGGTGAGGCGGAGGAGCCGGGGGCGATGAAGCGGCCGCCCCGGCCGCGAACGAAGCCGCTCCTCGATTGGACGATCCTGGGCCGCATCGCCATTGCCGGCGGCTTCAGCGCCGTGGCGGCCCTCGTCTTGATGGAGGGGCACAGCCCCGACTTCGAGCATGCTCGCTGGCTCGCCTACACGGCTCTCGTCGTCGGCCAGGTGGTCCGAGCCAACGCGAACCGGAGCCTCGCCTACCCGGTGCTGCTGCGCCGTCCCAATCCACTCTTGCTCGTCGGGGGCGTCGGCTGCGTCGCAGTCCAGGTTGCCATACCGTACGTGCCCGGAGTGAGCCAGGCTTTTCAGGCCACGCCTCTGGATGCCGTCGACTGGCTGCTCGTGGCGGTCGTGGCCCTGGCACCGGCCCTCTTCGCCGAGACCTATCGATTGACTCGGCGGCAGCCTTGGGTCGCCTGACCTGTACGCTGCTGACTGGGCGTCGGGCCGCAGCGTCCGCTGGCCGTGGATCGCACGCGCACCGCGCACGGCCGAGGCCATCCTTGGTGTAAAGCAGACTTGACAGCGTGAGCCTGTCAAGCTAACTCGGGGTTTTATACTTGACACAACGCGCCCGCTAGAATACCAGCAGTGTGACAGGCTGGCTCTCCGATGAAAGGGTCGGGTATTCGTGTCGCCGTTGATGCCCTGCGGCGTGAGCATCTGAACGTCACGGACTGGAGCCCCAAACGGGCGCAGGTATGGTTCCATGGTTCCCGAACAGCGGGCTTGCTTGCCCTAGAGATCATTCAGCGGCCAAGCATTGCCGACAGAATTGGTCTGCCCGTCAAGGGGCTGAGCCGTGAATGGCAGGTTATCGAAGGCGAACTTGTTGGGCCTCGGTGGTGCCTTATGTGGTGGCCCGCCTCGCGCACTTCTTGCAAAGGTCGCGGCCACTCCCTTCGCCCGCGCGGAGATGGCAAATCTCGATTCGAACGCCCGCCGGGCAGTCGGGATACTTGTGATAGACGCGCTTCGGCTTGTTCTTGCTGTCGTGATACATCTGCCCGTTGTACCAGGCACTCACCCCAGCCCTGTACCTCGCAATCCGATCCGGACTCACCATCTCCCGATCCCTCCGGTGGTGACGCATGAAAGCGCGTCAGGGCCAGTATGCGCCGCTAGACGGGCGCTCTGGGACCGCTAGGATGGTGCCCACTGGGAGGTGGGCATGCCGCGCAAACGCATTCTTGAACTCGGCGGCTGTGTGGGTCTCGTTCTGTGCGGGCTGCTCGGTTGGTACGCGGTGGTGCCGACCTCGCCGCAGGCGTGGGACGTGGTTCGCATGATCATTGCAGCCGCGTCAACGCTCGCGATCCTATTTGGTGTGGTGGGAATAGTCCTGCTCGCTCTTGGCGTGGGCGAGGAACGCCCTGCGGTGTCTCTCGTGGGACCGCCCCCACCTCTGACAGACGCTCAGCGCACGGAACTCTTGGCTTTTGAGCAGGCAAAGGAACAGGCCCACACGGTCGAAGTGATGCTCGCCATCGGAATGGACACAGCCGCTCTCTCGCAGGCTCAATCCAAACTCACGGCGGAGTGTCAAGCACTCGCTGACAGGTACCCTGAGTGGCGCGAGAGTCTTCTTTTGGCGACATACCAACGGGACTTGAACGACCCAGAGGGGTTGCTGTCTAGGTTGGGGTGGATCACCAACGAACTGAATCCCGAAATGGCACAGCGACAACCCGGCGATCTGATTCGTTGGGGGAAGATCATGCTAGAACAGAGATGCACTGCGTCGCCTGGCGTCTTTCTCAGGGACGGTCGCGCTTTCCACTTTCATGCGTTGTGGTGGCTTGAGCGTCATCGACCAGAGTTGTTCGTCAGGATGCGGGACGACCTTACAAAGAAGAGGCCGTGGACTCGGAGACTTCCGGACGATCCGGAGAAACGGCTGACCAGATTGATAGAGCGGGACCTTCCGTGGTTGTACAGGGCGCTCAGGCCATGACCTATGCCGTCTCTGCCGTAAGTTCCGCGTACCGAAGGGGTTCCGCGTCAATGAGCCGGAGCAGCGTGTCGCGGAACAGGTACGGGTCATCCCGGTGGTTGTACCGGAACGCGAACTCGTCCAGATAGGCCGGAAGATGATCGACGCTAACGTGGTGGTAGGAACCGATCAGGCCCCGCTTGAACAGGCTCCAAACGGACTCAATGGTGTTGGTGTGAACGTCGCCTTGCACCCATTCCTTGCGGAAGTGGTTGACGTACTCGTGGCGGGTGTTCTCGTCTCCAATGCCCCTGTAGGCCCCCAGGGAGTCCGTGTAGATCGCCTCCGCGTCGTCCGCGACAACATCGTGCAGGAAGGCATGCAGCCGAGCCTTGTTGACGCGATCCGTGACCTTGAGCCGAACCTCGCCTCCGCGCTCGACTGCACCGATAACGGCGGTCTTGTTGGAGTCGAAGGCGCGTCCGCCGCGCTGCCCGCGCATGTAGCCGCCGACGTAGGTTTCGTCCGCCTCAACGATCCCGGACAGAAGCGGGGCCGCTTCGTCATGCATCGCCGCGCGGATGCGACCCGTGAGATACCACGCCGTCTTGAGCGACACGCTGAGCATGCGCTTGAGTTGGTTCGAGCTGATGCCCTTCTTGGACTCGCCGATCAAATAGACCGCGAGGAACCATTTCCAGAGCGGCAAATGAGAGTCAGCGAAGATCGTGCCGGTGGTGACGCTGAACTGGTAGCCACACTGGCAATCGAACTGCGGTCGTCCCTTGATCTGACGGACTCTTTCGGACTCACATCGCGGGCAGCGGATTCCATCGGGCCAGCGAAGAGATTCCAGATATGCTCGGCATCGGTCGTCCGAGGCAAACTTGCCGAGCAGATCAGTAAGGTTGACTTCCTGAGCGAAGGTAGGTTGACGCATTGAGCGAGCCATCTCAAAACTCCAAGCCCTCAAAGCACCCGCGCGAGATGACATCCGAGGAAGCCATCGAGCACTTGTTCACTCCCGAGGGGGCCGCCCACATAAGGCGGACTCTCAAAGAACACGATGAACGAGTCCCGAAGCGCCCATCTCGCAAATCCAAGTCGTCCATAACTGAATGATGACATGAAAGACGCGTTGTGTCAAGTAGCAAACCCCGAGCTAACTTGACAGGCATGCGGAACGACGTCCGGAGGCTGCGCGAGGATCGATCCCTCAGCCAGGGTGACCTTGCCAAGCAGCTGGGCGTCTCACGCCAAACCGTCAACGCAATCGAAACCGGGCGTTACCTGCCGTCGCTGCCCCTGGCGCTTGCCATTGGGCGGTTCTTCGGACGGGCGATTGAAGAGGTCTTCCATGGTGACGGGCATGCGTAAGTGGGTCGTACCGGGGGTCGGGTTTGCGATCGGTCTGCTGGTTGCCGCCGCCGAGCTCGGCAGGCAGGCGACGCTGTTGGAGGCCCTGGTGGCGTTCGCAGTCGTCGCGGCCTATGCGTTGGCTTTGGTCGCGCTGCAGTCGAGGAGTGAAACGGCGAGCCTGCTGTCCGGTCTGCCGGTCGACGAGCGCTGGGAGTCTATCAACGGCCGGGCCTTGTCCCTGGCCGCTCAGGTCATCGCGCTGATGATCCTGATCGCTTTTCTGGCCTCGCAGTTCAGCGGGGGTGACGCGATGCCGTACGCCTGGCTCGGTGCGGTGTTTGCGACGGCCTACCTTGGCGGCATCCTCTGGTACAGGTGGCGGTAATGATGAGCGCCGGATCGTGGCCGTGCTGACGAATGGCCCGTTGTGTCCGGTGATATGGGTGGGCACGATCAACTCCGCAAGCCGGCCTGGGCCGTTCGCCGAGGAGGTTCGATGTCGCTGCTGATCGACTCCGTGTCCAAGCGCTTCGGTGAGGTCCAGGCGCTGCAGGACGTCTCGCTCGAGATCGAGCCTGGGGAGGTGTTCGGCTTCCTGGGTGCCAACGGTGCGGGCAAGACCACGGCCATGCGGGTCGTTCTGGACATCATTCGGCCCGACTCGGGGACCGTCATCTGGAACGGCCAGCTCAACACAGAGTTGCCGAGGGAAACCTGGGGCTACCTGCCGGAGGAACGCGGGCTGTACGCCAAGATGAACGTGCTGGAGCAGCTCGTCTTCTTCGCCAAGCTCCATGGCGTGCGGAGTAAAGAGGCGGAGCGCGAGACTCGAGAGTGGCTGGAGCGCTTCCGGATCCCCGAGTATGCCGATCGCCGGGCCGAGCAGCTCTCGAAGGGCAACCAGCAGAAGATCCAGTTCATCGCGGCGATCCTGCACGACCCGCAGGTTCTGCTCATGGACGAACCCTTCAGCGGTCTCGACCCGGTGAACGTCGCGCTGCTAAAGGAGGCCTTTCTGGAGATGAAGGACCGCGGCAAGACGCTCATCTTCTCTACCCACCAGATGGAGACGGTCGAGGAATTGTGCGAATCGATCGCGATCCTCGATCGTGGGATCGTTGTGGTGGGCGGGTCCGTCCGCGACGTGCGCCGCTCCACCGGCCGCCAGATGGTGCGCCTGGCCGTCGAAGGCGATCTCGAGCTGGCCTGGCTCGGGACGCTCGACGGTGTGCGTGTCACGCGTCGCGGTCAGGACTACACCGAAGCGGAGGTGGCCCCGGGCCACGATCCGGGCTCGGTCCTGAAGGCCGCTTTGAGCCGCGGCTGCACGATTCGCCATTTCGAGATGGCCGATCCGTCGCTCGAGCAGATCTTCATCGAGCACGTCGGGCAGATCGATACGACTGAGCGCACCCTCGCGCCGAAGGCTGCGCAAGCATGAAGGGCTGGCGGACACTCTTCCCCAACGCCTGGTACGTGGCCGTCCGCGAGTATCGAAGCCGCGCCCGGAGCCGCAGCTTCGTTCTCGGCACGGCCCTGCTGGCGATCATTGCCTTCGCCGCAACGCAGCTGCCGGTCCTCATCGACTTCGCGGCGGCCACCAGTCAGACGCGTCTCGAGGTTGTCGTCCTCGCGTCCGGCATGCCGTCCGACTCATTGAGCGTGCTGGACCAGGGTCTGAACGGCCCGGCGACCTCGGACCCCAACGCCCCCAAGGACTTCGTCCTGACCTGGATCACCGGAGCGAACGTGGCCCCGGCCCGACTTGAGGCGCTCACGGCGGGCAAGTTCGACGCACTGCTGGTCATCGACCGCGATCCCAATACCCACGACCTGACATTCCTCCTCCGAACGGACCTGGCTCAGGATGGGCAGGCGGTGAAGGCCATCTCGTCGGCGCTGACCAACCTCGAAATCGAGGACAGGCTGGTTCGGGCCGGCACCTCCACCGGCGCGATCCTGGCGCCGTACGCGCTGCAGGTGGTCCCGGTGGACTCCTCCTCGGTGATGAACAGCGTCGGTCGCGAGGTTTCGACGGACCTGCTCTCGACCGGACTCATCGTGCTGGTCTTCATGGCGATCATCACATACGGCATGTGGGTAGCGATGAGCGTGGCCGAGGAGAAGGGCAGTCGGGTCATGGAACTGATGCTCAATGCCACGACGCCGCTGCAAATGCTCGCCGGCAAAGTCATCGGCAACGGAGCGGCGGGCCTGACTCAGTATGGGATCGTCCTGGCTGCGGTCGCTGGAGGGCTGCTTGCCCAGGCCCCGATTCACAAGGCCGTGGTGGGCTCGAACGCGGGCACCCAGTTCGGTGGGTTGGCCCCGAATGTCCTGGCCGCCTTCGTCATTCTTTTCGTCCTCGGCTTCCTCTTGTACTCGCTGCTCTACGCGGCCCTTGGCTCGCTTGTCAGCCGTCAGGAGGACGTGCAAAGCGCGACGTCGCCGCTGATGGTGCTTATCATGGCCGGCTACTTCATGTCCGTCTTCAGTTTGCAGGCGATCGACGAGACCTGGGTCAAGATTGCATCGTACGTGCCGTTCTTCAGCCCGTACCTGATGCTGGCCCGCGTCTCGGTGGGTGACGTAGAACCCTGGGAATTCGGCCTGTCGGTGCTGCTGCTGGCGATCAGCATCGTCGTGGCGCTCTTCCTGGCCGCCCGGATCTACAGCGCCGGCGTCCTGCTCTACGGCCAGCGACTCAGCCTGCGCGAGGTTCTCAAAGCGGCCCGCGTCTCGCGGTAGGGCGATGCCGGCCGCCACGGTTGCCGGGAATGCATGACCGGGTCTGGTGCCGGTGATCGTGGCCGCGAAGCCGCGCCTTCAATCCTCGAGCGGGAGTCGTTGCAGCAACGCCAGCACCGGCCGCGACAGCGGTGCCGCCACCGGGTCCGGTAGGACGTGCAGCGGAACCTCCTCTGGTTGCGCCGCGATCCAGCGCCACAGCTCGCTGCGCCGGCCGGGCAGGTACGGGCTGCGAACGTGGCGGGCCATGACGCCGTGAAGGCCCTGCTGGGCCACGGCGAAGTAGAGGTCGATGCCGTCTCGGACGACCCCGGGCAAGACCACCAGCTCGGCGCTCGCCTGGACGATCCTGGCAAGGTGCTCGCGGCGGCTCAGGAGCGGCTGCGCGATGATCGGCCGGCCGCCGGCCCAAAGCAGATCGAAGGCCAGGTAGACAGGCGTGACGCCGGTCGTGCCACCGTGGGTCATGCGGCCGACCAGCGCTCGCTCGTCCATCCGACCGACCCTGTCCGGGATGACGATTTCACCGTCCAGGATGGCCGGCAGGTCGCCGACCAGGTCTTGCAGCGCGGCCAGCTCCGGAAAATACCGAGTGAATTCTTGTCCGCTCTCGTCGATCAGGCGGAGTCGGGACCCACGGGCGGTTCGGCGCGGCTCGATGAAGGCCAGAGCGCGTCGGCCGCCCCAGCGAGGCTCAAAGATGTGGTCGTCCGAGTCGAAGGCGGCATCGGCTGGCCTTGGCAGCATCGGCTTCATCGATCGTGGCAGCCGCGCCACGTCACCGGTAAGGCTCAGCGAGAGCTGGTCGGACACTCCGCGATACTACGCCCTGACGTGGCTGGGTCCGTCAGTACTTCTCGGGGACGAAATGCTGGCTGTTGATCGGAGGGCGGATGTAGCCTTCGTCGACCTGCCGGGGCGGCAGGATGATCTGGTCCGGCGTAGTGTCCTCGTACGGGATCACGTGCAGGAGGTGGCTGATGCAGTTCAGCCGGGCGCGCTCCTTGTCGTCCGCCTCCACCACCCACCACGGCGCCTCGCGCGTGTCGGTGGCGGCGAACATGGCGTCCTTTGCCCTCGAGTAGTCGACCCACTTCGAGCGGGCGGTGACGTCCATGGGCGAGATCTTCCAGCGCTTGGTCGGCTTGTTGATCCGATCCTGGAAACGGCACTCCTGCTCCGCGTCGCTGACCGAGAACCAGTACTTGATCAGGATGATCCCGGAGCGGATGAGCATCTTCTCGAACTCGGGCGCCGTCCGGAGGAAATCCTCGTATTCCTCCTGAGTGCAGAAGCCCATGACGTGCTCGACGCCGGCTCGGTTGTACCAGCTACGGTCGAAGAGCACCCACTCGCCGGCAGCGGGGAGCTGGGCCACGTAGCGCTGGAAGTACCACTGCGTCTTCTCGCGCTCCGTCGGGATGCCGAGGGCGCAGATGCGGGCGATGCGCGGGTTCAGGGTTTCGGTGATGCGCTTGATGACGCCACCCTTGCCGGCCGCGTCGCGACCTTCGAACAGGCAGACGACTTTGAGCCCGCGAAACTTGATCCATTCGTGGAGCTTGACCAGCTCGACCTGAAGTCGGGCCAGCTCGGAATAGTAGAACTTGCGCTCGAGCTTCTCGCGGGGCTTCTGGACCAGGTCCCCGGTCGACGGATCGAACCTGTCTGCGTGAGCGATCGTCACGCCCTGGCGGCGCTCGGTCCTGGAGCGGACGAGCTGCTCCTCTCGAGTCACGGCCGCGGCGGCTTCCACAAGTGCGGCGGTGTTCTCCTGGGCGACGGTGGGCGGCGCGGCGGAAGTGGCCGCCTTCGGGCCCGCCCCCTTCGGGGCTACCGGCTTGCGAGGCGTGGCTGCCTTTGGGGCCGCCCCCTGCAACTCAGCTTCGGCGGCGGCAGCGGCGCCGCCGCCGTCCCCGCCCTCATGACGGTTGTGATGTTTCTTCGCCACGTCGGCCTCCTTCTTGTGCACGTTAGGCCACGGCCGCAGGTCTCGCAACGGGGAGTCGGAAGCCCCTTGACGAGTGGGCGATCCAGGCGGGGCTTCGTTGGCCGGAATCAAGCCTCGGCGGGCGGACGGGCTGTGCCGAGACCACGCAGGCGAAGCCCGGGCAGGTTGACCGTAGCCACTCCGCCGACGATCAGGGCCGTGCCCAGGACGACCCGAGCGTCGACCTGCTCGCCAAGGATCACCGCGCCCAGGGTGACTCCGACGATGGGCAGCAGGTAAGTGACGAGTGAGGCCCTCGTGGCGTCCCAGCGCTGGAGCAGACGGAACGAGATCAGGTAGGCTACGGCAGAGCCCAGCGCTCCCAGCCAGAGCGTTGCCAGGATCGGCTCTGGGCGGAGAGGGACGGTCCACGGGTGCTCCACTGCGAGCGCCGCTGCCGCCACGATCGGCAGGGCCAGTCCGACCTGGCCGATGGCGATGATCATCGGCCGCAGGTGCGTGAGGTGGCGGCGGGCGTAGACGTTCGAAAAGGCATACGAGCAGGCGGCTCCGGCCACTGCCAGCTCGCCGGCGATGTTGCCGCTGCCCGCGTTGCGGCTGACCACGACCATCACGCCGATAAAGCCGGCCGCTAGCCCGACCAGCCGCGGCGCGGTGAAAGCCTCGCCGATGGCGATGACGGCGATGCACATCGTGAACAACGGCACGGTGGCGTTGAGGATCGCCGCCGTGCCCGACGAAATCGACAGCTCGCCCCAGGTGATCAGGGAGAAGGGGATAGCGACGTTGAAAACTGCGAGCACCAGGAGTTTGCCGATCGTTCCGCGGTCGCGAGGAAGCGGCTCTCCTGCGATGCGGACGATTGCCGCCAGCGTCGTCGCGCCGAACAGAAGCCGGAAGCTGACCAGCTCGAACGGGCCGAAGTAGCCCACGCCGATCTTGATGAACAGGAAGCTGCTGCCCCAGATCGCACCGAGCACGGCGAAGAGCAGCCAGTCGGCCCGGGTCGATCGCAGGGCGGTCGAGGGTGGGGTAGCGGTCGAGGTGGAGGCCTGGGCGACGGAATACCTTTCGGCGGAAGTGGGCGCCATCTGCGAAGCATAATCATCGCTGCCGAGCGTGCCGGTGAGGTCCGCGTAGGGCCGACGCCGTCCTTCGGTAGCAGCCAGCGCATACTGCTCGCGGGGCGTGCCGGCGTGAGCTCTGTCTGTGCCCAAAGGGCTTGCCATCGGCGCCTTGTCCGATATTCCCGGACTGCGATCTGCGTGTCCGTCTCGCCGGGCGCCCTGGCTCCGAGCTATCGTCGGCGCGCACCGCCATCGGCGGCCCGGTACCATGCCGGTCTACGAGCACGGAGGAAAACCGGTGCGAATGTGGGGCGGTCGATTCGAAGGCACGTCGGACGAACGCATGGCGAAGTTCACGCGTTCGATCGATTTCGACGTCGCCCTCGCCGTCGACGATATCAGCGGCTCGATCGCCCACGTCCATGGGTTGGGGCGTGCTGGCTTGCTGGATCCCGATGAGGTCGAGACTCTCGAGCGCGGGCTCGAAGGTCTGCGGTCCGAGGTCGAGAGAGGCGAGTTCATCTGGGACCCGGCGCTCGAGGATGTACACATGAACCTCGAGGCCGCGCTGCGGGATCGAATCGGGCCGGCAGCCGGGCGGCTCCATACCGGCCGGTCTCGGAACGACCAGGTCGCGACCGACATGCGACTCTGGCTGCGCCGGACGATCGACGGCCTGGACGAGGCGATCGTTGGGATGGAGCGAGCGCTCGCAGGCCTGGCCGATCGCGACGGGGAGGCGATCCTGCCGGGCATGACGCACATCCAGCCGGCCCAGCCGGTGCTGTTTGCCCACCACCTTCTGGCCTACGTCGAGATGCTCGAGCGCGACAGAGGCCGGCTGGCCGACTGCCGGCAACGGGCGAACGTCTCGCCGCTCGGCTCGGGCGCGCTGGCGGGAGCTGGCTACCCGCTCGATCGCGAGGCCACGGCCGAGGAACTCGGTTTCGACGGCGTGACCGCCAACTCGCTCGATGCCGTCAGCGACCGCGATTTCGTCGTCGAGGCGCTCTCGGCTTTCGCGCTTTGCATGGTCCATCTCTCGCGGCTAGCCGAGGAGATCACATGGTGGTCGAACCCGAGGTTCGGGTTCGTCCGCCCGGCCGACTCGTTCTCGACCGGCTCCTCGATGATGCCCAACAAGAAGAACCCCGATCCGGCCGAGCTGGTGCGAGGCAAGACCGCCCGCGTGATCGGCGGACTGACCGGCATGCTGACGCTGCTAAAGGGCCTGCCGCTCGCGTATCAGAAGGACCTGCAGGACGATAAGCCGCCCCTCTTCGACGCGGCGGCCACGCTCGAGGCGTCGTTGCTGGTCATGGCCGGGATGGTCGCGACGTTGACCGTGGACGGCGATCGCATGCGTGCGGCGGCAGGCGAGGGATACGTCACGGCCACGGCCGTGGCCGATGCCCTCGTGCGGCGGGGAGTAACCTTCCGAGCCGCTCACCACGTCGTGGGGGCACTCGTCGCCGAAGCGGAAAGGGCCGGCATTGGGTTAGACGCGATGGACGACGCAACGATTGCCGCGGCCCTGGCCACGTCCGACGACTCGATCGCGGTCGCGATCGTCGGCGATAGTGCGTTGCCCGGCGAACTGCGTGCGGCAGCTTCTCTGGAGGGAGCCATGGCCGCCTGCGATGTGGTCGGTGGCACCGCGCCCCGCCGCGTGGCCGCCGCCCTGGCCGATGCGAAAGCCCGCCTGGGGCTATAGGTCCGGCGGCGTCCCGATCTGCAACCGAATCGGCACTGGCGCCCTCTCGTTACAGTCCGCAGCGCGCCGTATTCTCGGTTGGGCGCTAGAGGCGCCAGCCTTGGAGAACGATGAAGCTGCACGAGTTCGAGCCGGTTGGGGAGACGCCGTATCCGCAACCGGCTCGAACTCGTGCAG
>Ga0116131_1000691_pt1 | contig 25017 bp, 29 predicted proteins | sample June2015DPH_17_1_FD_89734 | JGI IMG/M metagenome (GOLD analysis project Ga0116131, IMG submission 89734) | Peatland microbial communities from SPRUCE experiment site at the Marcell Experimental Forest, Minnesota, USA - June2015DPH_17_100 | ecosystem: Environmental > Terrestrial > Soil > Wetlands...
CAGCAAGTGGTCTAAAAAACCAGGCCATTTTTGGGCTTTTTGTGATTGCATCATTGAAATTGTTGAATAAAATGCCTTTTTGTAAAACGAAAAAATCCCCACGCCTTTCGACGTGGGGTCAGTTAATTAAGAATTAGGTTTTTCGTTAAGCGGCAATTAGTTCCCTAATCGCCTCTTGCGCCGTTTCCGGATCATTTACAGCCTTAATCTCAGCCTCGATTTCTTTAGATTCGTCACGGTCGGTTATGCTGAGGATGCGCATCACGAAATCATGGAAGATTCCGCGATAGACGCCAATCCCCGCCTTGGCGTTCTTGAGTTCGAACGCCTGGATCAAGTCGACGACATCGAGCGCAAATATCGCGGCGCCGTCAACGTCCGTAACGTCTGGTATGCGAGCCAAAAGTTTAGCGTCGCTTTTGGCCATGTCTTCTGTCGCCTCTGCCGCCGAGTTGGCAGTCGGAACCGGGACGCGCGGTGCACGTTTCTTTGCTTCTTGCTTTGGCCGACCAGCCGCTGACGCCACGAGGTTCATACTGGCGCTTGCCGCCAGATAGGCTTTATGCTCCTCGATAGTCCGTCGTTCGCCTTTTTTGGCAGTTGGATTGGTCTTGCCTTCGATCCTGATCGCCTGGTAGCGATCGATTTTGAGCGTGCCGGCAAGCTTGCCGAGCTTGTATTCGCGTAGGATTGTAGCGCACCTTACTGTGTCGCTCCAGGTCAGTGTGGAAAAGAATGTCACGGCTTCCGCGAAGGTTTCGCCCGCCTTGAACCCCACATTGAACGCCTCTTCGGCAAACGTCGGGACTGTCACTAGCTTAGTCATTGGTCGATCCTTTCTTATTTGCGACGCTTGTTTGGCGTCATGTGAAGATATAGTCCTTTGGTTGGCTTGTGTCAAGTGTTTTTGCGAGGCGGCCTAGCAAATTTTTTATTGATTCTTTTGTTAGGGTTAAGGCATCCTTAAAGAAAAAAATTCTTTTTGCTATGGTTGATGGGGCGAAGGGGTCTGAACGCGCGTGCGACGGGTTTAACCTTGTTGTACATAGGATGACCAGTTTTTAGCATTTTCATCTTGTTCATTTATTTCTGGCTTGACATTCCCCAAAAATTTCTGCCAAAATCCCAGTTCTTTCGGTTATTCAGAATTTTCCACCCCGCTTCGTTTCTCGCTTGACATCTCATCTTTTCTGTGTTCCGTTGCTAAAATTCGACGTTCCTCCCATGACTGGGCCCGTCGCCCGGCGGGCCCGTTTTTTCAGGAGAAGACCATGCGTCCCAAGTCTCGCTTCGCCCTCGCCCTGCTCCCTTTTTCTCTTGGCCTCTCCGCCCTCGCCCTGCTCCCTTTTTCTCTTGGCCTCTCCGCCGTCGCCCTGCTCCCTTTTCTCTTGGCCGCTCCTGCGGCGGCTGAGGATTGCTCGATTTCCTATGAATGGAAACTGGACACTGCGAAGAAAGCGTTGGCGGCGCATCCTGAGGATAGACTCTACGAATTCACCGATGACCAGCTGGCCGGCTTCAAGGCTGGTCTTATGGCCGAGGCTAAGGAGATGAATGTTCAGTTGCTGATCGACGCCGTCCCTCACGTTCACAATGTTCTGGTCCTGGAATATCCGGGAGGCGCTGAGCTGGGGTTCATGTTTGACGACTGCTTCATTGGTCCGGACAAGATTACGCCTGAACGTTGGAACGAGATGAAAGGTTGGGCTCACATCGAGAAGGGAACAGGAACAGGAACAGGAACGCAACCCGAGCCTCAATCTTCCAGACGCTTCAATTTTCCCGGCTCTTATCTCCTGAGAATTTGATTCTGCAAGATGACCCAAGATGACCATCGCTGATGTGAAGGCCGCGAGAAAGAAAATCATCGCTCGTTATCGGGGCGCGCCGAAATGCGACGTGGGCGTGATCGTGGAGAGGGAAAGAGCGAAATCGAGAAGGGAACAGGAACGTAAGTTGAGACAGAGGAAGGGCTGATGGGTCAGGTCAGAATAACACGCCTGAAAGATTCGATAGAAGAAGGGTTGACAGATCGGGTGGAGATCGCGCGGCAGGCTTACTTGCTCGCACGGGGATTTTGGTGGGGCGTCTTGATGTCCGATTTTCCGCCTGCTCGTAAAACATATGACAGGGAAAGAAAAAGACGCTGGGCGGTGTTGCACGAACTCACCCAGCCATTCCTGGATGTCTATGAGGCAGAAAAGGCAAAGGAGAAGTCATGAACAGAGTTGAGATTGAATGCTTGATTGTAAAGCTTAAGGCGGAGCTGAGGCCCATCGAGAAAAGCGTCGAAGAATCGGCCGACATCATCAGGACGCTTCAAGATCAACATCGGACGGAGATTAACAAATCTTTACAGATGCAGATACTCATCTCGAATCTTGAAGATTATTTGGGAAAGGAAGAATCATGAGTAAGAACGAGGTTGAAATATATAAGCTTCTGGCGTCATTGCAAGAGGAATTGGAGCCTCTTGATAAAAGATTCGTCAGTTTGTGCGATAATATTTATACATTGACAGCTGAGCGCAATAAGCTAATTAACCCGACTTCAAAACTTCGCGATATCATTCGGGCTCTTGAAGACTATTTGGGAAAGGAAGAGCCGTGAACTCGATAATCGAAGCGCTGAGCCTGTTGACTCCATATGACGTCAATAAGTGCAAGGTGAGGATCGGTCATAATCGGGATGGCGGCTATATCCTCCTGGATGATTTCGCGGAGCGCCTAACGGTCATCAGTTATGGCATAGGCAATGAGTATTCTTTCGACGAGGACATGGCCAAGCGTGGGCTCAATGTCTACATGTTTGATCACACCATTGACGGCATCAAGAAAATTTCTGATCATATGGAGTTTTTTAAGGAGGGCGTAGCCGGAGTGACTGACCAGGAGAAAAATTTGTATACTATTGAAGATCATATCCGTAAATATGATTTAATGGATAAAAAATTGATCATGAAGATGGACGTGGATGGCGCTGAGTATGATGCCGTTGGTATGGCTTCCAATGATATTCTGGCGCGTTTTGACCAAATTGTGATGGAAATTCATTTTCTTGATAGGATAGGCGATGAAGGCTTTCGATTTAAGTTCTGCAAGATGATGCGCAAACTTAATAATCTATTCACTATTTTCCATGTTCATCTGAACAACTGCGACAATCCTCAGCGCAACTTCATACTGCCTGGTGTTCCCATTGCATGTCTGCTTGAGGTGTCTTTTGTCAGAACAGTAACAATCTTGCGGTATCCTTCTATGACCTTGTATCCTACTTCCTTGGATTTTCCTGGCTTTCCTGCCGAGAATACGTTGCTTTGGTTTTTCCCGTTTTTGCCTACTTCGCTGCCTCTTTCGACTTTCGTTAACTATGAGGAAAGGAAATAAGTCATGATCACGCTAGGTGAACGATACTATACCCAGGAAGAGTTGAAAAAATTCGGGTTTAAGCGTCTGGGCAAGGATGTGCAGATTGCACGAGATGCGCGACTCTGCGGCATAGAGAACATGAGCATCGGTGACCGGACCAGAATCGACAGTTTCACTGTCATTGTGGCTTCACGGGAGGAAGTCAACATTGGACATCATGTTCATATTACTTCTCTGTGCTACTTTTCTGGCCGCGAGGGCTTGGAGATCGGCGACTTCTGTTCCATCGCGCCAGGCGTCAGGCTCTTCACGGCGAGCGATGACTACACCGGGAACTGGCTGACTAATCCAACTGTGCCTAAGGCGCTGATTGGCGGCCCCGAAGGCAAGATCGCGCTGGGCGATCATGTCATTATCGGCACCAATAGCGCGGTGTTGCCGAACGTCACGGTCAGTGAGGGCATCGCCATAGGGGCCAACTCTCTGATCCTGGCGAACACCAAGCTCATCACTTGGAGCATGTACGCCGGCAGTCCGGCGAAATGGCTCGGTGAGCGCAGCAAGAAGCTGCTGAGCCTGGTGCCTAAGGTCAAGGAGTACGAGCTTGACCCTGAACTGGAGGACTGATAAGAGAAGGTCTGGCGACTGGGAGAGGCGCTTGGCAGCGTTGTCGTTGGGAGATGCATCTCCCCCCAGCCGCTTTTCAGGAGGTTGTCATGGATATTTTTTGGTTATTGATCGGCATTGCGGTTGGCCTGGCGCTGGCCGGGATTGGCGTCTCCGGAGTGAAGGTTCTCGCGTGGATTGAGGCCAAGATCAAGCTGGTCGAGGCGCAAACGGAATCGCACAAGGCGGATGCGGCTATGACGGTCGTCCATACGCAGGTCTCGAAAAATATACCGAGTTCGGTTCCGGCGGGCCCGACTAAAAGCTGATCAAGATGAGAAAATTTTCTTGGGGGGTCTTCTATGCGACTCCCCTGGTTCTTTTCATTTTGTTTGCTGTTCCGGCGGTCTATGCCGACACCTATATCGGCGACTCGATCGCGCTCGGCGCTGGACATGCGGCCCATCAGACGACTTACGCCAGGGTGGGCGTAGGATCGTGCTGGATGGACCGGCGCGCTCCTTCTTCTCTCCCGAATTTCATTCTTGCCCATCCCATCATCGTCTCGGCGGGAGTCAACGACGAGGGCCGATGCGTGGCTCGCCTTCGCGCCAGGGCTGGTCATGCGCAGGTGATCTGGATCGTCCCACCCCCCAAGTATGAACGGGCGCGGGCGGCCATCCTGGCGGCCGGGCGGGCGTGGGGCGATCGGTTCGTGATCTATACGCCGGGGCGCGATGGGCTTCATCCCAGAAATTATATGGACCTTGTTAGGTCCATTGAGGCGACGGAAGGTCAGCCTCGATGACCCAGTTTCATGCGTTTCTCGATCGCAACTTGATTGATGACTGGCGATGGAAAATCACGCGCTTGTGGACGATGAAGCTCGCGCTGTTCTGGGCGGCGTTCGCAGGACTGGTGGGTATTTATCCATGGTTTGGCGGTATTGTGCCGTCGACTCCTGTTGCGCTTACATGCTATGCATGTGGCAATATTGTTCTGTGTATGGTCCTCGTGGTCGCGCGGATGACCAGACAACCTGGAGTGGATGTGAAGTGAGGAGCAGAGATCATGACTGATTTGGAAATTATGAAGGCTATGTTGAAGCGGGCCAAAATTAAATTTAAAAAGATGGTTTTCGGGGCTTTCGAGCCTGAGATGAAAACACGTGGTGGCGAGATATGGCTTATAGTGGAGTATGGCTATCCGGGTTTTTATTCGCGTATTATATTTGATGTACATGGAGTTCTTTTGAGGATGGAGGCATATGAATGAATCGACTCCAGAAAGGCGGCACTGTTGCGGCTCTGGCGGTTTCCGTGATCGGGGCTTGCGAAGGCTTGCGTCAGGTAGCCTATCCGGACCCGGCGACGCGCGGAGCGCCTTGGACGATCTGCTATGGTCATATTGGCAATGTGCAGCCTGATCAACGGGACAGTATTACGCAGTGTAAGGAGCTTTTAAGAGAGGACCTTGGGAAGGATGCAGACGCGATCGACCGATGTGTCAGAATGGAAATAGTGGCTAACATGTCGGATACGCGGTATGTTGCACTTCTTTCCTTCGCATATAATGTCGGTGTCGGCGCTTTTTGTCGTTCGAGTGTAGTGCGCGATCTCAATGCCGGTCGTTCTGCACAAGCATGTGATGATTTTCTAAGATATAATCGAGCTGCGGGAGTCGTATTCCCTGGATTGACGCGCCGTCGTCAGGAAGAACGGCATCTTTGTATGGAGAGCTGATATGCTTACGACTCTTTGGGGTTACATCATGCCGATCATCGGCGTTGTGCTCGTTGTTGCTGCGGCGGCAGCGTTCGTTTATGTTCCGATATTTGGACGATGGATTGCAGCGGCTTTGCTGGTTGTCGCCGCTGGTCTATTTGCGTTTGACGAGGGTTATCGGGTTCGAGGTAGTATGGATCAGTCGGCGGCGCTGAAGGCGGATATTGTCGAGTTGCAGCGTCAGGCCGATGCATCAAAGGCCGTGGCGGAGAATGCCGCAGCGGCAGAGAGAGCTGCGGAAGCTACCGCGGCTGCCAACCAGCAGAAGGTGGATGTCTATGTCAACAATCTTGCGAAAAATCCTGGCTGTAGCCTTTCCGATGATGATGTTCAGCGCTTGCTCGACATCAAGTGATCCGTCGATGCGGCCTGAGCTTCCGACGCCTCCGCCGATGTTCGGCGTGCCTGTAGTCGTGCCTGTTCCGGCCAAGGGACAGGATGTGCGAGTGTTGGTGGCGAACGAACGGGCTGGATTGCTTAATGCTAATCAGCGACTTCAGAATGACAAGGCGTTCCAGACGGATGTCTGGCAACGCTTCTCGAAACCTACGAGTAGGAAGTGAGTAGTTGAGTTGCGATTGGACCGCGCCGCGTTCCCTGCTAGAACTGGAAGGCAAGTGGCACATCGCTATGATTGGTTGACGGAAATTACCTGAAGGATTAGGTTGTGGGCATGAGTAACATGTTGGCTGCCCATTCTTCGGGCGATCCGTCCTATCTCGGCTATCCACCGACACTTCCTGTCGAGATCGCCCTCAAGGATCATTCGGTGCAGGATATTTGCGCAATCTACGGCTTGACGGCTGTGGATTGGCATGCCTTGTGTCAGAATCCTGTTTTTGTCAATGATCTTCGTCATGCGATCGACGAGCTGAAGAAGGACGGCGTCAAGTTCAAGCTGAAAGCGCGGCTCCAGGCGGAGTTGATGCTGAAGCGCATTTGGGACATGGCGCATGAGAAATATGAGGTGGTGCCTCCTGCGGTGCAGGCTGATTTACTTAAATTTGTGGTGCGTGCGGCAGGTTATGATGGATCGAAAGATCAAGTTGCCGGTGGACAAACGAACGCTCTCCAGATAAACATCCAACTGGGACCGTAAGGAGTATGTGTTATGATCAGTCTCGCGATTGGAATTCTCTGGCTTGCCATCGGGGTTATCGTTCTTGGCGGCGTCATCTTTCTCGCTCTCTGGGGTGTTCGTCAGATTGTGCCAGTGCCGCCCAACGTTGAGAAAGCCATCTGGGCGGTGTTCTTGATTTTGGTCCTGATCTATTTGTTGATGGCGGTGGAGGGTGGCAGTTTGCCGCATCCTAACTTGCTTCAGATGAGGTGAACGGTGCTACATTTGGAACTTGACGGGACTGACATTTATATTTTCTGGGGTGGTGTGATGCTGGGCGTCATGACGCTCAGCGAGTGGTCCTATGCAATTGTCAATCCGAAGATCAGAAAGGGGAAGGCTGCGTGAACCGGGACGAACGGGAAGAATCGGAACGCAGGCACAGAAAGAATCTTTCGAGAAGGAGAAAACGAATGGCCGAACTCACAACGAAGGCAAGGAAGGCGATTCCGACCAGTAAATTTGCTGGTCCTGATCGTTCTTATCCGGTTCAGGATCGAAGTCATGCAGCTAATGCAAAAGCTCGCGCTACTCAAATGGTTAAAGCTGGTAAGTTAAGTTCAAGCACTGCTGCAAAGATTAAGGCGAAAGCAAATAGGGTACTTGGTGCGAAGAAAGGTCTGACGAAGGTTTCGGGCCCAATCGATACTAAGACGTTAGGTAGTATGGGTAAGAGTTTGGATTTCAAATGAGCGGTCATGCCATTGTCGAGGTTCAGTTGTCGTTGTTGGAGCTTCTGAAACGAGAGCCATACTGCGATCAGGTCGAGATTACGCATGAAACTTATGTTGGAGATGGTTTTTATATTATAACTGTTATCAGTAGTCTCCTACCTGACAACTGTCCAGAGATGCAGAATATCATCATCGAAGATGGTGTTCTTCGATTCAAGGCGGATGTCGATTCTGATTTGAGGTAATCATGAGTGAAGATATCATTGATTACCAGCCACCTCCTATATTGAGAGCATTTATAAAAGATTATAGGCCGGGAGAGTTGTTCTATAGTTGGGTAGTTGGTCCATATGGAAGTGGAAAGACTACAGCAGACTTCTTTAAGTTATGCTATATGGCCGGTCTTCAAGCGCCCGGTCCGGATGGTATACGTCATAGTAGGGCAGTTGTAGTTAGGAACACAGGAAATCAGTTAAAAGACACGACGATTGCCTCGTGGAACCTATGGTTTAAGGATGGTCAGGCCGGGCAATGGAAGGCGACCGAAAGGAATTTCATTCTTCGATTTAGCGATGTTGAGTGCGAGGTGATGTTCCGACCGCTTGACACGCCTGATGATATCGCCAGAGTTCTTTCTCTTGAGGTGACGTTCGCCATCCTGGACGAATTCGTGCAGATTCCCAAAGAGATTGTCGACGCGCTTTCGGCTCGTGTCGGTCGCTATCCTTCGAAGAGGGATGGTGGAGCGACTAACTGGGGCATCTGGGGGTCATCCAATCCTGACCTGGAAGATAACTGGTGGTTTGATTATCTCCATGGCGAGTCTGTGAGAAAATTTGGTGTAGAGGAAAAGACAGATGCGATCGCGGTCTATTTTAAACAGCCGTCCGGTATGAGCGACGAAGCCGAGAATCTGGAGAACTTACCGCCATTTGAAGCAGGAAATCATGAGTATTATATCAATCAGGCGAAGGGAAAGAGCGATGCCTGGAAACGTCAGTTCATTGACGCCGAGTGGGGCTTTTCACAGGCTGGTCGGCCGGTGGTCGCATCATTTAGGGATCATCATATCTCGAAAGTGCCACTGCTTTACAACTCAAATCTTCCTTTGGTAATTGGGCTTGACCCTGGGATTAGGGGAAGCGCCCTGGTGTTTGGTCAGGAAGACATGCACGGCCGTCTGAATGTGCTGGGTGAATTGACCCAGGAGGGTTATGGAGCTAAGCGGCTCATTGCCGAGCGACTCAAGCCTTATCTCAGAAGGAGATTTCCAAGTGCTCAACCCATCATCGCACCTGATCCAGCAGCCAACAGTCGTGGACCGACGGATGAACGGACGGTTTGCGATGAGTTTCGACGCCATTATGTGGTCAAGGTGGAGAGCAACAACCGACTCCCTCTCCGTCTTGACGCAATTGACCACTTCACCAGCCTTGTTACCGACGTGGGTTTTGCTTTGCAGATCGATGCGCACGAATGTCCGATGTTGATCAGAGCTTTGAAGGGTGGTTGGAGATACGCGGTGGATGTCAAGAAAGACATCATGAAGGGGGTGGAACCAGAGGACACTCCATATACGCATGTTGGAGACGCTTTCGGTTACTTGGCGCGTTATTTCAACAGGCAGACTGACCGGGAATTGCGGTTTGGTGGCGAGGGTGATAAGAAGGGATTTCATCCTCCGATGAAATTCGGAAGTGGGTATCATTTTTCGTGAGGTAGATTATGGCTGTTGTGGTTGCTGTCGGAGGTGTTCCTGCTGCATCAAGTGATGCTTATGGCACATCTGTGGCGTCGGCCAAGGCTGACATGCTTCCGCCTGCGGCGGAAGTGGAAACTGTTGGCGATTCCCCAATTAAGAAAATCAAGCCTGATGAATTGAGGATGGTTGGGCAGAAACTTGATTTCCTATTCCGTCAGTATGTGTCTGATCGAAGAATCGCGGAGTTGAGATGGCTACGCAATGAGCGACAGTATCTCGGTATTTATGATCCAGAAATCGAAAAAGAATTGTCAGTAAATAGAAGTAAGGCATATCCTAGAGTGACAAGAGTGAAGTGCATTTCCGTTCTTTCCCGGCTTATGAATCTTATGTTTCCTGGGAATGAGCGTAACTGGGAAATCAAAGCGTCCCCGTCAGCTGACATGAAAATTTCGGATGTTAAGGAAGCGATTGTCAATGCTCAGAAGGCGGACAAGGATGCCGGTGTGCCGCCCGCGCCGCTGGACTTAGAGTATGTTATGGGTGCAATACAGACGCTGGCGGATAAACGCGCCGAGGACCTTTCGACTTTGATTGACGACCAGCTAGAAGAGCTTGGCGGTGATCAAACACTCGACTATATTGCTCTTAATCGTTCTGCGATCCGGAGTGGAATTATATATGGTCTTGGGCTCCTTCGAGGGCCTTACGCCCGTCCAACGAAAACTACTGTTTGGGAAGTGGGACCGGATGGTGCGCCGACACCAAAAACACGTACGGCGTATAAACCACAGTTCGAGTTCCTGAAAGTGTGGGATTTTTACCCTGATCTTTCCGCCAAGACCTTCGATTCGATGGATGGTTATTTCACTCGTGTGGTCATGTCACGTGCGCAGGTTCGCGATCTGGCGCGGCGTGAGGATTTCTTTGCGGATCAGATTACGGATTATCTCACCAATCATCAGATGGGAAACTATCGGCCACAGCCTTTCGAGACTGAGCTGCGTGCGATGGGCGTCAAGGTCAATGTCAATGAGATGAAGACTGAGACATCCAAGTACGAAGTGGTCGTCTGGCATGGTCAGACATCTGGGACGTTCCTTTCGATGTGTGGTGTTGATGTGCCAGAAGATAAGCGTGCCGATGATGTTGATGCGGAAATCTGGATGATTGATGCTAACGTTATCAAGGCGACATTAAATCCGTGGGAGGAACTCGGTGTCAAAGTTAAAACGATCCATACCTTCCTTTTTGACGAAGACGATACTTCGCCAATTGGACTCGGATTGCCAACGGTTATCCGAGATAGTCAGATGGCCATTTCGGCTTCGACCCGCATGCTCCTCGACAATGCTTCGGTGGTCTGTGGACCGAACTTGGAACTCAATACCGATCTCTTACGACCCGATCAGGACTTGACTTCTACGTCTGCATACAAGATGTGGTATCGCGAGGGCACCGGCATTGAGGCGAAAGCCCCTGCGGTGACGAATGTCCAGATTGAAAGTCATCTGGACGATCTGATGAAGGTCATTGAGTTGTTTCAGCACAATGCGGATATGGAGACTTTTGTCGGTCCGGCTACTGGTGGCGATATGGCCGGTGCTCCCAGTGAGCCGATGCGTACAGCTGCTGGAGCATCCATGATCCGGGGCGATGCGGCGTTGCCGTTCAAGGATATAGTGCGGCATTTCGATTCATTCACGCAGTCGATTCTGGAATCGCTGGTGCAGTTCAATCGTAAATTCAATCCAAGACAGACTCCTGAGGGCGATTACAATGTGATCGCGCGTGGCGCAACATCGCTGGTTGCCAAGGAGATTCGTGGTATCCAGATGGATCAGCTTGCGCAGACCTTGCAACCCGAAGAGAAGTTGCATGTTGACGATCGTAAATGGGTGAAGGCCCGCTTTGCAGCGCGCGATCTTACGGATATGCTGGTCAGCGAGGAAGTGGCTGATCGTCGCAAGACGGCACAGGATCAACAGGCAGCGCAGGCGGCGCAGCAGCAAGCGGCGCAGATGGAGGCGACGATCCGGCAGACCCTGGCCGATGCCTTCAAGAATATTGCTCAGGGTCAGAAGAATGCCGCGAACGCGGATGCGACAGCGATCGAGACGGCTCTCGATCTTTTGGAGAGAGGAATGCAAAATGTCCTTGCTCAGCAAGCAGGAACAGCAGGACCTGATCAAACGGCTCTATCAGGCCAGGCAAACGGCGGAGCTACAGGCGATGAGGAAGCTCCTGGGGCACCGTCTGGAGGAGACCAAGGCGGACCTGGTGGGATGCCAAGTGGAAGCGTTCCCGCGGCTCCAGGGGGCGGCGCTGGCCTACCGGGGCCTGCTGGAGGACTTGGAGCGTAAAATTCCCGATCTTCCCACCGGACCCTTGTCGAATGCCGGAACCGACTATCGTTGAAAGGATGAGTCATGCCTGAAGTGAAAGCGCCGACGGCGCAGGAAAATCTCGATATTTTCGAAGCGGCTTTTACTCAGATCGCTGCTGCGGATAAGGCAGGAACTAAGGTGCCAGAGCAAATGGCGTCCGTTTCTTCGGCGGACAATCCTGTTGTCGGACCGACGGATAAATTTATGGGAAATGAAATAACGGGGCCAACTGGTCCTACAGAACCTCAGGGTCTGCCCGAACAGCCTGAGGTGATCGGACCAACCGGAGCGACTGGACCGGTTGAACCGACTCCTGAACAGAAAGCTATGGCTGCGGTGGAAAAAGCAGCCGCGGACGCCGAAGCTGCGCGGGTTGCGCAGGAGGAGCAGTTCATCAAGCATGTCAAGACGGTGGTGGAGACAACGCAGCCACTGGCTCCGCCAGCTCCGCCGAAACCTGCGCCTCCAATCGAGCAGCAGCTGTTCACGCCGGAAGAGATTGAATTTTTGACGGCGTACGATAAAGAGTTTCCGGACATTGCCCGAGCGGAGACAATCCGTCGGCGAGCGGACCTTCGAATGACCGTCGGTTATGTCTTTGACGAAGTCACCCGGAGTCTCCAGCCGCTGGTGCAGCAGATTCAAAATCTCGCGGCGCGGACGCATCTGGGCGATATTCACCAGATGGTGCCGGATTACGATACGACGCGCGAGCAGGTGATTGCCTGGGTGGACAAGCAACCGCCATATCTGAAAGCGGCCTATCAGAGAGTGGTTCAGCAGGGTTCCGTCGATGAAGTGGCTGACCTGATCAACCGATATAAGAAGGACACGGGTGTTGTTGCACCGCTTGCGGCAGCAAAACTTGAACCTGAACTGACCCCGGCAGCGAAGAAAGCCGCAGCGGCGCTGGCTCCTGTAGGTTCTAAGCGATCTGGGGCAGTTGTCACCGAACCTCAAGATTTCGACGGTGCTTTTGGGGCTGCTACGGCAGCGTTGGCAATGGAGGAAGAGCGGGAGAGAAAAGCGAATCGATGAAGGATACTTGACAATGAAATAACTTGTGTGTAGATACAGGCTACCTAAGCTGCCGTGATAGCCCATACAAGCGGGCTTTTCCTGGACCTAGTTGGGTAAGTGTAGTTGAGCTTTTAAAGCTCCTAACCCAATTCTTAGGAGGCCACCATGGCCGCTCTGACGACTTACGGGGACATTTCACCGGCCGTTGCCGCTTATTCCGTTGTGCGTATGCTCAAGCGTGCGATGCCTTATTTACATTTGGAAAAATTCGGCCAGGTTTATCCTTTGCCGACCAACTCGACGCAGACTGCTAAGTTCCGTCGTTACTTCCTGCAAGGCGCTACTGGCGCGGCAGGCCCGGATACTGGCGGCACCAGTGGCGGCACCAGTCCGTTCTTTATCCCGGTGGCCACCACGCCCCTTATTGAGGGTGTGACGCCATCCGGTTCGATCCTGGCCAACCAGGACTACACCGTCACGCTTCAACAGTATGGCGATTATATCACGATTACCGACGTGATCGAGGACACCCATACTGATCCGGTTCTGCAACAGTCCACCGACATTCTCGGCGAGTCTGCGGCGGTCACCGTCGAGACGCTGCGGTTCAATGTTCTCAAGGCCGGCACCAATGTATGGTTCGCCAATGCCCAGGTGTCTCGCGGTGCCGTTGTCACCGCCATTACGCTGGCTGACCAGCGTCGGGTGACAACCGGTCTTAACCGCCAGAATGCCCGCAAGATCAGTCAGGTGGTCGCATCGACGCCGGACTTTAATACGAAGTCGGTCGAGGCGTCCTACATGGCCGTCTGCCATCCGGACCTGGAGAGCGATCTTCGTAACATGACCGGCTTCAAGGTGGTCGCGGACTACGGTCCGCACACCACGCCATTCGAAGGCGAGATCGGGTCTTGCGAGCAGGTCCGTTACCTTACCTCGACCGTCATCGCTCCCTGGACTAATACAGGTGGCACTTCGGTGACTAATGGCCTGCGGTACACCGCGGCTGGCGGTGCTGGTTCGTGCGATGTCTATCCGATTCTGATCTTCGGTCGCGACGCTTTCGGCATCGTGCCGCTCAAGGGCAAGTCTTCGATGACTCCGATGGTGGTTAATCCGAAGCCGGCTCCGGGCGATCCGCTGGCTCAGCGCGGGACAGTCGGGTGGAAGCTGTGGACTTCCACGGTTATCCTCCAGGATGCCTTTATGGGTCGTTTGGAAGTAGGGGCTACGGCTTGACGGGTAATGTGAGTTGATATACTCTCCCCGAGACGGAATGTCAAGGGGAGAGTTTCATGGATGCGCAGTTGGTTAAGGAGTTGTTTGATTACGATCCCGAAACAGGCATTCTTCGATGGCGGATTAGCATTTCGTGCCATAAGAGGGGTTCAGTTGCTGGGTCTCGGAAATCGAATGGTCGATATTTGGAGGTGCGATACAAAGGGGGTTGGTTTTTGGCGCATAGGCTCATTTTTCTTTGGATGACAGGAAGATGGCCTGAACCGGAAACTGATCACCTAGATTTAGATGGGGTTAACAACCGTTGGTGTAATTTGCGGGAATCGACAAAATCGCAGAATGCGGCTAATCGAGCAGCGTTCAGGACAAATAGGACCGGGTTGAAGGGTGTGGTAAATGTGGTACGGGACGGAAAGGCAAAGTTTGAGGCTCGTATCCGCATCGACGGAAAGCAGAAGCATCTTGGTCGGTTCGAGACTGCTCAGGAAGCTCATGCCGCATATGTTACAGCGGCAAAACGATTCTTTGGTGACTTCGCACATTCTTAGGAGATGAACATGACTAACGCAGTTTCTCACATCAGCCCGATCAACTACAACGCCATGGCCAACATCGCCACCGGCTATTACACCGGCGATGCTTCTGGTGCGATTCCTGTCGATATCGGCTTTACCCCGACTTGGGTAAAAGTTGTGGACATGTCGGCGACGACTTCGCCCACTTCTTATGAGTGGATTCTCGGCATGGCTGCTACCGATTCGCTCATTGAAACCCAGGCCGCGCCGCAGCCGGTGATCGACACTAACACCAATATCTCGACTAACGGCGTGATCAACACTGGCATCGTCTCGGCTGGCGTCTATCTGCCCAGCGGCAGTGGCGCTGGTGATGGCACGTTAGGCAATACCTCGGTCTCGGACTACTCGATCACCCAGTCGGGCAATCGTCTGACTTTCGGCACGAACCTGAATACTTCTGCTCATAATTACGTTTGGGTGGCGATCGGCTGATCGGTGAGTTTCATGTGCTGCATTCGGATCGAGCGAGCTTCCAACGGGTATGTGGTTCATGCCACGGACCCGAAGATTGCCGCCGAGAATCAGAAGCCGAACAGCAAGTGGAAGGATTCCGATCGGGAGTACGTGTTCAAAGAACTGGGGGCGGCATTGGAATTCATCGAGAAGATCGCGGAGATCGCGCTTCCTCTCGATCCCGAGCCGCCCGATCCGTTCTCGAAGGCGTTCAATGCCGCCGTCAAGGGTGGCGAGGATAAGGACTGACGACCATGACGGTGAAAATCATCTCCCTGGACGATACCGGTAATTCGTCTCTTGGTGTCCAGCTTGCGAATATCAACACTAATTTCACTGCTGTGGTTGCCGGCATCAATGCCGGCGTTACAGGCTCGACTGGCCCGACTGGTCCGACCGGACCTTCCGTTACCGGAGCAACCGGCCCCACCGGCGCATCCTCGACCGTCACTGGTCCGACCGGAGCTACTTCGACTGTTACCGGTCCTACCGGCTATACTGGCCCTACCGGGTCTACTGGACCGACCGGCCCCTCTGTTACCGGCCCGACCGGCGCACCTTCAACTGTCACCGGCCCTACCGGGTCTACTGGACCAACTGGACCTTCTGTTACCGGTCCGACCGGGGCCGCAGGTACTGCTTCTTCGACGGGTGCAACTGGTCCCACGGGATGGACAGGACCTGCTGGAGCGGCATCGACCGTCACTGGCCCAACAGGCTGGACAGGTCCAACCGGTAATGTCACTGGCCCGACTGGTCCCACTGGTTGGACAGGTCCTGCATCCACCGTCACTGGCCCTACCGGCGCATCTATTGCGGCTGTTGGCACCTTTGTGGCTAACGGTGTGACTCCCGTCACTGTGGCTGATGCTGGCGTTACCGCCAATTCGCTGATTTTCTTCACCTTGAAGACTGTTGGCGGTACTGTGGGGACTCTTCCGGTTCTCCGAACGATCACGGTTGGCGTTGGCTTTACGGTTGTGGCTTCGGCCTATGATATCTCGACTTATAACTATGGCCGTCAAGGCTGATCCTGAAGGAGTTTGTCATGTCTTTGAAAGACTTGGGTAGCAATCTCGAACGTGAGATTCCGGTAGCTGTCAAGGCTAAGCCTGTCGGCATGCCGGAGCGCGTCAAAATTATCCTGGAGGAGAATGACAACATTCCTCCGACTGGACAGTTTTTCGGCATCAATGGTGTCAGTTATATTCTCAGGGCTGGCGAGGAAGTCATGGTGCCAACGGGCATCATTGACATTCTCGACAACGCGGTCGAGACGCGCCCGGTGCTCGATCCGAACACTCTGAAACCGATCGGTTGGCGGAACAGACAGAGATATCCGTATAGAAAAATTTCCTGAACAATATTAAGGACTTAGTTGAATGACCCTTCGCGAGCTGCTCGAAGAGCTGCGGGAGAACATTCTGCACGATCGTTCTGATCAGATTGCCGGGGCTTCCGATTATCTTTGGTCTGACAGGACTCTTGTGAGATATATCGATCAAGCGCAGCGACGCATGGCGCGTCAGGCGCTTATTTTGCGTGATTACATTTCTTATTTTCCGACAAAGCCGTTTGAGAAGGCATATAAGCTTCCGCCGTATGTGATTGCGGTGATTTCGGCGCGCTGTCTGGCGCTTCCTTCTGTCAGTCCTCCACTTCCTGAAGATCATTCTGATCTCGCGCGTGCTGGTCATGCATTGTTTGATACCTATCATGTTCCTGACACATATTTCTTTGATCCTGGTTCGTTGAGCGCGTTGCCGCCTGGCAAGATGCTGGCTTTTGATACCGACGAATATCTCCAGGAGGATGACGAAGGTTCACTTGGGACAATGACTCTGCGTGTCTTTCCTGCGCCGGACCCGCTTCATATTCAACCTTTGCGTTTACGTGTCTTGCGTTTACCGAAGACTCATCTTACCCTGGAAAATTTGGATGTGTCGCCAGAGATTCCGGAAGAGCATCATCTTGATCTCTTAGATTGGGCGGCCTATCTTGCCTTGCGTATCGTGGATGTGGATGAGGGCATGCCGAACAGAGCGCAGGAATTCATGCAGACTTTCGAGGTGCATTGTTTGGAGGCTCGAAAGATTATGATGCGCAAACTGTTTGCGGTCTCGGCTTGGGGATTCGGTAGGAACGGATTTTCATGGGATACGGATTATCTGTGAGCCATTTGCTGTTGTAGGATTAACGCGCTATAGTGGTGGCTCTGCTTGTTTGGAGTACCCGCCATGGCCGGTCTTATTTCCCCCAAGAAAACCTCGCTCCGTATGGGCGCTATCCCTGGTTATCAGGTTGGTACGCCTGACGTACCGACTCTTCCCAATCCTGCTTCACAGGTGGCGCAGGGGGTTACGTCGCCCGCTGGATATTTGCCGACTACTGCGCCTCTGCTTCCTACTGCCATTTCTGCAATTCCAGCTAATTTTGCTGCTAATAATCCTTTTGCAGGTACGGCGGCGCGAGGTTATGCAGCGGCTACGGAAGGGGCTCGGACTGGTGATATAGGGCGTCAGATAGGCGGATCATTGACTGGTGTGGCTGCATCTATTCCTGCCGGTACTTTTGCTTTGGGTCGCGGCGTTATGAGCGCGGTTGCGCCGGTGGCTCGAAGTTTTTGGGGTGGTTTAACAGGCATTCCTTCTGCCGCTCCTGCGGCCGGTGGCGGCGTTACTACTGCACCTACTGCGCCTGTCACACCTGTTGCATCTGCCAGTCCTTGGGGGACTTCTTCAAAACTTGCAGCAGCCATGACAAATTTCGGTCAGATTCCTGCCGGCTATACTCCCGGTGCTGCAATTAATGAGAAGGGGGAGCGCCCGTTCGATATTATTCGAAGAGGCGAAATGACGCATTACAATGATTTGAATACAAGTGCGATTCCGGCTGGTGCTTCTGGTGTTCCTGGTGTTCCTGGTTCGCACATGATGTCAATTCGTGCCTTGACGCTTCTTGCTCCACTTCTTCAAGCAAGAATGGCGGCTCTTTCCAATCCTCAGAATCAAGTGTCTGCGAAAGTGGTGCAAATGATGGAGAAGGAGCATGCGAATTCTATTGCGAAGGGGATGGACCCAAGGATAGCTGACGCGAAATTGAAGGATGATTATTGGCAGTTCCTGAATGGCCAGTGGAAGGCGGAGGCGGCGGCGCGTCAGGCGTACGGTATAGGGAATGATCAAGGTGCTGATCAGAATCAGATTATTCCAGGTGCTGGTTTAACTGAGCCGGCGGGTCAGTAATATGGTCGATTTCACCCCTAACGAACCTTCTTGGCTTCCCAGGATGCCGGCTATTTCGCCGGTGTCGCCGAACTTTACTTACGCTTCGGAACAACCGTCTGCGCCTCCGTCCTCTTCCGGTTTCTTTACACCCGCCCTGGCCAGCGGGGCTTTTGGTTTTCTAGGCGGTGCCGCCAGGGCCATTCAGGCTGGTGGGGCGGCGGTAGGCGCTCCTGGTATTGCCGAGTGGGGACAGGCTCATGCCTTGAAAGCGGAGCAAGAAGCTCGGCAATGGACAAATCCCGATATTGAAAAGCAGCCTTGGTATTACCCCGAGCATTTCGCATATGGCTTGTTGCAGAGTGCCCCGACTCTCGCTCTGGCTGGACTGATGGGGGGCGGTGCTGGTGGCCTGGCGGGCGTGGCGCGTGGCGGCGCGGCCTTTCTTCCTCAGATGATTGGCCAGAATGTCCAGGAAGAACAAGCGACACATGGTGGAGAATTGTCGCAGGGTGGGGCGCTCAAGGCGATCGGGATTGGCTTGCCTGAAGCGGCGGCGGCCGGCTGGATACCTCATGAATTGTTTGGGTCTGGCGCTGCTGCTGTGGCTGGCGGTTTCGGTACCCGCGCGTTCAAAGAAGCGGCGAAAGTGGGCGGGTATCAGGCGGCGTTGGGTGCTGGAATTACCGCGACTACTCAGCAAGCCTACCATCCTGACATGCCAGCCGTTGATCGCGCTACTCAGATTGTGGACAGGGCGATGCAGGGTGGCGCTTTTGGCGCTGCGCTTGGCGGTGCGTTTGGCGCATTGCGCGGGAAGGCTCTTCCATTGAGAGGTGAACCTGGTAAGATTTCAAATGATGCTCTAAAGGCTGCTACTGATCCAGCTGTTCCGATTTCTCCGCCTTCGGTTGCTCCGGTTGCTCCGGTTGCTCCTGGTGCGCCTCCTGAAACTGCGGTTCCGTCGTCGGTTGCTTCTGGTGTGCCTCTGCCTGTTGATCCAGTAGTTACGGCTTTCCGGGCGACGATGTTCAATGCTGAAGGCATTGCGGATAAGACGATCGCCAAGTTCCGAAAGGACCCGGATTATGCAAATGTGACAGATGAGCCTAGTATGGTTATGGCTCTTCGGGAGAAATTGGCTTCATATCTCGAGGAGGGTGAAGACCCGCCGAAGATGTTGCAAAGACTTTTTGCCAAGTATGGCGGCCATGAGACTTTCGATACTACCGCACTTGGGGATAAACTCAAGACTGCAAAATTGACAGAAGCTGAACGGAATGAAGTGCAGCAACATTTGGCATGGCATACAGAGGCTGATGCTCGTGAGGAATTGGCTAATCCGACATTGCCGGAGAAGCCGACTGCTGATATGTTACTTAACCATCCTCTTGTTAGGGCGAGTCTTGCTAAGGTCAGATTTGATACTTCCGGCACCGTCAAGGATGCAGTAGGTATTGACGTTAACGATCCTTCCTTAATCCATATTGATTCGCGCATCAACGATGAGAAACCCCCCGATCAGCGGGCGACTGCCACGATTGACGGTATCGAGACGCCAGTATTTCAACTGGTGGCGCGTCATGAAATTCCTGAAGCTGTGCTTATTGCGCAGTTGCAGAAGAAATTTCCCAACATGGATGCGGACAAGCTTTATCAGATGGCGCATAAGGAAGGTGGTATTGTCGCTGAGCGTCAGGCGGTGCGTCAGTTCGCAGCGGCTAATGGTAAGGACCCGGATATATTCGAGAAAGCCTATAATGGCTGGTGGGATTCGCAAATCGAGAAGGCGGAGAAACCGAAGCCGAATATTGCGAATGCGCCTGTTGCACAATATCCTTATGAAAAGCATCATATTGCTGGAGAAAAGGACACTCCTTTTGGAGGAGGTGAAAATGCCGTTCGAGAGCCAGGCACAGCGGGCGTGGATGTACGCCAATTATCCGAAAATGGCGGCAGAGTGGGAGAAGCATACCCCCAAGGGAATGTTACCGGTCAAACTGCATCCCGAGGAGTCGGTGAAAGTCCCACCCTCCAAGAAATCCTCGCGACCCAGCAGCCGCAAGTAGGTCCGAAAGCTGACTTCACTAATTTTGGAAAAGTTGATCCTGTAAAAGAACAGCAAGCGGCGGATGTTTCAAAGACTGGCATTCAGATACAGCCTGCGCTTGAGGTTCCCACTCTTCGTGATCGTATTCAGCAAGCATACTTGGCGGTTACAGGTGGGAACTATAATAGACAGGCATTGCTTAGTGATATTCGTGCTCAGTTGCCGGATATTTCTAAAAAGGATTTGGACGCTGCTCTTATGGAGACGCCTAATATTCTTCGTGCATTTGACAACCAGGCTATGTTAACGACTGCCAATCGAGAAGGGGCCTTGAATTTTAAAGGCATCCCAATGCACGCCATTACCATGCGGCCGCCGATACAGTCTGTGCTTGAGGTTCCTGCCCGGCAACCGGTTACATTTGGCAAGGCTGAAGGTAAATTGGCTCCTGTACCGACTGAAGAACCTGTCAGACAGCTTGCTGAATCGACAAAAGAAACAATTCCGAATTTTATGTACTATGCAGCGAATACTGTTGGTGGTGATATTGTAGCCCATGATCCTAATCATGGTTTATTGAAGACAGTGAATGAGGATGGTCATACACTATATTTGCCTGTTGATCGTGCATCGAATGCAATTGGCTCCGATGATATTAGAAGTGGGAAGTTACCTTCTTGGTTGGTTACTGATCCTAAAAAAGCGGCGCAATTTCGAAGATTGGCTCTTTTAGATGTGGCTGATGATCGGCGAATGCAACAAAAGCGTCCTGATGGTCCGTTCCAGGGTGAGCGAGGTCAGGTTGTAGGGACTGTTAATGCTGAGCCGTGGATGGTCAGTCTTGTTGATCATGCTATGCGGGTGATTGGATTGGGTAAATTGCGAATTTTGATTGTGCATCCCGACGATGTGCCTGATGGTCCGGGTGATCAACATGGACTTTTTGGCGATTATTCGGCGGCGCGTGCGGCAGGATTGCCTAATCATACTTGGAATGGATTTGCAGCAACTTTCGGTCCTGATTCCACAGATTTCGCGATCTACATCAAGCCTGGTATGGGCATGCCACAACAGCTTGGGGTGCTGGCGCATGAAATGGGACATGTTATTTTAAAGACTGCATTTCGTAATGCTCCAGTAGAGGTGCAACAGGCGCTTCTCAATGCTCATCAGATATGGAGGAATACGCTCGGCTCACATGTGTCGAAACAGGCGTTTCTTAGATCGATAAAAAGTCCGGCCATGATTGGTCAATTGGATCATCCGGATGCTCCGATGACATCTCTTGGTGAGGACTATCTTAATTACGCCACGAGCTGGGATGAATTTGCTGCTGATATGACGGGACGCGCTCTTTTGCACCAGGTTGTTAATACGACTCCGGTAGGTAAGTTCTTCTTAGGTATCGCTAATCGGATACGTGGCATGCTTCAAGCTATTACTGGTGAGGACCTTCCCGATCAGGCGTTTGCGAATTTTATAGATTATATGAAGGCGCATGCTGGCGAGGATAACGCGCATGGTTGGGGAAAAGAACTGAGTAACCGGGCTGGTCATCGATTCCCTGAGGGGAATGATCTTCAGGCCGAGCGAACGATCCAGGAGTCGGAGCGGGATGGTCGTGGCGCGGTTAACGCGATCAGTAATTTGTGGGATCGGGTGAAGGCGCTTGGCTCGACTACCAAAGTAGGAGTTTATAATAACACTCTGGGTGGTCGTCATCTTGATAGTCTTGTCAATAGTGCTCCCGAGCATATGCGGCCTTCAATGCGTTACACATATGATATGCACAATCATGGGGACATGCTTACAAGTGCAACAAACTTAGTGACTGCAATGGGCATGCGTCTTGCTCGTGCATCACCGGATACTACGCAGAAACTTGTTAATATTGTGGCGGATGATCTTCAGAATCCGTGGGGTATTGATTCAAGGAAATCATGGAATGATCATCCTGAGCTACATAATTTGAAGAATACTCCACAGCTTCAGGCAATTTATACGCAGATGCGCAGTAATCTTGATGCCATGCAGCGTGCTGGTGGTCGTCCTGCGCTTGATGCAATGCTTCGTTTGTATCAAATACTAGGGCTTCAAGGAAATGTGGACGGGGCAGATACATATATTTATCGATCAACCAAGGCAGGTATGCCGTTGATGGGTCCTGATTGGGTTCCCTCAAGCATTCGGTTTACTTCTCCGCGTCTTTTTGGACTCGATAAAATGATGCATGATGATCCGACTTTATTAACGGCATACAATTTCTATAAGAATGAGAATACTGCGATTATGGCGGCATTGGAAGCGCGCATCAATGCAAAGACTGGCGGCGGCGCATCGGAAGAATCAGTGGCGGCCGAGCGCGCCTTGCTGACGAATATGCAGGAGAGGACCAAACAGGTTGAGAAAGGCACCTATATGCCTCTTAATCATGGTCGCGGCGATTTCTTCGTTTCAGGAAAGATTGCACTTGGCGCAGATAAGAAAATTGATCCTGCGGCTGCGACGGCAGTGCGAAATGCCTTGGACAAGGGGGGTTTTGAGCGTATTCGATTGGCTCATGATTCCGGGAGCAACACGCTTTTTGCTCGTGTTGACGATCAAGCGACGATGGACAGATTGAAGGGTATCTTCCAGGACTTGCATAAGCAGGAGCATTTGCTTCCTGATGAGATTAAGAGTGGACATCCTGGAGATACGGAATCGTATGCGAGACTTGGACCTAAGCAGTTTCAGTTTGTATCTGACGTTATTAATGAGGCGTTGGAAGATGTTGAGATGAAGCCGGAAGAGCGGGCCGCGATCAAGGGCCGTCTGATGTCCAACTGGATGCAGACGCTTTCTGACACCTCGATCATCCCGAACGAACAGCAACGCACTTACGCTCATGGGCACGATGAAGATATGATTAAAGTGGCGGAGACTACCGCCATAAATATCGCGCGTGCGCATAGCACTCTGGCAATGTCTAGTCGAATGATGGATGGTTGGGCGTTAATTAATGCGGCAGTCAAGGCTGCCAGGAGCGATCCTAATATTTCGACTGAGGATAATTTGAAAGGAAACGACGCCGCGCGTGAGTGGTATCGTCGTGAATCGGAAGCTGCGTGGTCAATACCAGCTAATTTTGGGGATACGGTAGCGTCTCTTATGCATACGTCGAGTATTGGATTTAGCTTGCCGTACATGTTCTTGCCGACATCGCAGATTGTGACTTTGGCGCATCCTGAATTGGCTAAGGTGTTTGGTATGGCGCGTGCCGCCTATGCTATCGGTGCTGAAACTAGTCCGGCGTTTAAGGTTCTTGCAGCAGTTCTAGGAAGTCCGGATCGCTTTAATGTTGTTTTTCGTGAGAGCGTTGTGGGGAAGGCCGTTGATGAGTGGCATACGAATGTTGTCATAAGAATGGCTAATGCTGGATTGTTGAACAGTTTTACTCCAAACATGACCGCAATGAACAAGGCGCTCACCAGTACGCAAGAGAGAATTCTTCATATAGCTAACGCTCCCGGTACTTATGCGGAGATGTTGCCTCGTCTTGTCACTGGTTTTGCGGCTGCACGACTTTACGATAACTTTCCTAAGCAGATTGAAAGTTCTCGCAAGGGAATGAGCCGGGATGATTACATTCGAGAAGCTGTAACTAACTCTCAATTTCCTTGGGGTGCTGGCGAAAATGCGCGTTGGTTGGGCAAGAAAGGACCGCTTGGTCCTGCTACCAGGATTTCGTTTGCATTCATGAATTATCAACAACGTATGGTTGTTAAGATTTGCCATGAGATACGTTCTCTCGCGGGTGCTGAAGGCAGTCAGGCGCAGAAGGAAGCTGGGACATTCTTGATGGCGCATCTTGCTGCGGCGACTGTTCTTGCTGGTACGTTGGGATTGCCGTTCGCCGGATTTGGCGCAGGTGCTTTTGACAAGCTGGCGCGGCTATTCACTGGTCGTGATGATGTCGATATTCAGGGAATGTACCGAGTATGGCTTAAGCATGTGTTCGGCGATGACGTTGGCGAGATCATGGCGAAGGGATTGCCGCGGGAGTTCGGTATTGACTTATCGAAAGTGGGCGATCAGAACTTGCTTCCCGGCACTCAGATCATGCAGGACAAGCGTAAACTTGAAGAGGCTACCAGGGATTGGTTCTTGTCCATGGGTGGCGCGGCCTCCAGTCAGGCCGTAAACACTCTTCTTGGTCTGCGTGATATGTGGAATGGTGATTATCTCCTGGGCGCGACTAAGATGCTGCCCGAGCAGTTCAGGAGTCTTGCCGAGGCGGCCTACATCGACAAACATGGATATGTCGACAAATATGGTAACAGAAATAAATTGACGCCTACTGCATTAGAAATTCTTGCATCGGCCTTGGGCTTTGATCCTGCTCGTCTGACGGATATTCAGGAACAGCGAAGAACCTATCAAGGATTGAAGGCGCAGGAAACAGAACGAGAGCAGAATATTGAGCGTCATATCGTACTTGCTCAGCGTCAAAATCCGGCAAGCATGCCTTACTGGACTGACCAGGCGAGACAGTTTCAACGCGATCATCCCGGCGATGCTGGCCCTATAATGAGAATTCAGGCTATAATGCAGCACGCCGCGCAGGAGCAGGCCATCGCTCAATCAGAGAACGCGCCTCCCGGCATTTCGCCGCGAGATTGGGCGACGACTTACAAGCGTGTTCTTGATTTTGCGCCTAAAGTTGGCGGTTTTGTGCAACCTCAATAGGGAGTAAGGTGAAGTGCCTTACGGTCCGGGATAGTATCCGATCCACGATAAGGATCGCGATGGCTGGCGCTGGAGCTGGGGGAC
>Ga0116131_1000718_pt1 | contig 24126 bp, 23 predicted proteins | sample June2015DPH_17_1_FD_89734 | JGI IMG/M metagenome (GOLD analysis project Ga0116131, IMG submission 89734) | Peatland microbial communities from SPRUCE experiment site at the Marcell Experimental Forest, Minnesota, USA - June2015DPH_17_100 | ecosystem: Environmental > Terrestrial > Soil > Wetlands...
AGCAGAAGTAAAAAAGTAGTTGATAACCAAAATGCTGACTCAGAAGTGCTTAGTCAAAAATGTTGAGGAATGCTCTGAGGGAGGTATTTTATAGGCTTAATATATCTAATATTCTATTTTCTTTCGGATTTGCTCAATGTTGGGCGGGATGCGTTGATTTTAAAGCTTTGGAAAGGCTTGGTTCATGAGCTAAAAAGCGGGAACTTTTTATAGGGCTTTTGGTAGGTATTTTCTATCAAAAGAACTTTTATATCAAGGTTATATAATCTTTCGGATTTGCTCGATGTTGGGCGGAATGCGTTGATTTTAAAGCGTTGGAAAGGCGTATTTTGAGCCTGAAGTTTCCAAGAGTTTTCCAAGAAGTTTATGAAGTACTCTTAATCTAAGAGTTATACTCCAGGTACTATACTGTTTTCAAAGTATATAAAGCTTTGCTATACCTTCGTATATATAAAGACGATAGTTCCAAACCTCGGCGTCCTGGTAGTGGGGATATATAAGGGTTGCCGTTGTATATACCTATTGCCTTAGAATAGGCTCAAGCTCTTATATATAAGAGAAAATAAATAAAATAGATAAAAGCGTCTTTCGGGATGTTGAAATGTCGAATGAGATAACAGATAATAGGAATATTGAAAGTTCAGTTAAGGGATTGGATAGCAGAGAGAAGCGTCACATTTGCTCCTGCAGATTTCCGAAACTGATTATAGATAAGAGTTATGGAGATGGCGATAATACAGTTATTTTTTATGGTATTCCTATTGATGTTATGGATGACGTTGGAATTAACCTTCCACTAATGGAGGAAGTCGAAGAAACGTCTCCTGCTGGGAAGGTTGGTAGATATATGAAAGTGACATGGGAAGAACCACATGTGGGTACAAAAATGTACGAAGTGCTGGAACATCTTGTTGTTGCTGGATGCCCAGAAGATGCTGAACAATGTGACATAAAATCTATATTTGTTGTTTACCATCCAATGAAAGAATGGAAGGAAAAACATATCATAGATTATAAGTAAAGTGTAGTAAGTAAAGTATAAAAGTGTGTAGTAAAGAATTCGTAAAGGCACTTATGCCAAAAGTAAATTAAATGGAGGAAAATATATATGGCGAAGCTAAGAGCAGTTGTACCAACATCAGCAGTTGGTTTGGTAGATGAGAAAAGGGGAAGAGGAAATAAAGACCAGGTTGTTCGTATCGGTACAAATGCAGAAGTGTACCTCAATAAGAAAGGTCATGTAGTTATAAGAGGCGTTCATGTAAAACCTGGTCACAAGCTCGGAACAAAAGCAAAGGCTATGAAGGCATGCGCTGGTAAGAAAGGTCACGATTTCGGGAAGTGCCTTACCGATAGCGGTATCAGAGCTCCAAGAACTCTGAGATCACCAGAGTAAAATTTTTTCATCAATAGAAAATAACAAAAGATGTCAAACAGAATAGAAATCCCTACTGATGCTACAAGGCTTGTGTTAGCACGTAGAGATGCTAATATGGTTAATCCATCGGTAGAGATTGACTATTCTGGAGATGTTGTTCCTAGAGGGAATGGAGCTGAATATACTGTGATCGTTAGAAAATCAACAAATTCAGGAAATGTGCCTAGAAATGCTAGGAATCTTTCGGTCTGCAAAGGATTGAAAGGTTGTGAATTTGTTGAATGTTCTCGTGAAGTGTTTGGTAATGTTCCTGCTAATCATAGGAAAACATGTCCGACATTGAAAAGTATAGATGTAAAAGAAAACATCGTAAAGGGATGATAATATGGTAGAAGTATTCGAAAAAGTAGCAGGTGTCCAGGAAGTTGGCACTGAGTTTGTCCTCAAAGGGGGTGGAGTCGCAGGAGGTCTTATTGTAGGAAGTAAACTAGGAAAGATGGTTGAAAATCTTGCAGTAGTTCCGGTGATACCCACTAGTACAACCACGGATAAATTACTGGGGTGGGGAGCAAACAATATTCCAAAAGGCCTGTTGGCACTTGGCTTATCAAAAGTAAATATCGGCCAGAAATGGCTGGACGACATATTAACCGGTGGTGTTTATGGTCTTGCTGGTGATGTCGGTGTAGACACAATAGCAAGGTTGACCAATAGCGGAGCACCAGTGGCAATGGTTGGTTATCCTATGGCAGGAACAGTTGCGGCTGGAGATAGCGCCAAGGTTCAGGCACTTTTGGCAGAAAATGCCAATTTAAAAGCTTCTCTTGACAAATTAAGCGCCGGTGCACCACTCGTGAAAGTGCAACCTCAACTTCCTTATGGAGTTCCAGTAATGCCTTATAGTGCTGCTCCTGCAGCAACTGTAAAGGATGTACAGGAAAGACATTATCAGTTTGCAAAGCAGAATTTAGCTGTTCCACAGACAAATGAACAGAGATATGCGTTTGCAGGAAAGGAAATAACAAGTCCTGATGTATTAGTTCAGGCATTCGGATTTTCACGCGGTGATTAAAATGGCAGCAGATGTAATGGTCAAAGAATATGCTGATTATGGACAATTTGTCGATATGATGCAGACAGCTGGCTGGATTCGCAAACAAAAGAACATTGATGAAAATACAACCTCAATTGTTCAGACATTTTCTACAGCAGCTCTAGTAACAGAAGCGAAAGTAATAGAAATAACGTGTCCAGCAGGATACATTATTACGACAAAGGGTGTAGAGCAGATACCCGCTGGCGCAGATAGAGGCAGTGCACATGCAATGACTTTGAGGCTCGCTGGTACTGACAACACTCAGATAAACAGAGATGTAAAGGTCAAGATGGAAATCATCAAGCCTTTCGAGGATACGAAGTTAATCACAAGAGACTTCTATTCTATGTACTCTATAACCAAACAGCTAGGCGTCGCCGGTATCAGTACAGATCTGGACAAGGGAGACAACGAGATCTATCGCTGGAGAAGAGGCTTTGCTCTGTATACTCAAGAAGTATTCAGAATTTCAGTGCTCAACCCAAATATTGCGGTGGATAAAAACCACGTCACCATGCAGATGGATCTGGACTTCTGGTATAAGCAAGTATAAGTTCGACCAAACGCCCACGAAATTCTATAGACATAAAGTGTGAATAACTGAACATTTTAAGTTCAGTTATTCATCCTTTAGATAAGATGCAAAAAGAAAAAATCGAAGGCGTTTTAGCTAATATTTCAGCTTTCAGGGGTCTAATGAACGTTCTAATCAAATTCCGAACGGTCTTAGCAAACAGCTTATACTATATATAGTACTATATATACTTGGCGAGCTAGCTACCTTGGTAGCTTTCCAAAAATGGTGACATCTTGAATGTCCATATCTTATCAAACTCACCAACTCGTGTAAATAGCGGATTTGGAATAGTATGTAGGAATTTAGCGTTAGGGTTGAGTAGGTTGGGACATTGTGTTAGTGTATCTGATATGCAGAATATATACAATGTTCAAAGGTGGAATGGAATTACTATATATCCTATGAATTCTGTTGAAGGCGCAACCGGTGGCAATTTTTATATATCTGAAATGCGACAGTTTATTGCTAATTTGAAGGATAGTAGTGCTGAAGTAGTAATAATTGTATATCCTACTTATGATAATGTTATTGTAAGTAATAGATTACACGAAGTTCTTAAAAAAACAATTTGGTATTATCCTGTTGATGGTGCAAATATATCGGCTAGTGCTTTTAAGGAACTTGAAAAGGTTTCAAAAGTAGTTCCCATGACAAAAGATGGAAAGAGAGAGTTGGAGAAAAGTGGGAAGTTGAGGAATATTACTCGTGAAATATATCATGGGTTTGATGAAAATATTTTTTATAAAATCGGTAATGGAAAGGGGGATGGAAAGGGGGATGGAAAGAGTGGAGAAGATAGCGATTTAGAATATCACTACTGTAAGTGGAGTACTGATAAACATCAATTAACACAAGATCCAAAGGTGTTATGTAAGAGGGGATGTTTTAGGTGTATGGGGAAGTTAGTTGGATGCGAACACTTTGAAGAAGAAAATATTACTGCTAATCTTCGAGGGGAAACATATAAAGGGGTTGTTGGAAATCTGGGGTTATTGAAGAAGCAATTTGGTGTTGAGTGCGTTTTTGGATTTACTGGAGAAAATGCTAGTGACAGAAAAAAGATTGATAGGTTATTGTGTTCATATGGTATGTTGTGTAAATCTGATAGTCGATATAAGAAAGAAACTATGCTATTAATGCATACAATGCCTGTTAGTAATAGTGGATTAAATTTATGGGATTATATTAAGAAATATGATTTAATTGGAGCAAATATATTATTTGTTTATGGGGAAGATGAACTTGGTAATAGCTGGAGTGATAGAGCTTTAAATGTCATGTACAATTCCATTGATGTAAATGTGTCAGCTAGTGGAGCGGAGGGGTTTGGATTGCCAACGATGGAAAGCATGGCAGTGGGAAAACCTCAGATTGCTCCGAGGTTTTCTTCTTTTATTGAATTAGTGGGGAATGAAAGTGAAGGAGAAGATGGTCGGGGACTGCTTGCTGATATTGAAGGTTATGAAGTACTTGAGAATGGATTAAAAAGGGCTTTAGTATCACCAAAGTCAATGGGAAGACTGATGGGTGAAATGGTTGATGGAAAAGGGTTGGTTGATGGAAAAGGGTTGGTTGAAGAGATGGGTAAGAATGCTTATAATTGGTCTAGAGCATATACATGGAGTAATATCTGTTCGGAATTTGATAGTGTTATAAAAAGTGTTTGATCGAGGTCGAGGTTGATTTTCAATGGATACTGATAAAAGTAAGGCAGTAAATAAGATATTAATAGGCGGTACTGCAGTTGTAGGACTTCTTGTGTTGGCGAAAGTGGTAACGGCAGAAACAGAAGGACTTATAGTTGCATCAGAGCCGGTTATATTTGGTGAATGTGTTGAAGGGGCATGTTTGACAAATACCGATGTTAATGCATATGTTACTTTTAAGAATGTAGGTGGAGTATATAAGGAAAATACTGTCGGAATTAGTATTGGTGGAGTTATGGCTAAGGAGCAACTAATAGGTCTTAATCCAGGAACAGGATTTACAATGGAATATACTTTTACGATGACATCTGGAGCAAATAATATTTGTGGAATTGTTAAGTAGGGTTGATGGAATTTGATTGATGGAATTTGATTGATGGAATTTGATTGATGGAATTTGATTGATGGAATTTGATTGATTGATGGAGATTAAGTAATGGCAGTAGATTACCGAAAATTTAAGTTATTGAATATGAATAATAAGGATGCTCGAAGTAATCCTTTTGATTTTTTGGGTGAGACTGGTGTATGTAAGACTGTGCAAGGTGAGGAAACTCTGCCATCAGTTGTGAAACCTCCTGTAATAAGAGATGGCGGTGGAGAATTACCTAGTGTAGCACCACCATGTGATACGTGTGATACTCTTCAAAAAATATATAATGAACTGGTAATGGCGAGAACAGGAACTCTTCCAACAGAAGGTGGAATTCCTGGTGAAGGAATGTATTATGTTACGGATGAAGTTGCGATACAGGTTGCAACACCTAATCCAGTGCCACCAATAGTTATTGATCCAGACAGAATAGCATATGATACTCTTACATCGACTTTTGGACCTGCTCCAGATGGATATCAGAGAGAAAGAATCCATGATACAATTGGTCGTAATGCTAAAAAGGCAACTATTATAAATGATGGAACTGTTACTATTTTTGCGATAACATCTATAAATGGAAGAAAATGGTCGCCACCTACTCCAATATTAGCAGGTGAAGCTAGAACATTTATTAACGTATGGGAACTTCGCTTACGATGTGCTACTGTTGGTAATTTGAACACGTTTACTGGTGGTGTTTATAGAGTAACAGAATATGATTTCTGGTTATCTTATGTTAGAATTATTAGTATAGGTCCGCCAGGTGTAACACTTAACTTTTCACCAATCTCGCTTGCTGTAGTACAAAGTGTGGCACAGCCAGTAGCAGGAGTTCCAATATTGACTGCTAGCTTAGTTCCAGTTAATGTACCTACAACATTTAGAGTAATGGTTGCAATGTCTAATGTTGGAAATTTCAGTGTAATTATAAGTAATGGTGGAATTACTCAGGCACTTTTATTGAATGCTGTAGGCGGTCCAGCATTAGCTGCTAATAGTTTGTATACTTTTGATATATTGGTAAGTGCTGGAGATAGTGTGAACTTTTCATATAGTGTTACTGGTGGAACTGTTCAACTGTTAAGAGTACAGGAGATAGATGCTGCAACTTCTTAGTGTACAGGAGATGGTTTGGTAATGCTCGGTGTAATGTTTAGTGTAATGCTTGGTGTAATGGCGGTGAACTAAATATGGACAGTCCACAAGGAACAGGAGGAACTAGAGATCATACCAGTTTACTGAATAGGAACTTGGTAGGTGTTTCGGCTCACGATGCACAAGTAGCTGGAGTGTTGAGTCCTTATGCTATTAATAGATTAGATATTGGAGGAAATCTGGGGCTTGTCAATAGCGGTTGGAAAGATTTAGGTGCTATTGCTGGGGCAAACAGTGTATTTGTAGTATCATATCTTGGAAATGGAATTTCTATTTTTGGTACTAATAATGGACATGGATGGAGAAGTACTGACTATGGAGCGACCTGGACAGATTTGGGTCTTATTTTCTCAGGAAGTGGAGTAGTTACAATAACATATCTTGGAAATGGTATAGTTATAGGTACTGATTTATCTGGGCGTGCTTGGAGAAGTACTGATTTTGGAACTACCTGGGCAATTAGTTCTTCGGTTTTAGTTCCAAATAGCTTAGGTGCACCTGCATATTTTGGTAATGGTATAATCGCTATAGGTAATATTGGTGGAAGTGTTCTTAGAAGTACTGATTTCGGTGTTTCGTGGACAAACTTAGGTGATGTAACAGGATTCGGAGATCCAATATTAACAATGTCATATCTTGAAAATGGCATTGCTATTTTAGGTACTAATCATGTTGCAGATGGTACTGGACGTATTTTAAGAAGTACTGACTTTGGTGCTTCGTGGACAGATTTGGGAGGTATATTTGGCGTATCTCAAATTTCATCATCTTCGTATCTTGGAAATGGTATAGTTATTGTTGGCACATCTAGTGGACATATATGGAGAAGTATTGATTATGGAGTAGGGTGGACTGATTTAGGAGTTGTAGTAGGCGCAAATACTGTTGAAGTAGCATTATATGTCGGCAATGGTATAGTTGTGGTTGGAATTAATAATGGACATATATGGAGAAGTACTGATTATGGGGTGGGATGGACCGATTTAGGAGTTGTAGCCGGAGCGTTTGTTGCTAACTATACGTTAGCATATCTTGGTAATGGTGTAGCTGTTGCTGGTGATACTGCTGGTCATATATATCGTAATGATGTTTCATATAAGTTAGATGAAGCAGAAGGAACTAGGGATCATCCTAGTTTACTAAATAGGAATTTGGTTGGGGTCTCGGCACATGATTCTCAAGTAGTTGGAGTGTTGAGTCCTTCTGCTATTAATAGGTCAGATATTGGAGGAAATCTGGGGTTAGTTAATAGTGGATGGAAAAATTTAGGACCTATTTCTGAACCGACTGGAAATATATTTGAAATATCTGATCTTGGTAATGGAATATCAATTTTTGGTACAGATGATGGTAATATATGGAGAAGTGTTGACTATGGAAATACCTGGGCGAATTTGGGAGTTATATCTGTAAACAGTGTTTATACTATTTGCTACCTTGGAAATGGTATCGTTATTTTTGGTGATGGCATTGGTCATATATGGAGAAGTATTGACTTCGGAGTGAGTTGGATTGATTTGGGAGCTGTCGCTGGAGCTTCCTTTATATTTTCTGCATCTTATATTGGAAACGGTATCGTTATTGTTGGCACTTTTGCTGGACGAGTGTGGAGAAGTACAAACTTTGGATTGACATGGGCAGATGTAGGAATTGCATTTGGATCTTCAATACTCACGATGTCATATACTGAAAATGGTATTGCTATCATCGGTACAAATAATGGTCATATATGGAGAAGTACTGACTTCGGAGTAAATTGGGCTGATCTAGGTGCTATCGCAGGTGCACATGTTATTAGATCATCATGTTACCTTGGAAATGGAATTATTATTGCTGGTACAGATGATGGTTATATATGGAGAAGTACAAATTTTGGAGCTACGTGGCCAACAGATTTAGCTATAACAGCTAGTCCTATAATGTGTTCTGCATATCTTGGAAATGGAATATCGATTATTGGTATAGATAATGGCCATATATGGAGAAGTATTGATTTTGGTTCTTCATGGACAGATTTAGGAGCTATAGGTGGATTACATGGAGTAAGAACATGTGGTTATCTTGGAAATGGTATAACTATAGCTGGAACAAGTGGTGGAGCTCTAGGTTCTTTTATATATCGTAATGATGTTTCATATAAGATAGATGAAGGAATGGCAACTGTTCATAATGATTTGTTAAATAGGAATTTGGTAGGGGTCAGTGCACATAATTCTGAGTTGGTAGGTGTGCTGAGTCCTTATGCAATTAATAGTAAAGATGTTGGTGTAAATTGGTTAAATGTATCACTTGATGTATTATCAGATTTTGTAAGAGCGACGTGCTATTTTGGAAATGGTATTGCCCTTTTTAGTACAGATAATGGACATATATTTAGAAGTACTAATTTTGGGACGAGTTGGACAGATCTGGGTGCTATGACTGGAGTTTCAATAAGGTCAATATGTTATCTTGGAAATGGTGTGGCTCTCTTTGGTACTGATCTCGGCCATATATTTAGAAGTGTTGATTTTGGTATTAGCTGGACAGATCTGGGTGTTATAGCAGCTGCAAATGTATTTAAAATATCATATCTTGGAAATGGTATAGTAATTTTTGGTGCTAGCGATGGTACTATATGGAAGAGTACAGACTTTGGAACCACGTGGCCAGTAGAGCTAATTGTAACTGGAGTGTTCATATATACAATATCTTATCTTGAGAATGGTATAGTTATTCTTGGAACAAGCGATGGACATATTTTCAGAAGTACTGATTATGGTGGTTCATGGACAGATGAAGGAGCTATATTTGGAGCTTCTATACTTACAACATGCTACCTTGGCAATGGTATTGTAATATTTGGAAATAGTGGTGGACTTATTTATAGAAGTGTTGATTATGGTTTGTCGTGGGTAGTGACTACTGCTGCATTTGGGTCTCTTGTATTTACAACATCGTATCTTGGAGACGGTATAGTTATTTCAGGTATTCTTAACGGACATGTATGGAGAAGCACTGACTATGGATTGAATTGGGCTGATTTAGGAGCAATAGGTGCTGCTGGATTTATAGTTACATCGTCTTATATTGGTAATGGGATAGTAATAGCCGGAGGTCAATTTTCGGCAGGGTCAACCAAAAAGTTAATTAGAAGCGATGTTTCATATAAGATAGATGAAGGAATGGCAACTGTTCATAATGATTTGTTAAATAGGAATTTGGTAGGGGTCAGTGCACATAATTCTGAGTTAGTTGGAACATTGTCATCTTATGCAATAAACCATCTTGACTTCGGAGGATCTGTTGGTGCGACAGCTGGAAATTGGGCAATAACGTCTGCTACCGGAGTACCTATTATATGTGTTGCGAATATTGGAAGTGGGGTAGTGTTTGCTGGTGGTAGCAATGGTCATATTTATAAGAGTTCAGACCATGGAAAGACATTTACTGATTTTCTAATATTATCTGCTGGATTTTCTGTTATTTCAATAGAGTATTTAGGAAACGGTGTTGTTGTTGCATGTGATAGTCAAGCAACAGGTCATATATTTAGATCGGTTGATTATGGAAATTCATGGACAGATTTAGGTGCTATAAGTGCAGGTGTTTTTACTAAGATAAGATACTTAGGTCATGGTGTAGCTATAGTTACTGGTGGTGGAGGACTTGTATATAGAAGTGTTAATTATGGAGCAACGTGGCCATTTGTTATCGGTACTGGAGGGATACAACAGAATACTATTGAGTATCTAGATAATGGGATAGCTCTTGTTGGTGCTAATGATGGAAAAATATGGAGAAGTACAAATATATTTACTGGAGGTCCGTCATTTTCGATAGTTAGTACACTTGGAACAGGTATTAGGTGTATTCAATATCTAGGAAATGGAATAGTTGTAGCTGGCGATAATAATGGACATGTTTTTAGGAGTGTTGATTTTGGAGCTACGTGGGTTGATTTAGGTGATATAACTGGAGCTGCTTTTGCTGTAGTGACTGCTGCATATCTTGGTAATGGTGTTGCTATTGTTGGTGTTGTTGCAGGAATTGCTGGGAAGATATTTAAGAGTGTAGATTATGGTCTTACTTGGGCAGATCTGACGGTTGCTGGATTTGTATCTGCTGCATTTTTTACTCAGAATTCTGCAAAGTACATTGGTAATGGTGTAACACTGATCGCAGATAATGCTGGAAATATATTTAAGTATGATGTGTCATATAACAATGAAGAATATGTACAAGACATAGAAAAACAGATTAGGACTGTTACAACATCTGAAACTCTTGAAAAAGACGATGATACTTTACTTGTAGATGCAACAGGCGCAAATATATTAATATTTTTACCATCAATAACAGCTGCTCCAGGACATGTTTTTAATTTTGTAAGAGTTGATGCGACAGCTAATACTGTTACTATAGATGCTGCTGGCGCAGAGACAATAAATCTTGCATTGACACAACCTTTAAATGTTCAATTTCAAGCATTGTCAATGAAAGCAAAGCCGTTTGCTCCAAATGCTGGATGGTGGATAATCTAAGATAGAGGAGATTAATATAATATGACGCATTTACCAAAAACCGAGTTAGTGGGAGTATTAAGTCCTTCGGCTATAAATAGTAGAGATATTGGAGGAAATCTAGGGTTAGTTAATAGTGGTTGGAGTGATTTGGGCGCTATAGCCGGTGCTAATAGCATATTATCTATGCAATATCTCGGAACTGGAACTGTAATTGCTGGTACAGGCAATGGACACGTATGGAGAAGTACTGATTATGGGAGTACTTGGGTTGATTTAGGGGCTATAGCTGGCGCAAATGCTATAAAAGCTATGTCATATCTTGGAGATGGAATTGTACTTATTGGTGCGAATAATGGACATGGGCGGAGAAGTACTGACTATGGAGCGACCTGGACAGATGTTGTAACTGGTACATCTTCTATATATTCTATGTCATATCTTGGAAATGGAATAGTTATCTTTGGTTCATTAGATGGACATGTATTTTTAAGTGCTGATTATGGATTAGCATGGGTAGATGAAGGTGCTATACCTGGTACGCTTGCTATATTTTGTATTACATATCTTGAAAATGGAATAACTATCTTTGGAACAACAAATGGACATATATGGAGAAGTGCTAATTTTGGAGCTACGTGGCCGACAGATTTAGCTATAACAGCTAGTTCTATAATGTGTTCTGCATATCTTGGGAACGGAATAGTTATCTTTGGTACATTAGATGGACATATATGGAGAAGTATTGATTTTGGTTCTTCGTGGACAGATTTAACTGCAATAGCTGGTGCAAATTCTATAAATTCTATATCTTATCTTGGGAATGGAATAGTTATCTTTGGTACAGATAATGGACACGTGTGGAGAAGTACTGATTATGGGCTAGGCTGGGTTGATTTGGGAGCTGTAGTTGGTGCGCTTTCTATATATCCTATATCTTATCTTGGAAATGGGGTATCCGTTCTTGGAACATCTCTTGGACATGTGTGGATAGATGATGTTTCATATAAATTAGATGAATGTGTTTCATTTTATACTCCAGATTATAGTTATTATAGAAGAACCGGTGGTACAAATTATTATTCAGGAATGATTGTAGGACTTACTACAATAGTAAATATTGGAGCAAATGCAGACTATGTGTTTGCTATTCCAATAATAATATCGAAAAATACCACATTTGATAGAATTGCAGTTGATGTAACAACTGCATGTTCTGGTGTGTGTGTTACTGCCGGAGCGAATTGTAGGTTAGGGATTTATAGAGATACTGGAAATGTTTATCCAGGATCATTAATTATAGATGCAGGTGCTGTTGCAATAAATGTTCTTGGTTTGGCTGAACTTGTAATAAATCAGCCATTGACTGCTGGATTATATTGGCTTTTTATGAGCTACCACACTCCTGCTATCTGTTTAACTCCTCCACAGTTTAGAGGTGCTAACTTTTTACCAATGTTAGGTTGCTATAATGGTGCGAACGTTTTTCAGTATCCTCTTGAAGGATATTATGTATCTGGACTTGATTATACTGCAGGGCTACCAGTTACTGCTCCTGGTGGACTGAACCCGATCACCTCTGGTTTTCCTTCACCAATTGTGGCTTTAAGAGCTACTTAGAGCAATAAGATATAGCAAAAAAGATAGAATAATATAACATGAAAATAGAATAATATAACACGAAAATAGAATAATATAATACAGAGATAGGATAATATGAAAGAATTTGATGAGGAAGAATTAGTAAAATTGCATGAGTGTCTAAAGTATGTAAATATTCCATCAAAGCTTCCGTCATCAAAGGAAACTAACCATTATGTTGATATATTCAATTCAGTTTTTGATGAAGTTAAAATGGATCAGAGGCTTGCAATTCTAATGTATATGGGATATGAGACATTATTTAATCTAATAGCAGAAAAGGAACATAATAAGGAAATGCTGGGGAAGAAGAAGTGATATTATGGTTAATGATATAAAAAGAATAGAAACACTGGATAAGAAAGAAAAAACTAGAGTAGTATTCGGAAGTACAGCCATGAAACTTGATGAATTTGAAGACATGGTAAATAGAGATCCAAATCTAAAGAGAAAAATGAAAACAGTTGACGAAGAACTGGAAAAGTATTGAGCTTGGAATGTGATACATATGAAAGAAGAAAATGCTAGTATAACTACATCATTAGAATATGCGCACATGGGGGATTTGAGTGTTCAATTGTTGGGAACACATCCAAAAAGTATAAATGGACTGAGTCCACTTGCATTATTAAAGATCATATATCCTGACAAGGAATCAGAAGAAGTAATGATGGATCTTGTGACAAAGCAATATTATGTATCACATGGTTATACTCTTAAGTTGAATGATATTAATATAGGAACATCATATTTACCATGGAAAAAGATGTTTTCTGGAACAGTTAAGGTGACAGCTCTTTCAGAAGATAAAGATAATGAAAAAGATAGTGATGTTGAAGCTGCTGAGATGCATGCAGCTTCTGTGCATCCATGTACATGTGAAACTGATAATAATATTGCTACTGTTATTAAGAACGGAAAACCCCATCCATCGCTTTCGGTAGTGAGTTCACCTGATGGTAATGGAATACAAGCAATGCAACCTAATGGAGTGCCATTAGCAATGATGAGTGTACCTGCAGGTACTGGAATACACACAATGCAAACACCAGGCTGTGGCAATTGTAGTTATTATAATAATGGATATAGTGGGAGTGGATATGGTGGAAATGGTGGGAATAGTGGTGGGAATGGAGGAAATCCTTTTTTCCAAAGATCGTCAGATACTTCAATATTGGCAATAGTGTTAGGGCTTATAAGCTTGGGTTTGTTAGGGTTAGCATTTGCACTAGTTAAGAAGAGGGAGTAAGGAGTAAGGAGTAAGGAAGTAGGGATTAAGGTGATTTAAATGGCGATAATATGTTCTCAAACTGCTACTATAAGTGGTATCGATAGTGTAATATGTGGAAAGCTAGTAAGAGTTTATGATATTTTACCTATATATTCAACTATAGATGTACTGATAGAAGGACAAATATCACCTCAAGTCGGTTCTGCTGGTAACGCTTTTACAATTGGAAGTGAAAGGTATCAGATAATACTGGTTTCTAAGAATGTTAGTGCAGGTACTGCAGTAGTTACTTTGACTATTTCTACGGTAGAAGTTCCTCCGCCGATTGTTAGCGTACCTACCCATATGGTGCAACTTAAGTTAGCGCCAACTCCATATGTATCTCAGATTAGGGATAATATATAGGCGATAAGTGAGAAATTGGGTGAATATATTCCAAGTGATCCAAATGTAAAGTATATTAATACTGAACTAGATTCAAGTAATCAATATATAAATGTATATCTAGCATGGACTGGTCCAGTTGGAATGTCGTTGGGATCGGAGTCGTTAGGGTTAGTTGGATATACTAGAGATTATTCTCTCAGTGGAGGTAGTGCGAGAATATACTCAATGGGAATATACTCAATGGGAATATGCTCAATGGGAATATTGGATGATATTTCTAATTTCATAAAAGTGTATTTGATACCTGGAATAATTATGGCGCTTGGTGTAGTTATTGCAGCTATAATATTGACTATTTCTGCAGTTCCTGTGGCAATAGCATCTGCTGTACTGGTAGTTGCGTCGTTTTTTGTTACTGGTTGGATAGTACATGATATAGAAGTTAAGGCAGTGGTTGCTCAAGTTATTATTGATAATCAAGATGCGTTTATTCAAGCAATTGCTGCTAGAGATGCTTTGAAAAAAGCAGCTGACGATGTTTTTGCAAAGAGTGCAAAGACTAATGATGATTGTGTTGCATTAGCGTCGGGATATAAAGCTGCAGATGAAGCATATGTAGCTACTTTAAAGAAAGTATTGCCAAAGGTACAACTTGATGCTGCACTGGCAAGTTATAAAGGAATAAGTGATGGTGTAATTGCTGATCTCAAAGCTGGTAAGATATCGTGTGATACCGCAATAGCCAATCTTTCACCAGCATCAAATGCGTTATATGTAGCTTCAAATACTGAATTTGGAACGAAATATAGTCCGACTGCTACAAATGATGCGGCAGGAACAAAATGTCCTACAGATTGCTTTATATGTGACCCGTTAGCTCCTGGAACTTGCATAGTATCGAAAAATACTGCTTTAGTAGTAGGTATTGGGGCAATTGGATTTATATATCTTGTTTCAAGACCTAAAGAAACTGTTATAAAAAGTATATATGAGAGACCCTCAAGTATGTATGCAGGTGGGGAAAGAGAGACAGATAGGTTTGGTAGTATAGGTGGGTAATATAGATGGGTAATATAGATGGGTAATATAGATGGGTAATATAGGAGGTTAATATGGGCAATATTAATTTTAAGGTTGTTGGAAATGGACAGTTATATATAGAAAAGAATAAGTCTTATGCTGGTCTTGCTATGCCTGGAATGGATTCAGGTAATATAAATTTTAATACTGGAGATACTTTAGGAATCATAGTTGAGCCATATTTAGGTTATTCTTTAATTGGTTTATGTGATGTTCCACAGACAGATTGTGAAACTGCTTTGAGCTATTATTATACTATAACGGATGGAAGTAGTGTGCCGCCTGTAATGGTAGCAACGTTTGGAGTAAGTGCTCCTCCGCCAGTAGTTACACCAAAGCTGGGAATAATTGTAATTGCTGGAGCAACAAGTATGCTTGTAGGAAATGCTGTAGAATTATTGTCTGGTTGTAAAGATACTACTGGTGCAGTTATGACATGTCCATTGTTGACATGGAGCAGTGCAAATCCTAGTATTGCTACAACAACAGGTCGTTTTATTACAGGCATATCGGCTGGCACAACAACTGTGGTTGCTAGGGATACTGTTACAGGTGTAACGAGTAATATATGTACGGTTACTGTAACTGGTGTTACACCTCCTGTTGTTCCTCCTGTAGTTCCTCCTGTAGTAACAGGGGCACCAAAAGCATCAATATTTAATTATTGCTGGGGACTTACTGTACCTTCATCATGTGCGCAACCTCCAATTTTACCAAATATGAAAACTGGTGATGTTGTTACAATTAAGATTGATGTTACTAATCTTAGTTATACAGGAAAGGTAAGAGCAGTATTTAAGATAAATGGTAGTCAAATTTCAAGTCAGGATAATACATCATTAGGAAGTGGTGCGTTATGGAGTCCTGTTGCGACATATACAATGCCAAGTTCAAGTGTAACTTTTACGGCAGAAGCATATAGCTGGGATGGAAGTACTTGGACAATGACTGATACGAGAACTTCTACAATTCCTGTAACTGCAGCTCCACCGGTGTGTTCTAATATATCAATAGATCCAGTAGGGGGTGCATTATTAGATCCATCTTCTTCAGATCCAACAAAGAGTAAGGTTACTCTTACAGCAACAGTGCTTCCTGTTGGAGTATCATTTCCTGTTACTTTTGTGGACAGCACAGGTACATCACTAGGGGCTTGTAATACTACTGTTGGCACTGGAAAGTGTAGTATAGTATTTGATTCTACTACAAAGGTTGCTGGGACATATAGTGTTACTGCTATAGCTGGCGCACGTGGTACTCCTGGTTCTTGTACAAGTTCACCGACAACAATAGTTGTAGGGGTTGTTGTATCTCAGTATACATTAACTGTAGATGTTCGAGATTCAGTTAGTGGAGCTGCTGTATCAGGAGCAGCTGTATTAGTTGCAAGTGCAGACATTGGTGATAGTACAACAAAAGTAACAGATGTGAGTGGAAATGCTTCATTTACAGTTACAATGGGTACTGTTAGTATAACTATTTCAAAAGCAGGTTATAATACATATACAACAGCCGAATATGTATATTATAGTAAGACTGTAACATATCCATTTGTAATGACACCGATAGTTCCAACAACAGGAAGTGTACAATTTGTATCAGTACCTTCAGGGGCTGCTATATATCTAGATGGTGGAAATACTGGTCAGGTTACTCCAAAAACTATAGATGGTATAAAGGCAGGAATTCACAATTTCACATTTAAATTTAGTGGATATAATGATTCATCTGGAAGTGTTAATGTATTAAGTGGAAGTACTGTATCTGCTTATTTAAGTATGACTATTTTAACTCCAACAACTGGAGCTCTAAATATTACTTCTCATCCGGTAATGGGTGCAGAGATATTTATAGATGGTGTTGATATGAGTAGGACAACTTCTGGGTCAGCACTGATAACAAGTATACCTCCTGGAACACATTCATTTAAATTAGTACTAGCAGGATATAAAGATACAACTGGTACTTTTACAGTAAATCCTGGAATAACTACATTTATAGATGCTCCAATGGAACAGCTTGCAACTATAGGAAATGTAGAAATATCGTCAACACCTAGTGCAGCGATGGTATATATAGATGGAGTATATACTAACAAACTTACACCAGCTGCAGTAGCTGGTCTTGGAGCAGGTAGTCATACATATAAATTGACACTGGCTGGATATTCGGACTCGAATGGTACTTTTACTATAGTCGCTGGAAATGTTACTCCTCTTGATGTAGTAATGACACTGTTACCTGTAACAACTGGTACTTTACAGATAACATCTACTCCACCTAATGCAATAGTGTTGATAGATGGAAGGGATAGTGGTAAAGTTACTCCAGCAATTGTAGATGGTTTAACCGAGGGTAGTCATACATATCTATTAAAGCTTGCAGGATATAAGGATTATGGTGCAATTATTGATATTGTTGCAGGGGGAACAAAGATTGTTAGTGTTCCTTTAGAACAGATACTTGTTACTCCTTCGCCAGTTACTGGTGGTATTGGAACAGGAACATTATCTTTAGTTGCGGTAGGTATTATGGGAGTTGTAATGATAAGCTCTAAAAAGCATGAAAAGCAAGGAGGTATGAAATAATGGTTGATGAATTCGTACGTCCTAAAGTTACATTAAAAGTAACGACATATGAACTACTAACTCCACCTGATAAGTGGGTTGCTGTAGTTTCTCATGAGTTCTATGGTGATACTGTAGAACTTGCATTTGATATATTGAAAGCTCATATGACAACTGATGCTTTCTTTAATGCAAGTTTTGCAGGAAAGTTTGTATTTAATGGTCGTGAGATAACTCTTATAAATAGTGCTGTGGAAAGTGGATAATTTGTAATATATTATAGATATATCTATACAAAGAGAAACATTAATCATGATTCCTAGGAAAATATTAGTTACAAGACCTTCGATGAAGGATGATATGGCAACTGCTCATACATATTTCTGGGCTGAGCCTGTTATTCTGTATGCTAGAAGTCTTGGATATAATGTATTAGATTATCAAAAGCGACATGTTACTTATAGTAATGTTAATGCCGTATATAAAACATTCGATCCAGATGTACATATTCACTTTGGTCATGGATGTCCATCTAGTCTTATTGGGCAAGAACAATGTATCATAACAAATGGTATGTCAAGTTATAATATAGGGAATCCTAAGTATTTAGAGGGTCGTTATAATTCATATACATATAGAATGAACGATGATATTGCATGCGATAGACTTTGTCCAAAAGAATCTAATGTTGGCTTGTTGAGAAGAAAGGATGCTATTACATATTCATGTCACAGTTCAAGTAAACTAGGGATATGTGCAATGAATGCTGGAGCAAAATCATATGCTGGTTTTGATGATTATCTGATATTTATGACAGATAGTGTAGAAACTGAGAATATCTTTAAGACGTGTTTACTGAAATATACTTACTCTTTGCTGGATGGTAATACCATTAAAATGGCTGCAGATGATACATATAAAGAATTTGATAAGAATATAAAAAGATATAAAGATGTAAGTTATCTGGGTAAGCTTTTATTATGGGATAGAATGGCTTTTAAAGTATATGGAGATGGAAATCTTACACTATTTAGTTAAACATTATAAAGAAATCAACGAGAGATGATAATATGGTAGTAAGTAATAAAGCAAAAAAAGATAAGGGAGTAAAGAAAGATAAGGGAGTAAAGAAAGATAAAGAATCTGAAGAAAAAGAAATAGTTAGTCATCCTCCATTGATTCCAAAAGAAAATCATATAAATGGTAATATTAGTATACCTGGAAATCATATATTAGCTAAAGAACGAGCTGAAGCTGAAGAAGAAGCATTTCAAAAATATATAAGAACTCATAAGAAAATAGAAGAAGAAGAAAGTAAAATGACGGATGCTGAGCTTCAAGCTAAATGGGCAAGAGAAGCAAAAGAAAATTTAGAAGAAGTAAAAAGAAAACGAGAAGAACATATAAAAGAAATCGACAGACTGAGAGAAGAATTCGAGAAAACAGAAAGACTGAAAGAAGAAGAATATGAAGAAGAAATCGAAAAAGTGAAAAAAGAAGCTGGAGAAATTAAAGTAGAACCTGAAGAAGAAATCGAAAAAGTGAAAAAAGAAGCTGGAGAAATTAAAGTAGAATCTGAAGAAGAAATCGAAAAAGAGAAAAAAGAACTTGAAAAACTTAAAGTAAAATATGAAGAAGAAGATAAAGAATCAAAAGAATTATTTGGCTTACAGTATTATGAAATTGATGTTGATTCAGATATTGAATTAGAAGAATCTATGTTATGTGCATATCAAGGTGCTAAAGGAAAGGTTGTAATTCAGAAAGAATGTGTACCTGTAAAAGCAAAAAGGAGGTATTAATATGACACGTTATTATGTCAAAATACCAACAGAAATAGGAATAGATTTATCGCAATTTAAACATTTTTGTGGGACAGATAAAAAATCAAAGATAGTAATTGATCCATCTTGTAAATGTGGAAAAGTACCTCCGAAATTGATAAGAAAAGCAGAAACTGTATCTGAAGAAGAAGCAAGAAGAAGATATCAAAAATCGGATGAAATAAGAGCAATAGAGCAACAAGAAAGGGCATTAGAATTAAAAGAGAGAGAAGAAACCTATAAGAAAGAAAAGAAATCTATAAGAAATAAGTAGAAATATACATATGCCAGAAGAAGAGTTTATAATTGGTCCGAATGGAAGAAAAATTCCAATTGAGTACTTTAGATTAGACAGCTTTGATAGAGAGGTACTTAAGAATACATTAAAATGTTTTAAGAGAGTTCTGAGAGGGTTAAGTGTAAAGAATTTTCATAATGAAACATTAAATTTATTTGTAGTTTCGGTTATCCGAATGCTGGATAAGCTTGAATCTACTGGTAAGATGGAATCAGTCATGTCAGACGGAAGATTGATTGTAAAGGCGGCAGTAATTAAAGAAGAAGAAGAAGCAAAGAAAGGAGTAGGAAATCGACCTTTTTTATGTACTGATAAAAGTGTGAGAATAGATACACATGATAGAAACATTATAGAAAAAATGATGGCTTGCTTGAATGATATTGTTGTGAGTGAGAAAGAGGAAAAATACTTCATTCCAATGTTTCATCATCGAACACTTAAGACATTTATTATGGGAGTATATAAAATATTCTTTGAAACAAATAAACTTCGTCATTTTAATAATTGTGTTGATAAAGATGGAAATATGTATATTAGTACACAGTATGTATAGTATTATAATAAATAATTATAGGTGATATAATGGACATAACAGAACATGATAAAGAAGTGATTGAGAACATAGTAAATGATTTATCTGGATATCTTAGACCAGCAATAGAAGAAGGACAGATGGAAGATATATTTGATAACAAAATATTAGATGTATTTATGAAAAATCTTATCTTAACGTTAAATGATATAAGAAATGAAGGCAGTATATCTAAATACGTTGATGCTTCAGGTAATCTTAAAGTTGAAGTATAAGTTTATTAAAAGATGGATTAGGTGATTATAATATGTCATGTGTAAGAACTACGAAAGAAAGAGTGCCTACATTAACTCAAGAGCATTCTGATCAAGATATAGTGAGGAGTGCATTAATTGCTGAATTAGATGCTGCTTCTTTATATGTTTCACATATTGATAATTTGGAAAACTTAAAAGCAAAAGAAGTAATTGCGCATATATTAGAAGAAGAAAAAGAGCATATTGCCGAATTGATGTGTTTGCTTGAAACTATGGATGGAACACAATCGGAGAAATTTGATTCCTTGTCTGGCAGTTCGTGTATAATTGAGTAATGATGATATTGTATTATATTATAGATTAATATTATAGATCAATATTATAGATGAAAATTGTTATGGAGTTGAGATATAGTTATGAATCCAGAAGATATTAGACAAATAGTGCGTGAAGAATTGACAACTGAGAAACCTGCTAGTGGAAAAAAGAAGAGAGAGCCATCTCAATGGAATAAGTTTTTAAAAGAGTGTGCTCCCTCGCATAAAGATTTGCCTTTTGGTGATAGAGTAAAGGCGTGCTCTATTGAATATCATGAACAAAAAGGTGGCAGTGGTGTCAATAATAAAAATAAAGAAAAATTAGAAGCAGATAGTGTAAAACAGGAATTAACTAGCGTTGAATCTAGTGATACTGAATAAACACTGTTAATTTAAGAACTAAAGTTGAAACGAAAGAATAATAGGAATAATAGCTTATGTTTATAGTAATGACTTTGAAGGTGGAGTAAATTGGATCCGATAACAAATCTACCGAAGGCGAATGAGCCTTTAGAAATAAAAGTAAGACCTCGTTATTATGACCGTACAGCTGTTATTTTAAATGCAGTTCCTAATCCAATATCAGCAGAAGACCTATTATATAATAGAGAAGAAATATTTAGGTATGCAAGAAGAAAAGCTGATAAAGTTTGGGTAATAAATGACGGAAAGGATGACCTATTTGTCAGATTTTCATCCGGAACTGATGGTCCAGAGTCTTTTTCAGATGAAAATAAATTATATCCTGGCGATTATAAAGTTTATTATAATGTATTTGAACTTAGACTTAGGAGTCCGTTGGCTGGATTGCCTTATAGGGTATCTGAAAATGAAATTCAGAGAGGATGCTGTCCTACGGGTGGTGGAGGAGTATCAGTATCTGGTAGTATAGTTCAAATATCTGGACAGATAGTTCAGATTAGTGGGCAGCAGGTTGAAATATCGGGACAACCAGTAACAGTATCTGGTAATGTAATTTTTGTAACAAATCTTAGTGGTCAGACTCTAAATGTTAATATATCAGGACTTACAGTAAGTATATCTGGGGCAACCCTTATAACTACAGTAAGTGGTGATATTGTACAGATTTCAGGTCAGCAGGTTGAAATATCGGGGCAGGCTGTAACAATATCAGGGGATATAGTTCAGATAAGTGGACAGGCTGTTGATATAAGTGGTCAGACAGTAGTTACATCAATATCTGGAGATATTGTACAGATTTCAGGTCAGCAGGTTGAAATAAGCGGGCAAGCTGTAGATATAAGTGGACAGTCCGTTGAAATATCGGGACAGACTGTAGTTACGTCAGTATCTGGAGATATTGTTCAGATAAGTGGTCAGGTTGTTGATATAAGTGGTCAGACAGTGGTTACGTCAGTGTCTGGAGATATTGTACAGATTTCAGGTCAGCAGGTTGAAATATCGGGGCAACCAGTAACAATATCAGGTAATGTTGTACAAATTAGTGGTCAGGCTGTAGATATAAGTGGTCAGACAGTGGTTACATCAGTGTCTGGAGATATTGTTCAAATAAGTGGACAGTCTGTTAAGATAAGTGGGCAGGCCGTAGATATAAGTGGACAGACCGTTGAAATATCGGGACAGACTGTATTTACATCAATATCCGGAGATATTGTTCAGATAAGTGGACAGTCCGTTGAAATATCGGGACAGTCTGTATTTACAACAGTGTCTGGAGATATTGTACAGATTTCAGGTCAGCAGGTTGAAATATCGGGGCAGGCTGTAACAATATCAGGGGATATAGTTCAGATAAGTGGACAGGCTGTTATTACATCAATAAGTGGAGATATAGTTCAAATTTCGGGACAATTTGTAATAACGTCAATAAGTGGAGATATAGTTCAAATTTCGGGGCAACAAGTTGAAATATCGGGACAAGCTGTAGACATAAGTGGTGCTATTGTTCAAATTAGTGGACAGGCTGTAGTTACATCAGTGTCTGGAGATATTGTACAGATTTCAGGTCAACAGGTTGAAATATCGGGGCAAATAATATCTTTAACTTCTGGAACTTATGTTGCAATAAATGACTTTGAACAAGTAACACAGTTTAGAGAGTTAGCATCAATAACTCTTAATTCTGGAGAAAGTCTTTGTCCTGCAGCAGAAATAGATAATAAAAACGGGTTTGCATATTATGTTACTGCCGATTCTCCTAATAAGATTGCCAAAATAGACTTACCAACATTTAAAGAAGTAGCAACGTTGACACTTAACTCTGGAGAAAATTATGCAGAATGTTCAGTAATAGATACTGTAGCCGGATTTGTATATTGTGGGTCTTTACTAGCACCTTCAGTAATTTCCAAAATAGATTTATCAACATTTACAGATACTATACCTGCATTAGTTCTTCAATCTGGAGGATCTGGAATTGGTGTCAATTCAGCAGTAATAGATACTGCAAATGGATTGGCATATTTTGGTATTAGGAATTCGCCTGGATATATTTCTAAAATAGATGTATCGTCATTTACTGAGGTTGGAACACCATTAGTTCTTAATTCTGGTGAAAATGGTGCAGGTGCAGCAGTAATAGACACTACAAATGGATTTGCATATTATACTACTACAGCTCTTTTTGGACAAAGTGCAATTGCCAAAATAGATCTATCGACATTTACAGAGGTAGGATCTGCATTACCTATTAATTCTGGCGGAGTTGCTGTTATTGCAGCAGCAATAGATACTACAAAAGGATTTGCATATTTTAGTGATAATAGTGACCCTGCCAGGATTTCCAAAATAAATTTATCAACATTTACAGAGGCTGGAGTATTAACTCTTAACTCTGGCGAAAGTAATTCCAGGGCAATAGTAATAGACACAACAAATGAATTTGCATATGTTGGAGTTTTTACGACTCCAGGTAAGATTGTCAAAATAGACTTATCAACATTTACAGAGGTAGGAGCACTAACTCTTAATTCTGGACAAGATATTGTCCTTACTGGATTATTAGATACCACCAACGGATTTGCATATTTTAGCACTAATAATGAACCAAGTGTGATTGCTAAGGTTGGAATAGATTATGTTGCGTTGTCAATTCCATCTGTAAATATATCAGGTAATATAGTTCAGATAAGCGGACAAGAAGTAAGTGTATTTACAGCATCTGGAGATGTTGTTGCTATATCTGGAACGGTAGCTACTTCGGTATCTGGGAACATAGTTCA
>Ga0116131_1000752_pt1 | contig 23165 bp, 21 predicted proteins | sample June2015DPH_17_1_FD_89734 | JGI IMG/M metagenome (GOLD analysis project Ga0116131, IMG submission 89734) | Peatland microbial communities from SPRUCE experiment site at the Marcell Experimental Forest, Minnesota, USA - June2015DPH_17_100 | ecosystem: Environmental > Terrestrial > Soil > Wetlands...
CTTAGGGCCTGTGACGAAATAAGTGACGCACTTCGCTGCAGGCCCCCAGGCCCGCTGGCAAGGCGTGAGCGACGAGCATACCGGGTTGTATGTAAGGAGCGAGCAACGCAGCCAGCGAGCCTGCGGGCCGCAGCCCGAAGGGGCGCGGCGGCGGGCGGGCATCTGCGGTGTTGCCGCTCCTCGACGATGACACCGCATCGCCTGCGTCGCGGCGCCTTGCATCTCCCCGCCCGGCGCTCGCGCCGAAGTGCTTCACTTATTTCGTCACAGGCCCTAAGTGGTGAACTGCCCAGGAGCCTGTCCGAGAATGAATATTTTATTACTAATGCCGGCTTGACGCAAATGATCGGAATTGGGGTAGTGGAGAAACTCAGACCGGCACCAGTGTTGCCAAGGCACCTGGCATAAATTCCTCTCTCCAAACCCACAACGGTATGATTCTAAAAATCTGAAGCATGCGGATTAAAATAATTTGAGAAACAGGCCGGCTTTGGTCCATCATATCTGTAGTCGAAAATCCTTGGACATCCGATGAGATGCGCAAAGGAAACTACCATGAAAAATAAAATCGCTCTTCCCCCGTTTCTGGCGCTGATGATTGTCGTCTCAACCAGTTGGGCAGGTTCTCCTCAGGAGCCTTCTCCGGAGAGCCAGCAGGACTTTGAAATGATCGTTCCCGAGGGGACCGTCATTCCCATTGTTCTAACGGCTTACCTGAATACCCGGAGCAGCCAGGTAGGCGACATATTCTATGCCGACACAACATACCCCGTCTGGATCCAGCAGCGGTTGGTTATACCTAAGGGTTCCACAATCAGAGGGACGGTTACGGAGGTTGTCAAGCCCGGCAGGATTAAGGGAAAAGGGCGTCTGGCAGTTCGGTTTGATGACATTATGCTTCCAAACGGCGTAAAACGTGAGTTTATCGCAACGTTCCGCGGAATTCATGGCGCCGGAAATGAGAAGATCGACCGAAAGTCCGAAACAGTCTCCGCCGGATCGTCGTCAAATGGAGAGGAAGTGGGAACTGTTGTCGGCACTACGAGCACGGGTGCCATCATCGGCGCGGTAACCGGTCACGGCACTGGCGCCGTCATCGGAGGGGGAGTCGGTGCGGCTGCCGGTATTGCGACGGTGCTTTTTACCCGGGACCGCCAATTAGTGCTCAGTCCGGGGACCCAATTCGACCTCGAGCTGAAAAAGCCATTGAAGTTCGCCTACAATGAGCTTTCTTTCACGGATGCCGAATTGAATAATGCCCATCGAGTGATCCAGACGGCCCCCAGCAGTCAGACTCGCCGCAGGTTTCCTGTGGGACCCGGGATCCCGGTGCCGATCCCGATTTTTTAACCCTGCCGCATTTTCAAAACGGCTGCTCGGTCCCGCCTTCCAAGCTGCATGAGTGCAGATTCGCCTAATTTGTGGCATGCTTTATTGTTTGGGGTAGAATTTACAGGTTGATTCTGCAGTCCACCTCGGTAAAAATATCGCCCATGGATGCTGCTATCATAGCTCGAATCGCTCAAGAAGCCACTCTACCGGAAAGCTCCGTCGCCATTACCGTCTCTCTTTTTGAGAAAGGGGCGACCGGTCCATTCATCGTGCATTACCGCAAGGAAGCCACAGGCGGCCTGGATGAAGCAAAAGTTCGTTCGATTCAGGAACGCATGGCCCGTTACCGGGAAGTGTACGACCAACGCGCCGCACTTCTCAAATTCATGTCGGAGCAGGGAAAACTGACGGATGAACTTCGGGCAAGAATCGAAGGCTGCTTTACTAAAGCCGAACTAGATGATTTGCATCACCAGTTCCGTCCCAGAAGAAAGACGCGCGCAGCAGAGGCAATCGAAAAGGGACTGGAGCCGCTGGCCGAATATTTCTGGAGCCAAGAAGTCGATGCCTGGGGAGTGGAGGAGCACCTCAATGTGTCTGTAGATCCTGCAAAGGGAATCTCCACGCGAGAACAGGCCCTTCAGGGCGTGGTGGATATTATTGCGGAGTGGATCTGGGCAAATGTCGACTATCGTAAAGCTCTGCGGGAAATTTTGTGGCATGAGGGATTCGTCGTCTCAACTGTGGTTCCGGCCAAGGTCGGGCAGAAAACCAAATACAACATGTATTATGAGCGGAAGGAACCGGTCACGACCATCCCTTCGCACCGTGTCTTGGCGATCCGTCGGGGTTGCAAAGAAGGAATTCTCATGTCTTCGATAGAAGGGGACGCTTCCAAGGCTATCGAATTCCTTCTGAACTCGGTCATCAAAGAGAAAGAATCCATTTTCGCTCCGATCCTCGAGGCTGCGGTGCGGGAAAGCTATCACCGCATCCTGCGTCCCCTGATCGAGACCGAAGTCCGCACTCAATTGAAGGAGCGCGCAGACCGTGAAGCGATCCGGGTCTTTCAGGAAAACCTGGCAAATTTGCTCCTGTCGCCGCCTGCCGGCCCAATTGTCGTTTTGGGCGTTGATTTGGGAAAAGGGGATGAATGCAACGTTGCCGTGGTGAACGAAGCCGGTGTGTTTCTTGAGGGAGCGAAAATCAGGTTTTCGCAAAGTTCCAAGGCCGCAAAACCGGAGATTAAAGCGCCGGAACCGGAACCCGCACCTGCAGAACAAGCCAACTCGGCCGGGCAAAGCGGCGAACCGCAGATCGAGGCTGCAGTCCCATCTGCCGAACCTCCGCAAGAAGCGATTGCGGAGGAGCCGCCTGCGGTCAGTGAGTCCGCACAGGCTGATGCGCTGGAGACGAATGCTGAGTCCTCATCTCCGCCTGCCGATGCGTCCGCACCAGAGGCAGCCGAAAATCCACCGGTCCAGGAGAGCGCAATTGTCAGTAACGCTGCTGCCATCGCGTTTGCAGTTGAGGCGGGCGCACCGACGGAGGAACCCGTCGCGGGAGGAAATGATTCGAGTTCGAATGCCGAGATCGAGGAAGCTCGAAAAATCCTGCGCGACCTGATCGCGAAGTACAATGTGCGGGCAATCTCGATCGGAACCGGAACCGGAGCGCGCGAACTCGAGACCGCCCTGCGACAGATTCTATCGGAAGAAGGTCTGGGCGATATCCTGATTGCAGCGGTCAATGACGCAGGAATCGCGATCTATTCCTCCTCCCGCATTGCCCGCGAAGAGTTTCCGGATTGGAGCGCTTCCGCCCGTTGTGCGGTAAGTCTTGCCCGCCGTCTGCAGGATCCGCTTGCGGAACTCGTGAAGATAGATCCGAAGCTGATCGGCGTCGGACAGTACCAACATGACGTGGATCAGAAGGAACTGCACCGGGGATTGGTGCAAACCGTACAGTATTGCGTCAATAAGGTTGGAGTCAGCGTGAATGCGGCCGGCGAGCCTCTGTTGCGCTACGTGTCCGGCCTGAACGAAAAACTCGCCCGCAGGATTGTGGCATACCGGACGGCTCAAGGTCCTTTCCGATCCCGTCCCGCGATAAAATCCGCGGTCGGGATGGACGATTCCACTTACGAGCAATCTGCGGCATTCTTGCGCATTCCGGATGGCGAGAACGCCCTTGACCGCACGGCGGTCCATCCCGAATCCTACCCGGTTGTTGAAAAGATGGCAGCCGGCTTGAATGTCGGAATCCCGGATCTGATCGGGAACAGGGAATTGATTTCGTCTTTGAAATTTGAGGAATTCGTCAGCGAATCCATAGGGATCCCCACGCTGCAGCACATACGCGAGGAGCTGTTCCACCCGAGCCGGGATCCGAGAAAGAGCTTCAGGGTCCCCAAGTTTAGAGCGGATGTAAAAGAGATGGCCGATCTCAAACCGGGGATGGCACTTGAGGGAACTGTCACCAACGTTACCAATTTCGGCGCGTTCGTCGATATCGGAGTTCGTCAGGACGGGCTCGTGCACCTGAGCCAGATGTCCAATCGGTTTATCCGGGATCCGCGGGAAGCGGTGAAGGTCGGAGATGTCGTCCAGGTCAAGGTAATATCGGTCGAGCCCGAAACCAAGAGGATCGGGTTGTCGATGAAAGCTCTGTTGCCTGCGCTCCAGAGGCGACGAAAGAAACGGCAGAGGTGGGCACAAAAGTCTCCAGCGCCGGCCCGCAATCCGGAGCGCGCCACAGCGGCTGCCGGCTCCGCTGTGGATGCGGCTTCTCCTTCCCCACCAGCTGAAAGGACTGCCCTTCCAGAGGTGCGGCCCAGGCCGAACAGGCAGCATGACGGCCCGCCGCGACACCGGAAGAGAGGCGCACGGAGGCCTGAAGGCGCTGTGGAACCGGAGCGGAAAAAAGAGCCTTCACCCAAGGCGCCCGAGCCTTCGCTCCAGGAAAAGATCGCGATCCTTCAGTCTAAATTTCGCAGAATCAACTAGGACGCCTTATCGGAACGTTTGGGGGAATCGGGCAGATGTTCTCGAGAATCAAATCAGTCGCGGTTATGATCCTGTTGAGATCTGGGAGTGCGGCTCATGCGTGAAAGAGAAGATTTGGACACACTCTGCAACACGGGCGACGGTGTGTATGTTGTGGATGTCAATAAACACATCGTCCGGTGGAACAAGGGAGCCGAGAGAATCCTCAAATACACCGAAATCGACGTATTGAACCAAGATTGCTATCGGCTGATCTCGGGCAGGATTTCTCCTGACAAGCCATTCTGCAGCCAGAACTGCAGAATCCACGCAGGCGTCCTTCGGGGAGCACTACAGAAGAATTTCGATCTATTGACGCAAACAAACGATGGGGAGCCCCTCTGGCTGAACGTCAGCATCGTTTCGCCTGCGAATGCCGAGGAGCCGTTTGTTGCCCATATTTTCCGCGATATTACTCGAGAAAAAAAGGCAGAGCTGGCAATCGATCAGTTTCTCTCTGATCTGGGAAGCCATGGGCTGGCGCCCAAAGCGGCCTCCGCAGAAAAGCCAGCGGTCAAGCATCTTGCGCCTGCACGGCATCCGGCGCCGGATCGGGCTTCCGTCGCTCTTTCCGGAAGAGAGATCGAGGTTTTGACGTTGCTCGCGGAAGGGCTTTCCACCGAAGGTTTGGCGCAAAAGCTGAACATCAGTCATTTTACGGCCCGGAACCACATACAAAACATCCTTGTGAAACTCGATTTGCATAGCAAGGCGCAGGCAGTTTCATACGCCTTCAAAAAAGGGATTCTATAATCCCATCGCTTTGATACTCTATGCAGGCAATTCCCCCTAAAGGATTTCTATCCGAACTGCACAAGACGGCTTCCTGGCAGCCGGATATCTCGCGGACTCCCATCGAACATCTGGTTGAGTTCCTCTTAACCGGAACACTGGCTCCGCATGCTCCTCCCGGGTTGGAAGGCCTGGCGGAAAAGGTTCTGCAATTCGATCTTCGCAGCACCCGCGTCGTGATTCTCGGCGGCGGCACAGGATTGTCGACCGTTGTGGGCGGTAATTCGCAAATGCCGGACTGGCCCGATCAGCCGCGGACCGGAGTGAAAGGAGAATTCTCCTCTCTCCATGTCGTCGTGTGCACCACAGATGACGGAGGGTCTACCGGTCGACTTTTAAGGTACTTGCCCTTGATTGGCATCGGAGATTTGAGAAAGCTCCTGATTTCGTCCATCATGCCGGTTAATCTGCAGCGAAGATATCATCTTTCTGAACGGCAAGCGGACGATCTGGTTCGAATGATTCATGCTCTGTTCAGCTATCGTTTCCCGGAAAAGCCTGTGCACTTTGAAAACCTCCTGGATCCGCTGACTACAGTGTCCGCCAATCTGCGCGATGCCTGCCCAAAGGAGCTCGCCGATTCTTTTGCCCAGCTGGGCAGATATGTCTCGCCCGGGAACCCAGGCCCCATGATTATTCCAGCCGGTCACTCCCTGGGAAATGTGCTCCTGACGTCGGCGATCTTCAGGGCGGCTCAAGGACGCACGCATCGCCCTCCCGGTCTGCGTGAGGTTCAAACAGGAATCGATCGTATCGCAGCCCTAATCGGAGCCCCCACCGGACGGATCCATCCGGCAACCGCTGCTCCCGGTCAACTCAAGCTGCGTTATGCAAATGGGGTGGAAGTCTACGGACAGAGCAAATCGGCCCGGATTCATCGTGACTCTCCTGTGGAACGAGTGGTCGCAGAATTCGCGTACAAGCCGATTGTGAGCGCGGCTGTTCAGAATGCCCTCAGGGAAGCCGACCTGATCATTTATGCGCCGGGAAGCGTGTACACCAGCATTATCCCTATCCTTCAACTGGACCCGATCGTCAGTGCAATCCGCGCGAATGCCGGGGCATTGAAAATCCTGGGCGCCAATTCCTGGATACAGGAGGGGGAAACGGACATTTCCCTTAGAAATCAGGGGCGAGGATTTCTCGTCTCGGATTTGATCGAGGCCTATGACCGGAACGTTCCGCTCGGGATCGGCGGCTTGTTCGACGTCGTTTTGACCGCAAATTTGGAACGCGTCCCCAGATATATCCTTCGCAATTACGCCCTTGAGGGGAAGAGCCCCATCCACCTGGACAGAACCCGAGTCGAAGCGATGGGGTTTCGGCCTGTCGAAGCGACGCTCTTTTCTTCGGAGCGCGAAAAGAAGACACAGGTGATTCAGCACGATGCCAGGCGGTTCGCCCTGGCGATCCGCACTCTGCTTTATGCGGACAAATGTCTGAAAGAGCAAAGCAAATATTCTCTCAGACACTCTCGGGTTCGGAAAGGCACGGCGAGCCGGCCAGCCAGATTCTGCAATCTGAAAAAGTCAGACAGGGGCAAACTCATCTGTAATTATTTGAATTCGATCCGGGAGGCCCTGAGCGACAAAGAATTCCACCCGGTTGATTTTAGAAATTATCTGCTCGAGCTTGCTGGAGAAAACCGGGACATCCGACCCTCTCATTTAGCTTTTTTCCGCGGCGCCGTTATTATTCCCGCAAAGGAATGGAACCGTAACAGAGAGTGGGACAATGTCCTTGGCTACTATGATCCCCAGGATCAATATCTGAAGCTCCATCAAGATATTTTAGGCAACCCTTCGACGCTTCGGGAGGATCTGCTGGTAGCACTCGGCGAATCTTTGCTGGGCCAATATATCAATCAACGCCGCTGGATCGAGCACGATGGAGCGCGGTCGTATGAGATTGTGCTGAATCCGCCTGACGTTCGGCGCTGTTTTCTAAACGAGTCACAGCTCCAGACATATCTGAAACTGGCCCGATTGACGCCGGATCCGGAAGATGCCCTGAAGTATCGGATTACAATAAACGATCATGAAGGTTTTCTTCCTCCGGGCCTGCTTTTTGGACTTCTGTATGCCTGGTATCTGTGCGGCTGCGGATTAACAATGGATTATGAAATGTCTCTTCTCCGGTGGCCGCTCAAGAGTTTAATTCCGCTTCATGCAAAGGACCGTATCCGGAAAGAGGCTTTGGTGACGTTTTTTCGCACTCAAGTCTTTGGTCATGACGAATAGAAATACAGGATACCGTATGCAATTCGGCATCCTTCAAGAAAGGTGAACATGGATATACGCATTGCGCACAGCCCTGATTCGGACGACGCTTTCATGTTTTATGCTCTGGCAAAAGGGAAACTTCCGACGGGCAAGTTTCACTTCAGCCATACTCTGCAAGATATCGAGACGCTCAATCGCAAAGCGCTGAATGGGGAATACGAAATCACGGCGATCTCATTTCACGCATATGTGCGGATAGCAGACAAATACATGCTGCTTCCCTCGGGAGCCAGCATGGGTGATCGCTATGGCCCGATGGTGGTGGCCCGGCAGCCCTGGAGTCCCGACGATTTACGCGGAAAGAAGATCGCAATCCCCGGTACTATGACCACAGCCTATTTGACTCTAAAACTGTTTCAGCCCGATTTTGAGAGCGTCGTAATCCCCTTCGATCAGATCATGAACGCGGTCCGGAACAAGGAAGCCGATGCCGGCCTTTTAATCCATGAAGGTCAGCTCATGTATGCCGCCCATCAATTGCATAAAATCGTCGATTTGGGCGAATGGTGGAACACGATCACCGGGCTTCCCCTGCCGCTCGGAGGCAACGGGGTCCGTAGAGACCTCGGGCAAGAGGATATCCGGGAAATTTCAAAGCTTTTGAAGGCAAGTATCCAGTACGCCCTCGACCACCGCGGGGAGGCATTGGAATACGCAATGCAGTTTGCGCGGGACCTGGACACCAGGACTGCGGATCGCTTCGTTGGAATGTACGTGAACGAGAGGACTCTCGATTACGGAGAGGAAGGTCGCCGGGCGGTGCAGACACTGTTTGATCGCGCTTACGAAGCCAAGTTGATTCCCAACCGCGTTGTGGCTGAATTCGCGGATTGACCGTTTACGGGTTCACGCGTTAACGCGTTTACGCGTTGGGGGTTAACTCGTTAACGCGTGAACTCGTACGCGCGCAAACGGATCCTCTCGGCATTTGACTGACCAGAGGCCGGATATTATATTATTATCGCTATTCTAAAACGGAGGTACGGCCAGTGCCGATATACGAGTACCAATGCACAAAATGCGGCGAAGTTTTCGAGGCCTTCCAGAAGATTACCGATGAACCGCTGACCCAATGCAAATTCTGTAAATCCAGAGTCGAGAAGTTGATCAGTCAATCGAGCTTCCAGCTCAAAGGGAGCGGATGGTATCTCACCGATTATGCCCAAAGGTCTTCGAGCAGCGCCACGGACAAGCCAAAGACGAACGAGGGCGCCGATAAGACTGAAACGAAAAAAAGCTCTTCGGATTCGAAGGGCGCCGAAAAGAGCTCCGAAAGCAAAACATGATCCCGAATGAGGGAATTCTGCAGTTTTCGATGCCACAACGCAGCCTGATCGTTAAGGCTCTCGATGAAGCGGAGGAGCGTACCTCGGGGTACTACTGTATTCCCCCGTTTCGCTGGGAACAGCTTCGGTTTGACTTGCTCACCCGGGCAGATCAGGGATGGGAGCCGCTTCCCGAATCCATGCTGGCTCGGGTGCGTTGCCTGCAAAGAGTAAACCGGAACCGGCCCTTCAATTTTTATCGAATCGAACTTGACGATCGAAGCATTCTGGCGGCCGCTGAAAGAGAAAAGCTGGCCGGAAATCTCTATCCATTCTTCGTCTACATCCTGACCCATGAAATGGTTCACATGGTCAGGCTCAGCACTGTTCTGGATAAAGGGATAGAAATTCCCGCTCTCTGCAACGAAAGGGAAGAAGAACGGGTGCAAAGCATCGCCCGCAGAATTTTGGCCGGTTCACTGCATTATCAGCCTGTCCTCGATAAATTCTGCAGTTAAATTCGTTTACGGGTTGACGCGTTCACGTGTTCACGCGTTCTACACAGCTATTCCAACGCGTAAACGCGTGAACCCGTAAACGCGTAAAGGTTTTTAGGCTATGTCGTCCTCGGATTCGGGATGCATAACGGCCGAAGCAACCTCGAGGGTACGGGAGAGATCCTCTTCCCCTTCGCATACGGAGAATCCTATGCTGACGCGGGCCATGCGTTGCTCCTCCAAGCGGGCGGCGCGCCATTGATGGAACGCATCCCTCAGGTTCCGCACGCGGCCAGGCAGCAATTCAGAAGACACTCCGGGCATAAACACGAGGAGTTCTTTTTCACCATAAAACAGGACGGACTCCTTCCCTTCGAGGACTCTCTGCAGCTGAACGCGTATTTCTCGGACCGCTTCCTTCTCGAGTGGTACAGGACGCCCGTAAACATCTTGAGTTTCGAATTCCATCAATACAACGGAATACGCTTCCGGGCTTTCGGTTAATGCCTGACCGGAAGATTCAGGCGGCTTTGGAGCCGAGAGACCGTTATTTCCCTGATGCAGAAGTTTTAAATGTGCAATCAGGCTGCCCAGAATTTTCAGGACACGGATGTGATTCTCGTGAAAGAAACTCGGCAGAGAGTGGCTGAGGATAAGATAACCGACCGGCGTGTTTTGCAGCACGACCGGAAGACAAAGAACGGATCGGACGACCCCGGGGAAATCCACCGAATTGAAACGTGGCTCCTTGTAAACATCTTCGATATTCAGGCACCCGAAGTCCGCCTCTGCAACCATACGGGTGAGTTCACGCTCGAATTCACTGTTTCCAAGCAGGCTGGTTTTAGAGTGAATGCGCAGGAACTTGCGATCCTCACGGATCCCCTCCAGACAGAGCGTATTCTTGTTTTCCGGGAACAGAAGGCTGCAGTAATCTGCGCTGAAATCCTGCAGGATGCAATCCACAATTTGGGAACAGATTTCCTGAAAGTCCTCCTTTTCCTTGATACTCTCGACGATCCGATAAAATCCGGAGAGCGATCCGATATTCTCCTCTAGAAGCTTGTTTACTTCATTTACCGTATTCCTGTAGCTGTTGAGAATTCTGCGATAAAGATTTCTTTCATCGGCCAGTGCTTCCACTTCCAAAGGTTCGTCCAAGGACGCCATTTTTTTGATCTCGGAAAAATTCCTGGCATCATTGATCAGGATGTCCTCGATCTGAGTGCGGATTCTTTCCTCTATCTCCATGAAAAGCCTCGATTCGAGATCATACCGAAATCCCAAAGAACTCTTCGATGTTTTGTCGCTCGCTGGAAGCGAATGCTATCAGGCGATCGTACTCCGATTGCGTTATGTCAAGCTTTGGCAAAACCTTGGATAAACCTTCGGGCGGACCGTCGTCACCGTCATAGCCGATTTTCAGCTCCTTTGCCAAAAGGTCAGCCGACATCACAGTAGCGATCATCGGCACTTGCATTGCCAGTGGGTCATGATGGCGGCGGATTACTGAGACCAGTTCCGGAGGAAGTCCCCATTGTTTTGCAAGCATTTCGCCGATTGCGGCGTGGTCCATACCATAGTTTTCGAGTTCATAGGATGATATTGACGGATCGGTCCTGGATTTTGCGACGGCAAATATGGAGCTATAGTGCGCCGGATACGTTTTGAAAAGCACGGCCTTTCCGAGGTCGTGAAGCAATCCGCACAGAAATAAAAAATCGTTTTCTTTCACTCCACGGCTGCGGCGGGTCCAGATTTTTTTTGCCAGAAGTCCGACGGCGCAGGAGTGAGTCCATAACCGGTTTATGAGAGCCGCCTCAGACTGTGCTCCTTTTGTGAAGGAATCAAAAACATTGATTCCGATCGCGAGACTCGTTACCAGGTTTAATCCCAGGAGGGCAATCGCATGGGAGATAGTCTTGACTTGGGTTCGAAATGAGTAGAAAGCCGAGTTCGCAAGCCGGAGAATGCGGGCGGAGAGAGCAGGATCATGCAGTATCAACTCCTCAAGTTCTCTGGCAGAGCCGGGGTTGTCATCCAGGGTCCGGATGATCTTGATCAAAACAAGTGGAATGCTGGGGATTTCAAGATTGCTGCTTGCCGGGAACTGAATGGGGTTCTTTGATGTGCACATGAGAATCTTCCTGATATCCTGTCTATTTACTCTTCGTTACAATTGCATAAAATCTTTAGCATGTACCATCATTCACTAGGTGAAATTGCCGGAGTCGCGCATGGAATTGCGGGAAAAACCACGAATCGGGGTCATGGGCCCGGGATCGTGCTCGCCCGATGTATATGCCCTCGCACGTGAAGTCGGGTTCCTCCTGGCTCGTAAGGGCGCCGTTTTGATCTGCGGAGGGTATGGCGGCGTTATGGAGGCATCCGCAAGAGGCGCTCGGGAGGGAGGTGGAATTACGGTCGGGATTCTTTCAGGTGAGAGCACGGCTGGAGCCAACCCTTACATAGACATTCCGATTGTTACCGCTCTTGGAAGCGCCCGCAATAACATCAACGCGTTGACCAGCCAGGTAATTATCGCCATCAGCGGATCTTATGGCACTCTTTCGGAAATTGCCCTCGCCCTGAAATGCGGCACTCCCGTCGTCGGCCTGAGGACGTGGGAATTGGTATCTCCCGAAGGAGAAGCGCTTCCAATTGTCCCGGCTAAAACTGCGGAAGAAGCGGTCAATGCCGCTCTCTCACTATGCCTTTGAGTCTTCGAGTTTTTGAAGTTCGTTTTAACCTCGAAGACACCAAGGCTCAAGGATTCTGTGCGACATAGCGGAGAATATCGGAGGTGGTAATGATTCCAACGACGAGGCGGTTACCGTTCACAACCGGCAAACAGCCTACCCGATTCGCCAGCATCAATTGAGCTGCTTCGGACAAGGTCGTGTCTCTCGTGGCACATACGACCTTCCGTACCATCATCTGGTGCACATGACGGCTCAAACTTTCGCGATCCGAACTGTTTTCCGATATCGTGCCGAGCCTTGGGCTGAGGAAATAGCGAAGGTCTCTGTCTGTAACAATCCCTGCCAGGCGATTGTCTTCATCCAGCACCGGGAGGTGTCGAATTCTTTTTTCGGAGCATAATTCGGTCGCCTTGAGCAAAGTAAAGTCCATATCGATGCAGACGACATCCTCGGTCATCACTCGATCAAGTTCAGAAATCCGTTGTTCGAACATACTGTGCTTATCGGCCGGAGAGCAATTTCCTATTGCGGATTTCGGAGTGCGGATTTGGCACAAAGAAGTCTGTGTTTTAAAATCCGCGACCCGCAGTGAAAAAATGGATTTTGCAGACCCGATCCCTCAAGTACAATTTACCTAGGAGCCTGTCCGAGAATTCGAAGGGGTCGCGCGCATGGGGCTTGCACAGTGAGCGCAAGGCGCGAGGAGGAGGCGATGTCGATGCACATCGTCGACGACGAGCAACGCAGCGATCGCCGTGCAACCCCCATGCGCCCTTCGGGTTCCGGCTGGGAAGGGGCATCTGCTTCGTTGGCGCTCCTCGACGATGTGCGCCGACATCGCCTGCGTCGCGCTGCCTTGCATCTGCCCCTTCCAAGCCAGGAACGCGGCCCCTTCCAATTTTCGGACAGGCTCCTAGCCCGGGAGGGGATCAAACATGGCTGAAAAAAAACTCGAAGATTCGGTCGCCGAGCACAGGAAGAAATCGGAGACCAGTGTGGCGGTTGCCGTCATCACGCTCTCCACATCCCGTTCTCTCGAGACCGACAAATCCGGAGCCATTATCCAACAACTGCTTGAGGAAAAGGGACACAGCGTACCGGTGAGGAAGCTCATTCCGGACAGCCGGAATGTTTTAAGAGCCACGTTAAGGGAGTTAGCGAGAGAGAAAAAGGTGCATGCAATTATCACGACCGGCGGAACGGGATTGACTCCCACGGACGTCACGATCGAGGCAGTCCAGGGGATGCTCGATAAGGAGCTCCCCGGTTTTAACTCGCTTTTTATGATGCTGAGCTATCCACAGGTGAAGAGTGCTGCCATGCTGTCTCGCGCTTTGGCCGGGACAATAAAGGGAAAGGCAATCTTTTGTCTGCCAGGCAGCCCCCGGGCATGCAAGCTTGCAACGGAATCCCTCATCTTACCTGAATTGGGACACATCATGACGATGCTGAGGAGCTAAATGCGTTCTCCCGCACCCCGTCCCTGCCGATTATTCATTTTTGATCTGGACGGAACGTTGATCGATTCGCGCGCCGATATCGCGTTTGCATTGAACCTCATGCTGGCGCGCATGAAAATGCTTCCGCTGCATCCATCCCGCATTGCCGATTTTGTCGGCAGCGGGGTGCCGGTATTGGTCGAAAGGTCATTGAAGGAAGTGACCGGTCGTGAACCGGGAAGCGAATTGGTCGAAAAAGGGATCGTCCTGTTCAAGGAGGAATACGGGAATCATCTTTTGGACCAGACCCGTCTTTGCTATGGCGTCTGCGACGCGCTGGATCGCTTGACATGGGCGGATTTTGCAGTCGTTACCAATAAGCCTGAAGGTTTTTCCCGGCGCATATTGGCGGGTCTGGGGATCGAAACCCGATTTCGCGCGATTCTTGGAGGTGACAGCATCCAAAAGCGCAAGCCCGACCCGGAAGCTCTTTTCAAAGCGATGCAGTTTTGCGGTGTATCCCAATCCGAGACGGCGATGGTTGGAGACAGCGCCGTGGATATTCAAGCTGGGAAGGCAGCCGGAATTGCGACGTGCGGCGTTTTGGGAGGATTTCGCCCGAAAGAAGAACTGGAGGCAGCCGGATGCGATCTGATTATTGAAAATCTACTCGAACTCCCCGATCATTTCTGCCCGCCATAGAAAACAGAATGATCACCATGTGGGGCGGCTCTCCAGAGCCGCCCAGCGCGCGAGCGCTGCTAAGAGCGGCCTTCGGCCGGGCGGCTCTGGAGAGCCGCCCCACATGTATTCTCATTCAACAACATCGATTGGGACGGGAATATCTTTCCTTTAGCCGGCTCACATAGAACTCCTTGGCAGTCGGAATTTTCATCCCTGGGTGTTTGGAAATCATATGTTCGCAGTAGCGGACGTATTCCCCTTCTCCCATTATTTGTCCCAGCAGATTCCACCATTTCCGCAATAATTTCATCGCCATCCTATTCGAAGGCAGTTACTTGGTATTCCGATTCGTGCAAGACCGGCGTCTTTCGTCCGCTCAGGATCGCCAGCCACTCCCGCGCGCAGTCCACGAGGATCACAAGGACCATTAAAGCCAAGATGGCGGTAACGGCCGCATCCAGACGATTATTGAATATCTGCCTGTGAACAATGGCGAGTTGGTCAGCCGCAACGTTGCCATTCGCAATCAAACCGCTCAGTCTGTTTGCCTCGGCGAAAAACCCGATCCTCGGATCCGCGTGAAAAATTTTTTGATACGCGGCGGTCAGAGTTGCGGTCACAAGCCAGAACATCGGCAGCATCGTCACCCAGACATATCGGGTTTCGTTCATTTTTATAAGAATACTGGTCGCGATGCATAGGGCTACGACCGCCAGGAGTTGATTGGCTATTCCATACAGAGGCCAGAGGCTGTTGATCCCGCCGAGCGGGTCCATGACTCCTTGATAGAGGAAATAGCCCCAGGCGGAAACAATAAGGACGCTGGCCAGGATCACGCCCGGATACCAACTTGTGCGCCCCAAAGGCTTCCAGATATATTTGAGCAGGTCCTGCAAGAGGAACCTGCCCACACGGCTGCCCGCATCCAGAAGGGTCAGGATGAACAGCGCCTCGAACATGATCGCGAAGTGATACCAGAGGGCAGTAAAAGCTTTGCCGCCGAGACTGCGGGCGAAAATATGGGCCATCCCCACCGCGAGCGAAGGCGCTCCGCCCGTTCGAGCAAACATCGTCCGTTCGCCGACGAGGCTGGTCAACTGCTGCATGTCCCCGACGGTAACCGGGTATCCCCATGAGGAAATCATCGCGGCTGCCGCAGCCGGGCTTGTCCCTACGATCCCGGCCGGACTGTTTATGGCGAAGTAGACGCCCGGCTGCAGCACGCATGCCGCGATCATTGCCATGATCCCAACGAAGGATTCCATCAGCATGGAACCATAGCCGATGAGGCGCGCCTGGCTTTCTCGGGTAATCAGCTTCGGAGTAGTGCCGGAAGCGATCAGCGCGTGGAAGCCGGAAACTGCGCCGCAGGCGATCGTGATGAAGGCAAACGGAAAAATCTTGCCTGAGAAAACCGGTCCAGTTCCGTCGGTGAAGCGCGACAATGCAGGCATTGCCAGCGTCGGCCTGACCGCCAGGATTCCAAGCGCCAGCAGAAGAATCGTTCCCAGCTTGATGAACGTGCTCAGGTAATCCCGTGGAGCCAGAAGAAGCCACACGGGGAGCACGGAGGCGGCGAATCCATAGGCGATGATCATAAATGCGAGATGACGCGCATCAAAGGTGAACAGGGCTGCAACCCCGGGCGCCCGGGCTACGTATTGACCGCCGATGACCGCGGACATCACCAGAGCAAAACCTAGAACAGAGGTTTCCAGAACTTTGCCGGGCCGCAAAAACCGCAGATAGACGCCCATCAGCAATGCGATCGGTATTGTCATGGCAAGCGTAAAAGTGCCCCATGGACTCGCTTTGAGGGCGTTTGTGACGACCAGGGCAATAACGGCGAGCAGTATTACCAGAATCGAGATAATGGCGAACAATCCCGTGAAGCCTGCGACCGGTCCCACCTCCTCTTTGGCAATCTGGCCCAGGGACTTCCCATTCCTGCGCATGGAAGCAAACAGGACTACGAAATCCTGCACGCATCCACCCAAAACTGCGCCAATGATCAGCCACAGTGTTCCGGGCAAATATCCCAGCTGTGCTGCAAGCGTCGGCCCCACAAGCGGACCTGGACCCGCAATGGCGGCGAAATGATGTCCCAGAAGAATCCATTTGTTGGTGGGTACAAAATCCCGGCCGTCGTCCAGCCTTTCCGCCGGTGTGGCGCGTGTATCGTCCAGCCGGAGCACCTTGAATGCGATAAAACGGCTGTAAAACCGATAGCCGACCATATAGATGCATACGGAAGCGACAATAATCCACATGGCGTTTATCGGTTCCTGCCTGCGCAGAGCGACTGCCCCCAGAGCGCCTGCACCCGTGACGCTGATCAGAATCCAGCATGCTATGCGCGCACCTCGGCGCCACGCGGCACTTGAATGAAAATTCATACTCTCTCCTTAAAATGCGTTTGGGAGTAAGCTCAAGAGCCTATTGCGTTCGAGAATAGATTTCAACTCAAACCCAAGACCTCTCGGAATCGGGGTCGGTGTCGAAGATAGGCCAATCGATCCCGATCCCGACCCCGATTTAAAAATGCTTATCAAATCTCAAATTCCTTAAGTTAAAGCATTCAATTGCCTGCAAACGCATGTTATTGTTTTTGTGCTCCCCATGTGTGAGAAAAACCATGACACCAACAGTCTCTTTCTACAGTTCCTCGATCGGACAGAAGATGATCTCGGCGATTACGGGATTGTTCTTATGCGCATTCCTTGTTGTGCACATTTCGGGAAATCTCCTTCTTTTCAAGAACGACGGTGGGCTGGCCTTCAATGAATATGCGGTTTCCAACGCATCCAGCCTGCTGATGCGATCCCTTGAGATCGTGCTGTTCGCCGGTTTCCTGATCCACCTCTACTGGGGAATCCGCATCTGGCTGTTCGACCGCCGCGCCAGGACACGTGGCTATGCGGTCTATCATCCTTCTGAAAACAGCTCCCTGTCCTCGAGAATGATGATCCTATCGGGCAGCACTGTTCTGTTTTTCCTGATCGTTCATCTGCGGAGCTTCTGGGTGCCGATGCGGTTCGCCGGAGGGCCCGAAGTATCTCTTTTTCTGACCGTGCGGACAGCCTTTCAGAATCCGGTCTATGACGTTTTCTATCTCGCGTGTCTGGTGCTGCTCGGATACCATCTGCACCAGGGATTTCAATCGGCCCTGCAGACCTTCGGAGTGCGTCCTTTCTGGCGCAAGGCGATCGAGGGGATCGCCGTGGTTTTTTGGCTGATTATTCCGATCGGGTTCGCATCCATGCCGGTCTATTTCTATTTCTCGAAGGGAGCCATGGGACGATGGAGCTGAATGCAAAAGTGCCGGCAGGCCCTCTCGAAAAAAAATGGGATTCCTATCGATTCAATGTGAAATTGGTGAATCCCGTAAATAAGCGCAAGTTCCACATTATCGTCGTAGGAACGGGGTTGGCCGGTTCCTCGGCCGCAGCTTCGCTCGCGGATCTGGGATACAGGGTCACGTCCTTGTGCTATCACGAATCCCCGCGGCGCGCCCACAGCATCGCCGCTCAGGGTGGTATCAATGCTCCCAAGAACTACGCCAATGACGGAGACAGTGTCTACCGCCTTTTTTACGATACCATCAAAGGAGGCGATTACCGGTCCCGGGAAGCGAATGTGTACCGCCTCGCGCAGGTCAGCGGCAGCATCATCGATCAGTGTGTCGCTCAGGGCGTCCCGTTTGCCCGTGAATACGGAGGCTTGCTGGAAACGCGTTCCTTCGGGGGCACCCAGGTTTCGCGCACTTTTTACGCCCGCGGCCAGACAGGGCAGCAGCTCCTGCTGGGCGCATATCAGGCGCTCTGCCGTCATATCGGGCTCGGGAACATTCAATTTCGCGGCCGAAGAGAAATGCTCGACCTGATCGTGATCGACGGACAGGCGCGTGGAATCGTCGTCCGGAATATGGTGAGTGGAAAGCTTGAATCGATTGCCGGAGATGCGGTGATTCTGGCAACCGGGGGATACGGGAATGTCTTTTTCTTGTCGACGAATGCGAAAATGTCCAGCGTAACCGGCCTCTGGTGCGCTTACAAACGCGGCGCCTTTTTTGCCAATCCCTGTTTCACCCAAATTCACCCAACCTGTATTCCTCTTTCGAGCGAGCATCATTCGAAGTTGACTCTGATGAGCGAAAGCCTGCGCAATGACGGCCGGATTTGGGTGCCCAAGTCGAAGGGAGACACGAGGAATCCCAGCCAGATCCCTGAAGAGGAGCGCGACTATTACCTCGAAAGACTCTATCCTTCATTCGGCAATCTGGTCCCGCGCGATGTCGCTTCTCGCCGGGCCAAGGAAATATGCGACAAAGGCTTTGGCGTGGGTCCGACCGGAATGGCCGTATACCTGGATTTCCAAGACATGATCCAGCGGCACGGCAAAGAATGGATTGTCGACAAATATGCGAATCTGTTCGACATGTATCAGCAGATTACCGGCGAAAATGGCTATGAAACCCCCATGCGCATCTATCCGGCGCTGCACTACACTATGGGCGGACTTTGGGTGGATTACAATCTCATGAGCACCATCCCCGGGCTTTACGTCCTCGGTGAAGCCAATTTTTCGGACCATGGCGCCAACCGTCTGGGGGCCAGCGCGCTCATGCAAGGTCTTGCCGACGGCTACTTCATTATTCCTTACACCATCGGCGATTATCTGGCGGGCAACAAATTCGCCGCGGTCGACGCGGCTCATCCCGCTTTCAAAGATGCGGAAAAGGGTCTCGACGCCACGATCAGGAAGCTGATGTCCATTCCCGGAAAACGGCCTGTCGACGAATTCCACAAAGACTTGGGCAAGATTTTATGGGAATACTGCGGAATGGCGCGGAATGGCGCGGGTCTGAAAAAAGCGTTGGAGCTGATTCCGAAATTGCGCGAGGAGTTCTGGCGCAATGTCCGGATTCCCGGCAGTTCGTATGACTTCAATCAGGAACTGGAGAAGGCGCAGCGGGTCGCGGATTTTCTCGAGCTTGGAGAACTCATAGTCCGGGACTCGCTGCAGCGCGAGGAATCCTGTGGTTGCCATTTTCGCGAGGAATATCAAACGGAAGAAAACGAAGCGAAGCGGGACGATGAGCATTTCAGCTATGTCGCCGCATGGGAGTTTCAGGGAAACGGGAACGTGCCCAAGCTAAATAAGGAACTGCTCACCTTCGAGTACGCCAAACCTTCCAAGAGGAGCTATAAGTAAGATGCATATTACCCTAAGAATTTGGCGGCAAAGCAGTACAGACAACGACGGCAAATTGGTCACCTGCGAAGTTTCGGACGTCACGCCCGACATGTCCTTCCTGGAAATGCTGGACTTGCTGAACCTGGACCTTGCGCGCAAAGGGGAAGATACGATTGCATTCGACAGTGACTGCCGTGAAGGCATCTGTGGATCCTGCTGCCTTCAGATCAACGGAAGACCTCATGGACCGCTGAGGGGAGTGGCCAGCTGCCAGCTATATATGCGCAGTTTCAAAGATAACGATACGATCGTTGTCGAGCCGTTCAGAGCCAAAGCCTTTCCGGTTATCAAGGATCTTGTGATCGACCGGTCGGCATTTGACCGGATTATTCAAGCGGGAGGTTTCGTCTCGGTAGCGACCGGCGGCACGCCCGATGGGAACACGATCCCGATCCCCAAAGTAATGGTCGAATCCGCATTCGAATCGGCATCCTGCATCGGCTGCGGCGCCTGCGTGGCAGCATGCAAGAACGCCTCGGCCATGCTTTTTGTCGCATCCAAAGTTGCGCATCTCGGCCAACTGCCCCAGGGAGCAACGGAACGGAGGCATCGCGTTCTTGCCATGGTTGAACAGATGGATGCCGAAAAGTTCGGCGCCTGCTCCAATACTTACGCCTGCGAAGTGGAATGCCCCAAACAGATTTCCGTAGACAACATCGCGTACCTGAATCGGGAACTTCTCCGCGCGAAAATCTTTTAACAGAGCCGCGAACGGAGCGAAGCGGATAGAGCGGTTCTATTAACCTGACTGTTTCAGCTTTCCAAAGAAGATGCAAACGCTTTGACATCGCGTTCTGCAATGTCAAGAACCGGAAGGCGCACACTGTCTTACTCCTTCACCGACCATGGACGATGAGCGGCCCTTCGCGCCGGGGGGATCTGGAGATCCGTCCGCTGGAGTTTATATACTTGCGTCGGGATCAGGCCGAAGCCGCCCGCTGGAGTTTATATACTTGCGTCGGGATCAGGCCCGAAGCCGCCCGCTGGAGTTTGTATACTTGCGTCGGGATCAGGCCCGAAGGGCCGACAGTGGCTAGGCCCGGCCGTGAGGCCGGGAAAAGGGTCAGAATATAAGACGAGCGCCGAAGGCGCGACACTCAGTCAAAAACATATTTGGGATCATATTCAACTGAATGACTGCCGAGGAGATCCAAGAGTTCTGCCCGAAAATCCTGTCGTCTATGGTGCTCCTCCTGAATTCGGATATAATTAACAACCGCATTCTCCTCGGACCGGCTCACACTGAATGCCGCGTATCCTTCCTGCCATGCAAAGAATCGCCTGTTTGGAAAAGTCTGGCGAATCCATCGTGTTGAATTCGCCTTTAATGCATTGACCAGATCGGCAATCGATATTGTTGACGGAAAGGCAATATAGGAATGAACGTGATCCGGCTGGCTATTGATCTCGATCAAACCTGCATTTTTGAAACGGGCAATCGAACCCATGTAGGCGTAAAAACGATTCCGCCATTCCGGGTCAATGAGGTTTCTACGATTTTTTGTGCTCCAGATTATGTGCAGATATACAGATAGATATTTTCCGGACATATCTATCTAATTGGGTACGATCAAAATTGGTCAAGGAAATCTCTGAAAATTCGTGCCGCGCCTTCGGCGCTCGGTTTCTTGTTATACCCTTTATCCCGGCCTGACGGCCGGGCCTAGCCACTGCCGGCCCTTCGGGCCTCATTTCAAAATGCAGAAACTCCAGCGGCGGGTCTTCGGGCCTCTGTTTCACGACATTCATTTATGACGCTCTGTATAGAAAAACTGAACTGGCGAAAAGGGGAGCATCCCCAGATTCCCTACCCAAACCCGATTTTGCTCCGGTATCTTGCATCCCGCGGATTCGATGATAAAGTGAAGCTATGCCACCTAAAATCAGTGCAGGCCTGTTGATGTATCGCTTCAACGACGGAATTCTTCAAGTCTTTCTGGCTCATCCGGGCGGGCCGCTTTTTCGGAACAAGGATGACGGACATTGGACAATCCCGAAAGGCGAAGTATCCGGTGGCGAGTCCCTTCTGAATGCTGCGATTCGTGAGTTCGAAGAGGAGACTGCAATTAAACCGAGCGGGAATTATCTGGAGTTGGGCTCCATCCGCCAAAAAGGCGGGAAAATAGTTCATGCCTGGGCCTATGAAGGGGACTACGATGAATCGCAGCCCATCCGCAGCAATACTTTTGAAATGGAGTGGCCGCCGCATTCGGGGCAAAAACAAAGCTTTCCGGAAATGGACCGGGGACAATTTTTCCCGCTGCCCGAAGCCAAAAGGAAGCTGAAAGGAACCCAATGGCCTCTGATCGAACGGCTATGCGCGATTCTGGAGAGTACGGGAAAGAAGAGGCAGTAAAATGCGGGTGCTTTTAATATCCGGCAATCGGGAAGATGTCGATATTCGCGTTCCCGCGCTGGGATTGGCCTGCGTGGCTTCGGCCACCGAACATGCCGGACATGAAACCCGCCTCTTGGATCTGATGGTCACGAAGTCGCCCCAAACGGCTGTTTCAGAAGCGATCGAGGAATTTCGTCCGGAAGTAATCGGACTGTCGGTGAGAAATATCGACGACCAGAGGATGCGAAATCCACGATTCCTGCTGGACCAGGCACGGGAGGCCATCGCTTGGTGCAGGCAGTCCAGCGACGCTCCGATCGTTTTGGGCGGTGCAGGATTCAGTATCCTTCCGCGGCCCATCCTGCAATATCTCGATGTGGAAATGGGCATACAAGGAGAGGGAGAGACCATTTTTCCTGAACTGCTGCGTTTTCTGAAATCGGGCGAGCCGGTGTGCGAATTGCCCGGGGTTTACCAGAGGGGCAAAAATGCGCCGGTGAGGCGTGTTTTTTCAAAGCAACTGGACCTTTTTCCCTTGCCGAATCCATCCCTGATCGCACATTCGCTCACAGGCGCCAAGGATGCGCCGGTTCCCGTCCAAACGAGGCGTGGCTGTCCATTTTCATGCAGCTACTGCTCTACCCCTACCATTGAAGGGCAACTGGTGCGCTGGCGCTCTCCGGAATTGATCGTCGCATGGATAGCCCGCTGGGTGGAAGAAGGATTCCGCAATTTTTACTTCGTAGATAATACCTTCAATCTCCCTCCATCCTATGCTGCCCATCTCTGCGAAAAAATCATTGCAACCGGCCTGGATATTTCCTGGAGGTGCATCCTGTTCCCCGGAGGACTGGATGAAAGGCTGGTCCAGATGCTCGCCGAGGCCGGCTGTAAAGAAGCCAGCGTCGGCTTTGAGAGCGGCGAGATCCGCATGCTTCACCGCATGAATAAGCAGTTTTCACTGGACGATGTGCGCCGCAGCTGCGATCTGCTTCGTCGCCACAACATCCGCAGGATGGGATTCCTCCTTCTCGGAGGACCGGGCGAGACCCAAGAATCCGTGGAAGAGAGCCTTGCATTCGCAGAGTCACTGAAACTCGATGCTTTAAAGCTGAGTGTCGGGATTCGAATTTATCCTCACACTGATGTTGCGCGCGCGGCAGAACAGGAAGGATTGATCTCAAACGAAGCGGACCTTCTGACTCCCAAGTTTTATCTGGCAAAGGATCTCGAGAATTGGCTGTACGAGAAAGTCAGCAGATCCATTGCCACCCATTCAAACTGGACTTTTTAACTTCGGCTTTCCGCTGGCGGGAGCGCCGGCGTCTCGCCGGCTCTTTTTCAGCATATATGAACATGCGACCTTTCTAAACGCCGCAAAAGAGCCGGCGAGACGCCGGCGCTCCCGGCCTCATTCCGAAAAAACCTCTAACGGCCGAACATCGAGCAGGCGGGTCACGAGCGGAAGGTCCGCATCTTCAACCTCCATCAGGATTCGAGTCTGCCCATTTTCAAAGGCCGCAACCGGGACTCC
>Ga0116131_1000771_pt1 | contig 22671 bp, 26 predicted proteins | sample June2015DPH_17_1_FD_89734 | JGI IMG/M metagenome (GOLD analysis project Ga0116131, IMG submission 89734) | Peatland microbial communities from SPRUCE experiment site at the Marcell Experimental Forest, Minnesota, USA - June2015DPH_17_100 | ecosystem: Environmental > Terrestrial > Soil > Wetlands...
AGCGCTGCTGCATGACGTCGACAAGCTCGATCTAGTGAAGCCACAGGTGCATGGACTGGCCCACGCCGCAGGTTCCGCCGAGTGGCTGGCCTGCAAGGGTTACGCCGAGCTCGGTCCGGCGATCGTAGGGCATCCCGTGACGCGCCTGGCCGACTCCGCCTGGTTCGAGTCCTGGATCGAGGCCGCGCCTCCGGAGGCTTTGATCGTGGCCTATGCCGACAAGCGGGCGGGCCAACGACTCGAGTCGATGGACGAGCGGTTCGCGTCGTGGGAGCGTCGCTACCCACCGGCAGCGCGAGCTGGGCGCGCCCGAGGTACGTGGACAGCGGAGACCCTGGAGAACGTGCGGCGTCGAGCGGAGGAGCTCGAGCGCCGGGTCTGCGAGCTCGCCGAGGCGGCCCCGGGAGACGTGCATCGTCTCGAGTGGACCGGCCGCGCGATCAGCGCGGCCCGCTCCGCGGTCGCGAAGGGCGGGCGCCGCTGATGCCGCCCACAGCTCCGCTCGGCTACTACTGGGGCGACGACGCTTATGGCGTCAGCCGCGGTCCCGACGCCCTGGCCGTTCGGCTGGCGGGTGACGGGCCACCGCTCGGTCGTGTCCAACTCACCGGCGCCACCACGTCCGCCGGGGAGATAGTCGAGAAGGTGGCCACGGCAACGCTCTTCGGCGGCGGGACGCTGGTCGTCGTGGCCGAACCGGCGCCGCTGGTCGAGAACAAGGCGCTGGCCGCGCTCTTGATGGAGACGTTCGCGGCGGTTGCATCGGGCAACGGCCTCGCCTTTCTCGACACGGTGGACGGAACCAAGCGCCGCCTCGCCTCGCTCGAGGCCCTGCGCAGGGCCGTCTCGGAAGCCGGCGGCGAGGTCCGGGAGTTCGTCGCCCCCAGGCGCGACGGGATGGCTCGTTGGATCGGCGACAGGGCCAGGGAACGCGAGATTCGCATCTCCCCCGCCGCGGCCGCTCTCCTGGCCGAGCGCATCGGGGCCAGAGTTCGCGAGGACGACATCGACCGCAGCCGCCAGAGCGAACTGGCGGTTGCCGAGCTGGAGAAGCTGGCGCTGTACCGCCTCGACGGCCAGATCGGTCCCGAAGACGTCAAGGCCCTCGTCGCCGAAGCCGTGCCCGGATCCAACTGGGCATTTCTGGATGCCGTGGGCATGCGCCGCGCCGCGGAGGCCGCTGAGCTGGCGGATCACCTTGAAGATGTACCGGCGCAACTCTTCCTTGTGCGCCTGTACGGGCGCATAAAGCAGCTGATCGACGTCGCGGACCTTCTGGCCTCTGGCACGTCTGAGCCCGACATTATGCGGATGCTGAAGGTCAAGTCAGCCTATCGAGCCCAGCTACTGGCCCAGCAGGCTCGGACCTGGACGCTGTCAGAGCTGGATGACGCCCTGGCCGGGCTACTCGACCTGGACGCGTCACTCAAGGGACACGCTGGCGGCAGCGACACTCGCCGCCGCGCCACCGTGAGTCTTTGGATCGCCGAGAAGGTCCGGCGTCCCGACAAGCGCTGAACGCCCCGGCTTGACTTCGATGAGAAGCGCTCTTGGCGGGACAGCCGAGCAGATCAGGCCGGCGTGATCAGTCGGCGACCGTCGACCCAGCCTTGCCATCCGTTGACGGCGCGAACCCGGGCCCAGTCGCCGGCGACCGCATCGACCACCAGGCCGAGACCAGGGTTGAGAACGACCATCGGCTGACGAGATGGGTCGGGGTAGTCCCAGGCCGGCAACCCGCCTGCCGGCACGAAGTGGGTCGGCGACCACGACGGACCCTCAGGCGATTGCGCGGCCGGCCCCGCCTGCTCGGCGGCCAGCTGCGACCGCTCCGGTACCGGTTCTTCGGCGGCCGGTTCCTCGGCGACCGGCTGAACCTGCTCCGCCGTCGGCTCGCCGGCGGCCGGTTGGGCCTTCTCGGTCGTGTCCGTGTCGGCCCCGGGCCGGTCGGCCCCACCGACATCGACGATCGAACCGAGGCGATCGCGGACCGCCTCGACCGTGTCGAGCGTGTGGGCGTCGTCGGGACCGATGACGTGCTCGACGCGGCCCATGAGGTCGTAATCGCCCTCGAGCCAGCCCCACGCCACCGACGTCGGATCCGGATCGTTGTGGAGCGCTTCAACGTATGCCCTGGTTCGACCCATTCGGGAAGGGGCCTCCTGGCCAATCCCGATCCAGACCGCGTGTCGTTCGGCGGCGGAATACGCGACCAGCTGATCCGCCAGCGAACGGAAATCGGGATCCGGCTTGCCGAGCTCACGCCAGATGAAGGCCCGCGCGAGCGGCTCCCAACCCGCGGCAACGGCATACCAGGGAGCGTCGGGCGCGGGCAGGCCGAGCCTGGCGCGGAGGGCTGCCGCGGCTTCACCGACAGACGGATCCGAGTCCTCCTCCCGACTGGCCAGCGTCCGCGCGACGCCACCCGCCGAGAGGTCGGACATCGAAAAGAGCCCAAGAGCAGTCAAGGCGCTGCGCCTGACGTTGCCATCGGGATCGTCGAGTCGCCCGAGGATCGGGCCGATTGCCCGCGGATCGCCAGCCTGGCCGAGCAGACTCATGATCGATGGGGCGGCTTCGGGATCTGCACCGGGTAGGGCACGCATGAGCGGCTCGACGGAAGAGGCACCGAGCGCCCGAAGCTCTGCGTAGGTCCCCGATTTCGCCGAGCTCGTAGTCTCGAGGCCATCTGCGCGGAGGTTCAACTGGGCGATCAGTTCATCGATTGTGGCCATCGGCGGTTCCCCATTTCGGCAGACGACGGGATGTCGGAGAGCACGAACCAATGACTCGGTTCGTCCGGCCTTTATTGTCGCGCCGACGGCGTTTCGGCGCGAGCCCGATGTGGAGCCGAGCGCCACGAAACGTCTGCGTGGCGTCCGCCAGCCCGGATCGTCCGAGACTGACGTCTACTCTGAGCGTGGACGCAGATGGAAGGCCACGCCGTAGACTTCGCCCGTCTCCGGATCCACTCGCGGGGCCACGGTCATCCGCCAATCCTGAGCTCGGAAGCGAATCCAGCACGCTGCCGGCCGACCGCGGGCCATGACGGCATCCAGCACGGCGAAGGCGCCCGGCGGAAGATCGATGAGGCTCTCACGTGCGGGCACGCCGACGGCTTCCCTGCCGAACGCAGCGACGAACGCAGGGTTGCCGTAGACGACGATATGTCCCGGTCCTCTGCACATGCCGGCAGGACGTCGGCTCGGAGAACGGCCGCCCCAAGCGGGGACCGCGGCGGCGCGATCTGGCTCCACGCCGTCGATTGTGCGCCGTCCGGGCAAGCCCGGACCACGGTCATGGTGGACCCGTGACGCCGGCAGTTGGACCGACAACGGCGACGGCGAATTTGGGGAAACCGAGAGCACCCGGGTCAGTCGGCGCCGGACCAGGCCTGTTCCTGGACGACGAGATCGCTCTCGATGGCGAAGACGCAGCGGCCCTGGCCCAGATCGAGCAGTTCTATGAGTTCCGGGTCGATGTACAGCTGATGACAGTCTTCACACAGGCCGCCCGGGATACCGAAGCACAGACGCTCGCTTCGATCGGGCAGACGGAATGCGGTGTCGAAGCGAGTGGTCACAAGGCGCCGTCCGCAGCGCGGGCAGCGTTCGCGGGCCCGGGTCATCGCATCCGACCTCACACCTGGCGGCCATTCGACCGCTTCGATGTTCGAATCCTACGGGCCCCGCCTTTCAGGGCATATGACTCACTCGTACCGCTTCATCGGTACTGAGGCCGTAGCCCAGATGGAGGGCGCCGCAGGTCGGATGCACCTTGATCCAAACGCCTCGTGCACGTCGGCGCCGGCCGCGAGCGTCCTCTCACGCGTCTGCGGGTATAGGCGTCCCAACTTGCTCGGGCAGGGCTGGAAGTTGTACCCGGCAGCCTCCTGATAGCCTTCTCGGATGGACCGCCGCCGCATCGTTGGCATCGGGTTGGGCGCACTGGCCGGGGCCGCCTACGGCACAGGGCCGCTCTTCTTCAAGGGCTACGTATATCCGGCTGGGGTCGACTGGATCGCGATGCTCGTGTGGCGCTTCGCCTTCGCGACCCTGGTGAGCTGGATCTGGCTGCTCGTCCAGCCGCGTGCTCGAGCGTCCCTCCGGGGACTAGACCGCCGAACCGTGGCCCGGCTGTTGTTCACCGGCGCCTTCTTCGTCGTCAACGCGAGCGTCTACTACGCTGCCATCGAGCAAATCGACATCTCGCTGGTGGCTCTCCTCATGAGCGCCTACCCAGCCATCGTTGCAGTCCTCTCCCTCCGCCTCGGCTACAGATTCCAGGGAAAGCTGGCGTGGGGATCGCTGGCGATCGTCGTGTCCGGGACGGTTCTCACGATCGGCGGCGTCAATGCCGGCACGAACCAGACCGGGATTATCCTTGCCCTGCTGTCTCCTGTCGCGTACGCGGTGTACATCGTGCTGACGGCCTGGATGGCCGGCGAGAGGCCGGGCCAGACGGCCGACATGCGATCCAGGGGCAAGGGGGCCGAGGTCCCGCCGGCGGTCGCCGGGGCGATCATGATGACCGGGACCTGGATGGCCACCCTTGCCGTCGGTCTGCTGGCCCGCGAGCCGCTGCTGCCAACGCAGATCCCATCGGCTGCCTGGCCCGGTCTGGTCGGCATCGGCGTCTTTGCCGCGGCCATCGCGATCCAGGCGTTCTACGCATCGGCTGCCCGAATCGGGGCCGCCCAGGCCTCGCTGATGGCGACCGTAGAACCGATCGTCGTGATCTTCCTGGGTATCACCTTCCTGAACGAGACCTTCGCTCCGATTCAGGCGGTGGGGGCCGGGGTCGTGCTGGCGGGCGTTCTGCTGGCCCAGTTCGCGACACCATCGGAATCTCGGCCGGTGGTACTCGAGGAGCCGTAGCCCGGCCCTGGCGGACACTGGACGCCCATGCGCGCCCGAACCATATCCGGCGCTCGACGGAATCTCTCTGAAGCGCGGCGTCACATCAGGCCGAGAAATCGCTACGCTTCCGGCTGAAGCGGCCGGCGTCGTGTCTCGGCCCGCCACGGAGTATCACCCGACACATGGCGACTCTCTACACCCAGGTCGAAAGGATGCGCACCGCCCGCGACAATCTGGTCCGCATGCGCAGCCGACTCGAGTTGAGCGCGCCCCCGCCTGAGGAGCTGCCCCGGCGGCGCGAGTGGGTAGGCCGCGAAGTCCTCGCCCACATCGACGAGATGCTGCCTTACTGGTTGGGCGAGATCGAGCGGGTCATCGCCGGGCCGCTGGAGCCGGTCCCGTTCGGTCGCGGACCGACCGATCCGGTTCGAATGCTTACGATCGATCGGGATCGTACGCTGCCGATCGTTGAGCTCTATGCACGCCTGGACAACTCGCTCGAACGGGTCCTGCGGCGTCTGCTGGAACTCGACGAGCGCCAGGTCGCCCGGCGCGGGCTGCACAAGGATCGTGGAGAGATGACGATCAGGCAGATCGTCGATGTCATGCTGGCTGGCCATATCGAGGACCACTGCAAACAGATGGCCGTCGCACTCGACGCCGAGGCGGCCGTCCGGGTCTGAGGGCACGACCCGGCTGAGATCGTGCGGAGTCACCTGCGGCGGCGAGACGAAGGGGTGGTGACGGTGGCAGCCAAGGGTTCTGTCAAGCCAGATTCGGGGGCGAGGGCACAGCACACCTCTTCCCCGGCACCGGATCTGAAGAAGACGCTGGCACCGTTCTTCAACCCTCCTCGTGATCCCGTCCTGGTGGACGTCCCCGAGCTCGGCTACCTGATGATCGACGGCAAGGGCTCTCCCGACGAGGGCCCGAAATCCTCCCCGACCGACTTCCAAAAGGCCTTCGCCGCGCTCTACCCGGTGATCTACACGATCAAGTTTGGTCTCAAGCCGTCCGGCGTGGTCGTGCCGATCCTTCCGCTCGAGGCGCTCTGGTTTACCGGCGAGAACGGCGCCTTCGACCTGAACGTCCCACCTGAGCAGTGGGGCTGGCGAGTCTTGATGGTCGTCTCGGACGACGTAACGCCTGCGATCTTTGAGAGCGCAGTTGTCGAAGTCCGCCGCAAGAAGGGCGGCTCGGCGATGCTGGAGCGGCTGCGCCTGGAGCGATGGCGCGAAGGCCGTTGTGCCCAGGTGATGCACATTGGCCCATACAGCGAGGAGCGGCCGACCGTCGAGCGCCTCCACGCCTTCATCGCCGCCGCTGGACTCAAGCAGCGCGGCGCTCACCACGAGATCTACCTGGGCGACCCACGTCGGGCGGATCCGGCCAGGCTCAAGACCGTCCTGCGCCAGCCTGTGGAATAGGAGGCGCGACCGCAAGGGAAGGCGCGCGCGAACCGGTGCCGTGCGCCGAGAAAGCGGCGCACGGGAATCAGGGTCGTTTGCCAGGAGAGCGAAGGGCCTCCACCGGAGCTACTGGCCGCGGATCCGACGGCCTTCTTCTTTTACGATCGCCCGCAGCATGAAGCCGACGTTGGCCGGCCGCTCGGCCAGCCGCCGCATGAAGTACGGATACCACTCCTGGCCGTAGGGGACGTAGATGCGCACCGTGTAGCCTCGGTCGACCAGCGTCCGCTGGAGATCACGTCGAATGCCGTACAACATCTGGAACTCGAACCGGTCGCGGCCGATTCCCCCCGACTCGGCTATCTCGATCGCTTTGGCGATGAGTTTCGGGTCATGGGTGGCCAGCGCCGGGTACGCATCCGCCACGAGCAGCCGCTCCATCAGTCGAGCGTAGTTTGCGTCCACGGCAGTCTTGTTCCGGTAGGCGACGCTTCCGGGCTCGTCGTAAGCGCCCTTGCAGAGCCGGATGCGACCACCGGCGGCGATGATTGAATCGACATCCGCCGAGCTGCGCCTCAGGGCCGACTGGATCACGACGCCAACCTGCGGGTACGCCTCGTGGGCAGCCCGCCAGATCTCGAGCGTGGCATCGGTCTGGGTGTGGTCCTCCATGTCGAACCGGACGAAGCCACTCACGCCGCGAACCGCCTCGACGATCCTCATGACGTTGGCCTGGCAGACGTCGCGGCCTATATCCAGGCCCATCTGGGTAAGCTTGAGGCTGACGTTCGGGTCAAGGCCGCGCTCTGAGAGAGCGGCGATGGTCGCCAGATACCGATCGACTGCCGCGGCGGCGAGCTCGGGCGAGGTGACGGATTCGCCCAGGACGTCGACCGTGGTCCGAAGACCCGCGCGCCCGAGAGCTGCGATCGCCGGCAGTGCCTGGTCGAGCGTCTCGCCGGCGACGAAGCGCGCCACAACGGGCCGGGTCAGCGGACTGCGGACGGCAAGGCGAGCCACGGCTCGCCGGCGCGAAAGCGAGATCAGCAGTGAGCGCATCGTACGCTGCGGCGCGAGTCGAACGTTCTCGGCGAAACTCATAGTTCAGCCCTCCCGAGGCTTGCCTTCGGACTCAGTCGAGGTTTCGGCTGCCGCGGCCTCCCGCGCGAATTCGGCAACCTTGGCCGCCTCCTCGCGCTGGAATGCCTCAAGTCGACCGCGTCGGTGCGCGTCGACGGCTGCCCGAATCGACTCGATCGGCGGCGAACCCCGGGCTCGACCTTCGGTGTCGCGGTAGATCCGGCAGGCAAGGGCGACAGGCAACTCTGGCTGGGGAACGACGTCGTCACCGTTGACCCTGATCGTCGGCGAGCCCTGAAAGCCGAGAAACTCAGCATCGTCCCGGCCGGTCACGAAGACCAGCTGGATCGGGACCTCGATTATCCCCTTGTGGAGGACGCTCTCCAGATCGCGACGCGCCTGCTCCAGGTGCGGGCAATCCTCGACGGCAAGTAACTCAACTCGAAGGTCTGCCACCGCCGCAGCCTACATCGGGTCGCCGAAAAGGGCGCGGACCCGTGAGGTCGCCCGCAGCCCTGACGCATGGCGTCGAGGGGGTCGTGCCATGTCGGCCGACGCCGGCCTGCAATCAGGCGAGATCCGGCCGCTCGGCCGCCCGGAGCGGCTACCCTGCAGCCTCAGTGGCGCGCAGCCACGGCCCGATGAGAACGTCACGAGCGCCTTCGTCAAGACGGCCCCCGAGCGCGACCGCCAGGGCCGCGTCGACGATGGCCTCGCCGGCCTCCGTCTTGAGCTCGTGCCAGGCCCTGTCGACATTGTTCAGGTAAGGGATCGAGTTCGAGCTCCGCGTGGTCCAGGCAAGCGCCTTGTTACGCACGCGGTCGATCTCCCGGGTCAAACCATCTCGCGCGCCGACCGCTCGAACCGCCGCCCAGGCGTCCTCGTGATCCCCTCGGCCGGTGGCTCGCCAGGCCGCCCGCATCGCCAGGAGCTGGCCTTCTCGCAGGTGGTCGAGCTGCTCGAAGAAGGCCGCCATCTCCGGCGCGTCGACCAGGCTGACTCGCCCTCGCCGTCCCCACACAGTTCGGCCCCCTTACGTTAGTCCTCGTCAACCTGCTCCAGCACGTGCCGTCGCAGGAAGTCCAGACAGCGCTTCCACGCATCGCGGCCATTCTCGCGCTTCTTCAAGCCGTGCGGCTCGTCGTCGTACCAGTGGACCTGGTAGTGCTTACCCTCGATCTCAAGGGCCTCGACGATCTTCTCCGTCATAAGCGGCGACACCCGCTTGTCCTTACGACCGTGGAGGATGAGCAGCGGCGCCTCGATGCGCTCCACCCTGTACAAAGGCGACCCGCGCCGGTACGCAGGAGCGGCCTCCGGGTCGTCCGGTTTGCCCATCATCCGCTCGAGATCGATCCGACCCGGGCGGTCGCCATGACGGTAGCTTTCGGCGATATCCGAGTCTCCGTACAGGTCGATGCCGGCGCGCCACAGCGACGGCTCCTCGGCGAGGACACACAGCGTCATGTATCCACCGTAGGAGGCCCCGTAGTGAGCCAGGCGGCCATCGCACCACGTCTGGGCGGCCGCCCAATGGGCGGCGTCGATCACGTCGAAGGCGTCGGCATGGCCCCATTCGCCGCGGTTGGCCCAACGGAACTCACGGCCGTAACCCGTGGAGCCGCGGAAGTCGACCGACAGGAAGGCCATGCCGGCCTCGGCCACGAGCTGGCGGAACGGCAGCCAGTCGCGCAAGGCCTGATGCGTGGGCCCGCCATGCGAGTGGATGACGCAGGGAACGCGCGTCGCCTCCTCCCCAACGGCGCTCGCGGGCAGGTAGAGGGTCCCTTCGACGACCAACCCGTCCCGAGCTTCGAAGGCGATGCGCGTCCCGACGGCAAAATGAGCGGTGTCGACCACGGTCGGCAGAGACCGGGTCAGCTTGCGCGGCTTGGCCCCCTCGGCTATGGCCTCGGGCATGGGCAGCAACCAAAGATCGTCCGGCTGCCGATCGCTCGAGCCGATGGCGAGGATGGCGGACGAGTCGGGCAGCCAGCCTACCGCCATCCATATGCCCTCGAACGGGCTGACCACGGCCGAACCCGACTCACCGGCCCGAAGCGGGTCGGTGCCCGTTGCACCCGCCATCTCCCCGACCAGCAGATCGACCAGCCCATCGTGTATCTCCACGCAGACGAACCGCTTACCGTCCGGCGAGGGCAGCGGGACGTAGCCCCAGCCACCGCCGGGCTCGCCGTGTTCGCGTCTGCCGGTCGTGAGGGCCGTCCGTTCGTTGCCTTCGACCGATACCCGAACGACCTGGAACCAGCCATCCTCATCCGTGATCATCAGCAGGCCCGAGCCATCGGGAAGCCAGCGCGGACCCGTCTCCCAGGACACTTCGCCCGCGATCAAACGTTGCTGTCCCGTGGCAACGTCGACGATGTGTATCTGCGACGTCAGCAGGTCCGGCAGCCGCTGCGAGGTGGCGGCGATCTGGCGGCCGTCCGGCGACCAAACATAATCGTCGATGTCGACGCCGGTCTTTGTAAGTGCCGCGGGCTCGGCCGAGCGAGGTCGGGTCGCCGGACGGCCGCGGCGTGGCACCGGCGCATCCACGACCCACAACTGGTCCCAACCGCGGCGGCGCGAGATGAAGGCGATCTGATGGCCGTCCGTGCACCACCGCGGCGAGCGGTTGCCGGCTGGATGCTGCGTGACGAGAGCCTGATGCGAGCCCTCGACTTCGATCATCCAGATGGCCTCGTCGCAGACGAAGGCTATGCGGCGGCCGTCCGGCGACCACTGCGGATCCGACGCCGGCTTCTCGGTGGCGGTCAACTGCTCCGGGTAGCCGCCGCGGACGGGCATCAGGAAGATCTGGCGGGCCCCGGCGGCTTCGGCCGTGAAGGCCACGCGGCGGCCGTCCGGGGAGAGCCGGAATTCGCGTGGCGACTCGATGGCCGCCGCCTGCTCGATGGTGAGGCCGTCACGGGAGGGCCGACGGACCCGGCCGTTCTCGACCGCTCCCCGGATCGGCTCGGCGACTGCCCTTTCCGCGCGTCCCGATGCCCCTCGCGGCTCGTGGCGATGGGTCACTGCTCAGACCATTTCAGAGCCATGAACCGGTCCTCCCTCTCGCCCGGCCGTGGAGCCGGGTCGATCCGAATGAACGTCTCGGTACCGAACATCTGCTCCAGCTGAGCGCGCCCCTCAGGGTCGTCCCAGCGGCGGCCGCGCATCTGGCTGTCGTGGCAGGCCAGGGCGGCGATCTTGCGGTCGATGACGGGAGTGACCCGGATTGCGGTCGTTATTTCCTCGTCGGGTCGAGCCAGCGCCTCAATGGCTTCTTGTTGGCGCAGGTCGTCCTCGCTCGGCGGGGCATCGTTACCGGATCGGCGCCGCTCCTCCTCCATCGCGGCCCGCATCCCCGCGACGACCGACCGTGGCATGGCCTGGTGGTACAGCGCCAATGGGCCGCCGGGCTCAGCTGCGGCCCGCCGATACGCTGCTGTGGCCACGGCCGAGCACGCAGTGTGGTCGGGATGGCCGTAAACCCCGCCCGGATCGAAAGTCACGATGACCGCCGGCCGCAGTCTGCGGATCAAGGTGAGGATCCGCTCCACGACCTCTTCCTCGGGGGCGCGGCTGAGCGAGCCCTCGGGCGCGCCCCAGCCTTCCATGCCCGAATCGCGATAGCCCAGGAAGATCGGCTCGGCCGCGTCCAGTTCACTGCAGGCGCAGGCCAGCTCCTGTCGGCGGATCTCCGGATCCAGGGAGTGGTCGACGCCCACCTCCCCCGGGCGTCCGCCTTGATCGCCATTCGTAGCGCACAGAACCCAGACCGCATTCCCGGCGGCAGATGCCAGGGCCATGACGCCGCCTGCGCCGTAGCTCTCGTCGTCGGGGTGGGCGAAAATCGCCAGCAGACCGGCCGACGGCGTGGACGCGTTGGGCTCGTTGGGGTTGGGCACGTCAGCGCCCGGTTCGCGGTGTGGTCGACGGCCTCGGTTGGGCGTCGCTCGCCGCCCTTCCGTTCGTCGACCCTTCAGTCTGACCCTCGTTCAGCCCGAGGCCCTTTTCCAGGTCGGCGCCCAGTTCGACCGTCCGCCGATAGGAGGCCCAGACGGCTTCCGACAGAACCGTTCGGAGCCGGCCCGACTCGAGCTCGTGGATCGCTGCGGCGCTGGTCCCTCCGGGAGAGGTGACCATGTTCCGCAACACGGCCGGATGCTGGGCCGTGGCTTTGGCGAAGGCAGTGCTGCCCTCCAGCGTTTCGATCACGAGATCGTGGGCTATGTGGCGCGGGAAGCCGAGGTGGACGGCCGCATCGATGAGCGCTTCCATGACCAGGAAGACGTACGCCGGGCCGGTGCCGCTGACCGCCGTCGCCATCTCGACGAAGCGCTCGTCCTCGACCTGGAGTTCCGTGCCCAGGGCGCGCAGCAGGGTCTGAGCCTGATCGCGCTGCAGCTCGGTCACCTCCGGAGTGGCGTACCAGACCGTCATGCCCCGCCCGATCTGGGCGGGCGTGTTCGGCATGCTGCGGACGACTTCGAGGTGTTCGAGAAGGTTCGTGAGGACCTTGCAAGTTGCACCGGCGACGATCGAAACGACCAGCTGGCTCGGCCGAAGGTGGCCACCGAGCTCGCGACCCACTTTGGTCAGGGTCTGCGGCTTGACGGAGAGGAGGATCACGTCGGCGTCGCGGGCGGCTTCGAGGTTCGAGGCGACCATGCGCACGCCGTACTGGCTTGCCAGCTCTTCGCGCCGATCGGCCCGTGGCTCGCTACCGACGATCTGCGCGGCCTCGACCAGGCTGCCCCGCAGCAGTCCTGCGATGATCGCCTCGGCCATTACGCCAGAGCCGATTGTTGCGACAGTTCGGTTGGAAAGCGGCGACATGTTGGCGAGTATAGGCGCGCCTGTCGGCCGATGAGGGCCGGTTTTGCGCCTAATTGCGGCCGGCGGTCACCGCATGAAACCAGAACGCGCCGGGCCCTGAACGGGCCCAAGACAGACGAGAGCCGGTCGCCGAGGGAGGAGAGCGACCGGCTGTGTGATCTCGTCTTTGCCCAAGGAGGATTCGGAGGAGGAGAAGGAACTGACGCGGATAATCGCGATTCGGGCTGAACCTATCCTGAAACGTCACGTCCTTGCTAGAGAATCTGCAGCTACTCGAAAAGGGGCGTCCAGCTGTCCGGCGGAGACGTGTCGACGAAGCCCTCCGGGTCGAATATCTCGGCCAGCATGGCCACTCCGTCCACGACGCGCGGACCCGGTCGGCTGAAGTAGACGGGCTCCACGAAGAAGACCTGACCGCGCCGAACTGCCTCGAGGGTATGCCAGAACTCCGGTCGCTCGGTCTCGCGCCAGACCGCCTGAGCCTCGAGGAGCGTCATCCCCGCGGGCGAAAGCATCAGCATTTGGGGATCGACCTCCTGGATCGCCTCCCAGGTCGTCGGCGAAGCGGGCTCGCCCTCCCTGCCCAGCAGGTCCCAGCCTCCAGCTCGGCGAACCTGCTCGGGAACCCAACGGCCGCTGGCCACCAGCGGCCACAGGCCCTCGAGCATCACGACGCGCATCGGCCGGAGACCGTCGTCGCGCCGGGCTACCACGCCCTGCTCGATCTCGCCGATGTCCTCACGCAGAGCCTCGAGCAGCTCGACGGCCTCGTCTTCGGCCTCCGTCATCGCCCCGAGCGTACTTATCGAGTTGAAGATGCCCTCGAGTGTGACGGGGTCCAGGGCGACGATCGTCGGCGAAACGGCCGAACCCACCAGGGCCGCCTCGACCTGGCGGGCGCCCGGTCCCGAACCGCCGTCTCGAACGATGATCAGCTCCGGCTCGACGGCCAGCAGCGCCGCTCGATCCAGCTCGCTTGGCCCGAGCTCATCGTCCAGGCCGGCGGCACCTGTCCTGGCCGCGCCAGACCCGCCATGACTGCCGGCCGGCCGGGTGACTACAGCCACTCCCTCGATCTCGGGCGGGAAGTCGCAGCGATGGCTGATACCGACCAGCTCTTGGCCCAGCCCGAGTGCGCAGACGATCTCGGTGGCGGACGGAAGCAGGGAGACGATTCGCATCGGCCAAGTCTAGCTTGAGCCGGCATCGTGCCAGCGAACGGCAATCCGCCGCACCGACCTGAATCGAAAGCGCCCGACCACCGGGCCGGGCGCTCGACCGGATCTCGCAGGGGTCAGGCCGGCTTAGCAGCGTTGACCAGCTTTCGAGCGGCCTCCTTGTCGGTGAACCAGAGAGCGTTGATCTCCGTGTAGGCGACCCATTCTGCCGGAAGAGCATCCTCGGTGAAGATCGCATTCACGGGACACTCGGGTTCACAGGCGCCGCAGTCGATGCACTCGTTCGGATCGATGTACAGGGTTCGGTCGGCGTCGCCATCGTAGTGGATGCAATCGACCGGGCAGACGGACACGCACGCCGTGTCCTTGGTATCGACGCAGGGCTCGGCGATCACGTAGGTCATCAGGCTTCTCCTGGGGTCGTGGATTCTTCATCAGGCAGGAGGCCCAGCGGCACTCCCAACGCTCGCCCTGAGCGTACCACGCAGAGCGCCTCCGGCGGGGCCGACCTTGCGACCCCGACGCCTACATCTGCGGCTCGTACTCCGGGTCGAGGTACTTCCCCGGGTCCTCCTCGAAGTCCAGCTTGCAGCCACGGCTGCAGAAGTAGTACGTCTCGCCGTCGTATTCGAACTTGAGGTCAGAGGCCGTATCGACCTCCATCCCGCACACGGGGTCCTTCGCGGAAGCCATCCTTCTCCTCCGGCCGACCCGCCGGTCCCATCTTCGATCATCCCGTCGAAACCGAAAAGCCATCCCGAGTCTACGCCCACCGTGAAGCTCTGGCCTCCACGAGTTCGCGAAACGGTCGACCTTTGTACCGATCGGCGCGCACCACCTCAACGAGCAGCGTAGGATGCGAGCCATGGATCCGAAGCTGGTCGCGGACTCACGGCGAACGCTCGAATCCGAGCGCGAGCGAATAAGGGTCGAACTCTCCGAGGAAGTCGAACACCCGCGGGTTGCGCACGGCGCGCAGACCGCCGCCGCCACGGAAGTGTCCGAGAGCCAGCGCGGCCAGCAGCTCCGCGAGCGAGAAGAGCACCACCTCGCCCAGATCGAAGGAGCGCTGCGGCGCATCGACGCAGGGGCGTTCGGGCTTTGCCAGACGTGCGGCAAGCCGATAGCCCCGGAGCGCCTTGAGGCCCTGCCGTGGGCCCAGGACTGCGTCGACTGCCACGCCAAGAGGCGACGCTAGGCTCTTGCAGGCGCCGGGTGCCTGCGTTCGAGGCTCTCAGCGCGGTCGACCTGATCCGTATCGAACCTGGCGATCCGGTCGGCGACTTATACTCGTTGCGTGGTTGGCCTGATCCTCGGCATTGTGATCCTCGTGGCCGTCGTCATAGCGGTCGCGATCTCGGCTCGGGCGCGGCCCGTCGGGAGGTTCGAGCGAATCGTGCGGTGCCGGGCGGGGCACCTGTTCACCACGACCCTGGTGCCTGGCGCGTCTCTCAAGGCCGTGCGGCTCTGGAACGTCCGCTTCGAGCGGTGTCCCGTCGGCCGGCATTGGAGCATCGTGGCGCCCGTTGACCCATCCACCTTGAGCCCCGACGAGATCGCGGCTGCGCGTACGTACCACGACGTGCGCATTCCCTAGGCGGTCAGGCGGGACGTCCGAGACGCAAATCAGGGCCGCCTCCAGGCCGAGACGGTCCGCGGACCAGACGGGGTCAGACCGCCGTCGCAACCACTCGGATCGCGCTCCCGGCCCGACGTGACCACGAGCCGATTGCGCCCGGCATCCTTGGCCTCGTAGTTGCGTACCTGGGCCACCAATGTCATCGCCCGATGCCAACTGCCGTCAGAGGCGCCGGCGACTCTTTCGCTGCTGACACCGGCAGACTAGCGAGGTAGAATGCACGTCTGATCAGACGTGAGGATTTGCTCACGAACGTCTCAGGGGTGCGGCTGTTGCCCGACAACCTCGGCCAAGACGAGTATGAGCTCCTCGCCCGCATCGCCCACCGCTATTACGCCGATGGGTGCACGCAGGAGGAGATCGCTCGGGAGTTCGCGCTCTCGCGCCCCAAGGTGCAGCGACTCCTCGAGCGCGCCCGCTGGTCGGGGATCGTGGATATCCACATCGAGGCGCCGCCCTGGCTCAACCTCGACCTGGAGGCGCATCTGCGGGAGACTTTCGGGCTGACGGACGTCATCGTGGCCCCCCGACGCGATGACCCGCGGTCGCAGCGCGAAGAGGTCGCCCGGAGCGCGGCCCGCTACCTGGAGCGGCGGCTCCACGACGGCTGCGTCATCGCGGTGAGCCACGGTCGGGACACGGCCGAGGTGCACCGCTTCTTCCGGCCCCGACACCGGTTCGACTGCACGTTCGTGAGTGCCATGGGCGGCTCCCCACGCCTGGACGAGCCGACGAACCCGAACGACATCTGCCGGGCCCTCGCTGAGCGCGCGGGCGGCCGTGCCGTCGGCCTCTATGCGCCGGCGTACGTCGAGAGCGCCGAGATGCGCGATCGCCTCCTCGAGCAGGAAGCGGTCGCGGTCCCCCTTCGCCTGGCGGCGAACGCGGACGTTGCGCTCGTCGGCATCGGGGGCACAGACGACGCCTGCACCATGGTCCGCAGCGGCTGCTTCTCCAGAGAGGAGATCGCCCGGCTGCGCGGGGCCGGCGCGGTGGGCGACGTCCTCGGCAACTACGTGGACACGCTCGGCCGGCGGATCGCGTCGCTCGGCAGCGGCCGCCTGATCGGCCTGTCGATCGACGACCTGCGCCGGATCGAGACCGTCGTGGCGGTCGTGAGCGAGGCGGAGAAGCCGCCGGCAATCCTGGGCGTGCTCCGATCGGGCGTCGTGGATGTCCTCGTCGTCGACGAGGGCAATGCGCAAGCCGTGCTGGATCTCGCGCGGAGGCCCGACGAGACGAGCCCGGCCGACGGGGCGATCCGCGAGACCGCGGGGAGGAGGTGATCGGCCGGAGAGATTCCGAGTTCGCAGGCATCCCCAGCGACTAGGTCCCCGCAGTTGCGTCCCACCCGAAAGAAGGAGGTGCGCGCGTGCCGGTAGTGCCAACCCGCGAGATCCTCAACCGCGCGTTTACCGAACGCTACGGCGTCGCGGCCATCAACATCATCAACGACCTCTCGATGGAGGCCGTCCTCGCCGCCGCCGAGGAGCTCAAGGCCCCCGTTATCCTCCAGACCTCGGTCAAGCACGTGAAGATGACCGGGCTCGACGCCATGTACGCGATGTGGGTGGAGTACACCAAGCACGTCTCCGTCCCCGTCGCCCTCCACCTGGACCACTGCCCGGAGCGGGACGTCATCAGCGCCTGCCTGGCCAAGGGCTGGAACTCGGTCCTCTTCGACGCCAGCAAGCTGTCGGTCGAGGAGAACAAGCGCCAGTGCGCCGAGGTGGTCGCCGAGGCTCGCCGCTACGGCGCCGACGTCGAGGGTGAGATCGAGGGCTTCAAGCGCACCGAGGAGATGACCGGCGATGAGGCCGAGCATGTCCAGAGCCTCGAGACTGTCGTCGACTTCGTCCGCGAGACCGGCGTCGATGTCTTCGCGCCCGCCATCGGCAACGCCCACGGGATGTACAAGACGACGCCACACCTGGACAGCCAGCGGGTCACCGACATCGTCGAGGCGACCGGTATTCCGGTGGCGCTCCACGGCGGCACCGGCATGACCCCGGAGCAGTTCAGCGACCTGATCGCCCGCGGCTGCGCCAAGGTGAACATCTCGACGGCGCTCAAGATCGCCTTCATGAAGTCCGGGTACGACTTCATGACCGAGCACCCGGGTGACTACGACCCGCCCAAGATCTTCACTGCCCAGCGCGCCGCGGTGATGGAAATGGCCAAGTATCACATCCGGTTGTTCGGCAGCGAAGGCAAGGCCTGGACATGAACGCGCTGGTCTTCGACTGCGACGGCGTCCTCGCGGACACCGAGCGGTACGGGCACCTGCCGTCGTTCAACCAGACCTTTGTAGAGTTCGGGCTCCCTCTCGAGTGGTCGGAGGAGGAGTACGGGCGAAAGCTGCTCATCGGTGGCGGCAAGGAGCGCATGGCGAGCGAGCTGACGCCCGATTTCGTCCGGGCGAACGGCCTGCCGGCCGACCCCGACGCGCTGGCGGCCGAGGTCGCGAAGTGGCACAAGCGCAAGACCGCCCTCTACACGGAGATGGTCGCCGCGGGGAAGCTGCCGCCGCGGCCGGGCATCCGGCGGGTCATCTCCGACGCGCAGGACGCGGGCTGGAGGCTGGCGGTCGCATCGACATCGGCGGAGGCTTCCGTCCACGCCATCCTCGAGTACGCGGTCGGCAAGGAGCGCGCCGACCGCTTCGACGTGTTCCTGGCCGGCGACTGCGTTCCGAAGAAGAAGCCGGCGCCCGACATCTACCTCCTGGCGCTCGAGAAGCTCGGCGTCGACCCAGCTGGGGTGCTCGTCGTGGAGGACTCGCGCAACGGGCTCGAGGCGGCCTACGCCGCGGGCCTGCGCTGCCTCGTCACGGTCAACGGCTACACCGAAAAGGAGGACTTCAGCGAGGCGATCCTCGTCGTTTCGTCCCTGGGCGACCCGGATGGGGAGCACACGACCGTCATCGCCAACCGCTCGGCCGCCCGGCCGGGTGCGTACGTGACGCTCGCCGACCTGGAGGCCTGCCTCGCCCCGCAGCTCCGTCCGGCAACCCTGTGAAGCAAGCAGAAGGAGGTCCCTATGGCTAAGGCGTCGTTCGACGACGTCGACCTCGTGCTGAAGACGATGGCCACCACGATCGTCGACAACGCGGTGTACTTCGCCCAACTCGACTCGGTCGTCGGGGACGGCGACTTCGGATACTCGTTGCGCAACGGGTTCGAGGTCGTGGTCGCCGACTACGACACGTTCGACAAGTCGAGCGTGGGAGCCGTGCTCAAGAAGATCGGCCTCACCCTCGCCGGCAAGGTCGGAGGGGTTTCCGGCCCCATATGGGGTACGGCATTCCTCCGGGCGGGCGTTGTGGCTGCCGATCGGACCGAGCTCGCGCCCGAGGACGTGATCGCGATGTTGCGCGCCTCGATCACGGGGATCATGGCCCGCGGCGGCGCCTCGCTGGGCGAGAAGACGCTGCTGGACGCCCTTGTTCCGGCAACCGATTCCATGGAGGCGGCGATCGGCGACCCGGCGATGCAAGGCGACCACGGCGTCAAGGCGATCCAGCATGCCGCGGACGTGGCGGTGAAGGCGGCGGAAGACACCAAGTCCATGCTGGCGATGCGCGGTCGGGCCGCGTACACCGGCGAGCGGAGCATCGGCTCCGTCGATGCCGGCGCGACGGCGATCGGCGTAATCCTCCAGGCCATCGCGTCGGCTTGGCGCGAGAAGTACGGAAAGGAAGCACAGGCGTGAGGAAGTTCCTGAACGACCCGAAGAAGTTCGTGCCCGAGTTCCTCGAGGGCATCATGCTCGCGAGCGGCGGCACGCTCAAATACGAGCCGAAGTACAACCTGATCTACCGGGCCGACATGCCCAAGAAGGATCGGGTCTCGATCATCCAGGGGTCCGGGTCCGGCCATGAGCCGGCACACACGATGATCGTCGGCCCCGGCATGCTCGACGCGGCATGCCCCGGCGACGTCTTCGCCGGCCCGCCCGTTGAGTTCGTCACCGAGACGTCCAAGCTGATGGACACCCCGGCGGGCGTGCTCTACATCGTCAACAACTACACGGGCGACCGCACCGCCTGGGAGATGGCCAAGGAGATGTGCGAGGCCGAGGGCCAGAAGATCGGCTACCTGCTCGTCAACGACGACGTGGCGGTCAAGGACTCGACCTGGACAATCGGCCGGCGCGGTGTGGCCGGCAACTTCTTCGTGATCAAGGCCGTGGGAGCGATGGCCGACAAGGGCGGCTCGCTCGAGGAGTGCGTGCGCGTCGGCGAGAAGGTGATCAGCCGCGTCCGGACGATGGGCATCGCCCTGTCGTCCTGCACGCCGCCGGTCCGCGGCACCCCTCTCTTCGAGATCGCCGATGGCGAGATGGAGGTCGGGATCGGCATCCACGGCGAGCCGGGCCGCGAGCGGCGCAAGATGGGCACCGCCAACGAGATCGTGGACGTGCTCCTCGGCGCCATCGTCCCCGATCTGCCGTTCAAGGCCGGCGACGAGGTCGCGCTCATGGTCAACGGCCTCGGCGGGACGCCGATCAGCGAGCTCTACCTCCTTTACGGCATCGCACACAAGAAGCTGGCTGCGCAGGGCATCAAGGTCTTCCGCAGCTATGTCGGCGAGTACTGCACGTCGCTCGAGATGGCGGGCGCGCACATCTCGCTGCTCAAGGTGGACGACGAGCTCAAGGAGCTCCTCCTCGCCCCGGCGGAGGTCGCCGTCCGCGTCTTCTGACCGCGGAACGCGGGGTAACGCACCCCGCTGGCAGCCTGGCGGGGGTCCGGTCGAGTCGACCGGGCCCCCGCTCTCTGTCCAGAACCGCGGGTGACAAAGTCGCTGGTCGCTTGGCAGTGGCAGAAGGGCTGGCCATCGTAGAGCCGGTCGGAGATCACGAAACCCGGCCTACGAACGGCTGCCAACACGATGCCAACGCGATGCGAACATTGTGGTAGCCCAATGACCAGGACCCTGCCGGGGACGCCAAGGTGACCCTACCCAAACCCCTGCGGCTCCAGCGTCGGTGGCAACGTCAACCTCGCGCTAGCGGCCTTTCAGCCTAGCCACCGAGGATCCCGCCCAGACCTCCGCCCAACACGCCGCCGACCGGCGACGACTCGTGTCCCTCTTCCTTCTCGATCTGCTCCAAGGCAACGACGATCGCCAGAGCGAGCGGGGCGTCGTAGCCCGGTGAGACCTGGATGCCGTAGGCGTCGTGGATGGTGAAGAACTGGCGGGAGGCGACGATCACGTCTGTGCCGTCCTTCTGGATATGGAATTCGCGGTTCATCCAGTTGCCGGTGACCTTCATCTGCCCGCCGTCTGCCGCGGTGATCGTGAAGTGCTCGCCAAACATCGACATCAGGGCTTTCTGGATCGTCGCGACGACCTTGTCGCCCTGTTTGACCTCGAAGGTCGTATGGACGTGCGCGAGCGACTTGTTGATCTCGTAGAACTGCTGCCCCGAGGTGTCCTTGAGGAGCAGCGAGCGCCGCAACGCGACGAGTTTGCCATCCACCTCGAAGGCGTGGTTCCCGTTCGAATCGTCGATCCATAGATCGCCGGTCATCGAGATCAGCTTCTGGTTCAGCACGAACGTCTGGCCGGTAGCGTCCTGTTTAGCGGCACCAGCAGCCGGTGCAGGAGCTACGAAAGGAGGCGGGGCCGAGGCGCCGGAAGCGGGTGGCACCCGCGGTCCGACGGGGGCGCCGCAACTGACACAGAACTTGGCGTCGTCAGCCAAGCCGCCGCCACACTGTGTGCAGAACATCGCCAAGATCCACCTCTTACTGACGAGAATTCGGACGCCACTACAGTATGCGCGGGCGGCAACGCCGATTTGCCGCCGAGTTGCTTCCTAACCGCATACGCCGCGCTGGCGCGAGGCGGGATAGCGCCTTACGTGGTCATAGGGTGCGAACAGTCCGCTCGCAACCTGGCCCACGACAGAGGTTGCGAGGACAGCCGCGAGTTGCAGCAACTGGAAGTCAGAGTCCTCAGTGCCTGACGGCCATCTCGAAGCGCGTGGCCTCGGCGGTGAGCCGGTCCAGCTCCGCCCCGCTGAGTTCGAGCTCCGCCGCAGCCACGTTCTCTTCGAGCTGAGCGACCGTGCGCGCGCCCGGGATGGCGACGACGTTACCCTGCCCGATGAGCCAGGCCAGGGCCACCTGGGCCGGCGTGGCGGCATGGGCGGCCCCCGCCTCGTGGATCGCGGCGAGGAGCGGCTCGGCCAGGCGCAGCGAGCGCGGCCGGAACAGTGGGTTACGCCCGCGCACGTCGGCCCGCGCCGCGGTGTTCAGGCTGTGGCTCCCGCTCAGCAGGCCTTGCCCCAGCGGGCTGTACGCGATGACGACGCGCCCTTGCTCCCTTGCGTATGGCACAAGCTCCCAGTGCGGCAGTGGCGTAGCCAGGCTGAAGCGAACCTGGTTGGTGAGGACGGCGTGGCCGAGGCCGCGCTCGGCGGCGCGCCAGCGTCCGAGCGAGTAGTTGCTGACGCCGACGTGGCGAACGAGCCCATCCTCCAGAAGTGGCCGCATGGGTGCCATGGTCGATCGGGGCGAGACGAACGGGTTCGGGAAGTGCACCTGATACAGGTCGATCGCATCCACTCCGAGACGCCGCAGGCTCCCTCGCACCTGCCAGCCGACGACCGACGGCAGCGGCAGCAGCGGCACGAGCTTCGAGGCGATGACGAGCCCGTCCCGCCGGCCGCGGATCGCCTCGCCCACGATACGCTCCGAGCGCCCGAAGCCGTAAATCTCGGCGGTGTCGATGAGGGTGACCCCTAGCTCGATCGCCCGTCGGACAATGGCGGGAGCGGTGTCGCTCGCGTAAGTTGCGCCATACGCCCACTCACGCGACCCGAACTGCCAGGTCCCGAGGCCGATGACCGAGAGCCGCAGGCCGCCGACCTCCACGTAGCGCATCATCTAAGCCTCCCGGCGATGTGCCGTCTTCGATTGGTCCGAACGCCGCCGCAGCTCAGCCCCGTCCCAGGAACGCACGGACCTTGGCTGGCGTGATGACGAAGATCTCGCGCGGCGCCGTCCGCGGATAGGGTGCCCCGACGTACCGCTGGGAGAGCATGTTGATGAAGGCTAGTCCCAGGTCGTCGCGGATCTCGGTGACTCGCCCACTGACCGAGAGGCGGCGCCCCGCGACCGCCGGATCAGCTACGGAAACCGCGATGTTCGGGCGTTGGCGCAAGGCACGGCTCTTGTATGACTGGGTCGGCGAGCTCGTCAGGATGTGCTCGCCGTCGTAGTCCACCCACATGACGTGGGTCACGAGCGACCCATCCGCTTCGGTCAGGGACACGTGCGCGGGCACGTTCGTGCGCAGCAGGTAGGCGAGTTCATCGGGTATCGCTGGCACGGCGGCACCTCTTACGGAACTGCTCCAGGTGGCGATCGAGCCTCGGATAGCCGATCGGGCGAAGGTCTCGGGAGCACCGGCAATTGTAGCTGTGCCAGGCCAGGATCAAGACTCTCTATGAAAGGGAACCTCGCCGTCAAGGCGGATGTCCCGCCCGTCTATGAACCGGTCCAGTCCGTCACGGACCCTCGGATCGTCGACGGGATCGAGCAGCGCTCATCTCTCTATGGCCTTCTAGTTGTGAAGGACAAGGTTGCATGGGAGGCTGCTCCGGCGGCCCAATTCCATGCGGGGGTCGTCACGCGACCAGTTTGATAGCGG
>Ga0116131_1000850_pt1 | contig 20943 bp, 20 predicted proteins | sample June2015DPH_17_1_FD_89734 | JGI IMG/M metagenome (GOLD analysis project Ga0116131, IMG submission 89734) | Peatland microbial communities from SPRUCE experiment site at the Marcell Experimental Forest, Minnesota, USA - June2015DPH_17_100 | ecosystem: Environmental > Terrestrial > Soil > Wetlands...
CTCGCCCCTGTGAGTGACCGTATCGCCGCCGAGAAGCCGCTTGATCAGCGGGATCGCTTCCTCGAGTCGATCAATTCGCCGCGGTGCCGGGTCGTAAGTCATCCCGAGTTCGCGGTAGTCGCGAGTCATCCAGCCTGCCCCGAGCCCGATTTCGAAGCGCCCACCGGAGAGGAAGTCGAGCGTGGCGGCTTCGCGGGCGAGGATCAGAGGATGGCGGTAATCGTTGGCGAAGACGAAGGAGCCGAGGCGGATCCGAGTCGTGGCCGCCGCAGCTGCCGCCAGCGCCGCGAACGGGGACAGCTGGCGGCCGAGGTGGTCGGGCATGACGAGCACGTCGTAGCCGAGCGCCTCGGCCCGACGGACGGTGGCCGTCCAGGCCTCGCTACTTGCCGCCGATCCCTGCTGAACGGCAAATCGAAACGGATGCATGGGCGGAGGTTACTACCCAGCGCTACGCTGGCTCTCCCGGAGTGCGAGGCTGAGCCTATTCACCGGGTCCGGTCGGCCGCTCAGCGCCCCGGCGCGGGCGGTGGTTTGCGCCCAACCACACCGAGGGCGATGGGAATCCGCCGAGCGCCCGAGTCCCTCGCTCAACTTCACTGGTGGTTGTCTGGCGTGTGCCCGCGTTGGCCCCTGCGTGCCTCGCTCGCGCGTCCTCAGGTGCGCTCGTTGCGGGGTTCGTCGTCGCCACGGCTCCAAGAATCGGTCGCGGCCGGGCAAAGTGCCCGGCCGCCGGTCCGCGACTTGACGTCGATTAGACCGCTTCTGCGATCGCTTCTTCGAACTGCGAGTTGTAGAGGTCGTAGTAGAAGCCGCGGCGGGCCATCAGCTCGTCGTGGCTGCCCTGCTCGACGATGTGGCCCTGGTTCATGACCAGGATCGAGTCGGCGTTGCGGATCGTGGACAGGCGGTGGGCGATAACGAACGCTGTCCGTCCCTTCATCAGCCGTGCCATTGCCGCCTGGACGAGAACCTCGGTCCGGGTGTCGACCGAGCTCGTGGCCTCGTCGAGGATCAGGATCTCCGGGTCGGCCAGGAAGGCCCGCGCGATGGTGAGGAGCTGCTTCTCGCCCTGCGAGAGGTTCGAGGCGTCGTCGTCGATCACCGTGTCGTAGCCGTCGGGGAGCGTCCGGACGAAATGGTCGACGTGTGCCGCCTTGGCGGCGGCGATGATCTCGTCCTCGGTTGCGTCTTCGCGGCCGTAGGCGATGTTCTCGCGGATCGTGCCGCCGAACAGCCACGTGTCCTGCAGGACCATGCCGAAGGTGTGGCGCAGGTTGTCACGGGTCAGCTGGCGGGTTTCGATGCCGTCGATCTTGATGGTGCCCGAGTCGATGTCATAGAAGCGCATCAGCAGGTTGACGACGGTGGTCTTGCCGGCGCCGGTCGGTCCGACGATCGCCAGCACCTCGCCCGATCGGACGTCGGCATTGAGGTCATCGATGAGGGGCGTCTCGACCTGATATCGGAACGCTACGTCGTCGAGAGCGACGTGGCCGGATGGCTTGTCGAGGATGGCGGGCTGCGCCGCGTCGGGCACCTCTTCCGGCTCGTTGAGCAGCTCGAAGACGCGCTCGGCCGATGCCATCGTCGATTGGAGGAGATTCATGATGCTGGCGACCTGCGTGATCGGCTGCGTGAACGAGCGCGAGTACTGGATGAACGCCTGGACGTCGCCGAGGGACATGGTTCCGTTCGCGACCTGGATACCGCCCAGCACGCCGATCGCAACGTAGTTCAGGTTGCTCACGAATGTCATCACCGGCATGATGAGCCCGGAGATGAACTGCGCCTTGAAGCTCGCTTCGTAGACCTTCTGGTTCTCTTCGTCGAACTGGCGGATCGCGTCTTCCTGGTGGCCGAAGACCTTCACGATGCTGTGGCCGGTATGGGATTCCTCGACCTGGCCGGTGAGAACCCCGGTCCGAGTCCATTGATTGGCAAACTGCTTCTGAGATTGGCGCGCAATCAGCGTGGTGAGGATGGCGGCCGTCGGGAGCACGAGGAGCGATATCACTGCCAGCATGGGGCTGATCCAGAACATCATCGCCAGCACACCGATGATCGTGGCAAATGACGTGATGATCTGGGTCAGGCTCTGCTGCAGAGTGTTGGCTATGTTGTCGATGTCATTCGTGACGCGGCTCAGCGTGTCGCCGCGGGCGTGTGTGTCGAAGTACTTCAGCGGGAGCCGGCCGAGCTTCTGATCGACCTCGCGTCGCAGGCGGTACACGGTTCGCTGCGCCACGCCGGCCATGGTGTACCAGGCCACCCACGTGAAGAAAGTGGCCACGAGATAGAGGGCCGTTAGGCCGAGCAGGACCATCCCCAGGGCGCCGAAATCAATACCGACGCCGGGGACTGCGTTGGTCCCGGCAACCAGGTTGGCCAGCGGGCTGTGAGTCTGATTCAGGATCGCGACGGCCTGGGCGTGCGTCGTTCCGGCCGGCATGGACTGGCCCAGCTCCTTGCCGACGAGGCCGTTCATCAGCTGGTTGATGCCGTTGCCGAGGATCTTCGGGCCGAAGACCTGGCCTGCCACGCTCAGGAACGCAACGACCACAACAAGAAGGATGCGAGGTCGTTCGGGCCGCAGCTCGCCGATCAGACGCAGCAGGGTCCCGCGGAAGTCCTTGGGCTTCTCGACCGGCATCGCCATGCCCATCGGCCCGCCCATCGGGCCCCGGCCACGACCGCCCATCGGGCCACGGCCTCCGGGTCCGCCCATCGGGCGGCCCGGGGCTCCGCCGGCCGCGCCGGCCGGTCTCGTGTTGCCCCCCGCCGGCCCGCTCATGCCACTTCCTCCCGGGTCAGCTGCGAGTACACGATCTCCTGATAGGTTTCGCACGTCTTCATCAGTTCCGCGTGAGTGCCTATGCCGGCCACGTTTCCTCCGTCGAGCACGACGATCTGGTCGGCGTGGAGGATCGTGCCGACGCGCTGAGCGACGATGATCACGGTCGCTCCATGGATCTCATGCCGGAGGGCCGCGCGAAGCTGTTGGTCGGTCTTGAAGTCGAGGGCCGAGAAGCTGTCGTCGAAGATGAAGACCTTCGGCTTCTTCACGACGGCGCGCGCGATCGCCAGGCGCTGGCGTTGCCCGCCCGAGACGTTGGTGCCGCCCTGGTCGATCTCGGCCTCCAGCTCGCCGGGCATCTCCGAAACGAACTCTCTGCCCTGGGCTATTTCGAGGGCTTTCCAGAGCTCATCGTCGTTCGCGTCTTCATCGCCGTAGCGAAGGTTGCTGGCGACGGTTCCGCTGAACAGGAAGGCCTTTTGGGGAACCATGCCCATCAGTCGCCAGAGATCCTCCTGGCGCATCTGGCGAACGTCCACGCCATCGATGCGGACGCTGCCCGAGGTGACGTCGTAGAAGCGCGGGATCAGGTTGACCAGCGTCGTCTTGCCCGCACCGGTGCTACCGACGATGGCGGTGGTCTGCCCAGGTTTGGCGGTGAACGAGATGTCGCACAGCACCGGCTCTTCCGCGCCGGGATAGCCGAACTCGACGTTTTCGAACTCGACCAGGCCGCGGGGATCCGGCAATTCGGTCGGAACGTCCGGGTCGCACAGCTCTGCCTCCGAGTCGAGGACCTGCTGAATGCGTTCGGCGGAGGCCGCTGCTCGTGGGACCATGACGAACATCAGCGCCGCCATCATCACCGACATGAGGATCTGCATGACGTACTGGAGAAATGCAGACAGGTTGCCGATCGGCATTCCGCCCGAGTCGATGCGAAGTCCCCCGAACCAGACGATCGCCACCGTCGAGAGGTTCATGATTCCGAAGAGGAACGGGATCATCATCGCGAAGAGGCGGTTGGTCCGAAGGGCGGTGTCGGTGAGGTCACGATTCGCGACGTCGTAACGGGCTTCGTCGTGATCAGTGCGCACGAACGCGCGAATCACTCGCATGCCGCTCAGCGTTTCGCGCATGACCTGCTGGACGCGGTCGGTCCGTTTCTGCATGGACCGGAAGAGGGGCATCGCTCGAGTCGCGATGAGGCCCATCACGAGGGCCACGAGAGGCACGATGATGATGAGCAGACCCGACAGCGGCACATCCTCGTGGAGCGCCATGATGACGCCGCCGACAAGCATGATCGGGGCCATGAGCATGATGTTGAAGACCATGACCAGGACCATCTGAACCTGCTGGACGTCGTTCGTGTTGCGAGTGATGAGCGTCGGGGTGCCGAAGACGTTGGTCTCCTTCTGGGAGAAGCTCATCACCTGTCGGAAGACCGCGCTGCGCACATCCCGTCCGAATGCCATGGCCGTCCTGGAGCCGAAGTAGACGGAGACGACGGCGCACAGGCAGACCAGGAGTGTGACCAGCAGCATGAAGCCGCCGGTGCGGATGATGTAGCCGGTGTTGCCCGTGAGCACGCCGTTGTTGATGATGTCCGCGTTGAGATTGGGCAAGTACAGGTTGGCGAGGGCCTGGATCGTCACGAGAACCAACACCACGGCCAGCGCGCGGCGGTACGGCCGGAGGTAGGTGACGAGGAGTCTGATCATCGGCGTGCATCCTGCCTGTTCATTCGGGCGCGATCATTGATTGGGGTTGGGAGCCATCGTTCAAAGGGCCGCGCGGCTGGCCCATAGCCGCTCCGGTTCAGCGTGGCCGCCGACTTTGCACGACTCATGAAGGCGTGGGGGAGAAGTGATGAGGTGCCGTCACGCATCCGCGGGCTCAGCGGTGGCGACCACGGTCGTCTCGCCAGGAAAGCCAGGCCCTGCCGCGGCTAGGAGCCTGTTTCGAGCGGCGCGGATGGCCCGCATACCGACGAGAAGAGCCGCCATTTCCTCATCGGTAAGCTCCGCGAGAACCCTGGACAGCACTCCGCGGCGGTGGCTGGCGAGGTCGCTGAAGACCTTCGTGCCGGCTTCCGTGGCATGGACGAGCACGACCCGACGATCGACGGTGTCGTGGCGCCTCTCCACCAGCCCGCGCTTCTCCATTCGATCGACGATCCCGGTGGCGCCGGCGTCCGAGACGTCCATGAGTTCGGCCAGGCGCTTCATCGAGAGCGGCCCCTCCACCTCCAGAGCGGTGAGGACGTTGAGGTGGACCAGGCTCAACGCGTGGCGGTGCCACGTCGTGAAGGCCCCCTCGCGATCGCGCGGCGACCAGGCCGTCATCTCCTCGAGCAACTCGCGCTCGAGGGTCGACCGGCCCGTCGCACCGTCTCCGGTCTCGATCTCATTATTCTGCTCAACAGGGATATTCCGCATGGATCTGAGTATATCTGGAGCGCGGGCTTCCCGCTGTGGACCGCGGGTTGCTTGTTCCGTAGGTCGGTACGGAGCCCGCCGCAAGCGCAGCCTGGTGCCAGACGCCTGGCAAATGGCTCGCCGCATGCCGCGCGCCGTGGCGCCGTGGCGCCGCGCCTGCGTAACCAGTTCGAAAGACTGCCTGGCCCAGATTCGTCGCCGTGACAGCCCTATCCGTTCGCCGCCCGTTCACCTTGCATCGCGACACGGTTCGCAAACTGGCCAGCTTCGGGGTCATCGGCGTGGCCAGCACTCTGGCATATGTCGTGCTCTACGCGTGGCTTCGAGAGACAACCCCAGCCGGCGTGGCAAACGCGCTGGCTCTCTCGGTGACGGCCGTGGCCAACACGGCGGCGAATCGCCGTCTCACGTTCGAGGTGCGAGGCCGCGACGGCCTCGCCCGCGACCACGCCGCCGGGCTGCTGGCGCTGGCCGTGGCGCTGGCCATCACGTCTGCGTCGCTGGCGATCCTCGGCGCGACGGCACCCCAGCACGGCCGACTGACGGAGATCGCCGTGCTCGTCGTCGCGAATGTGGTTGCGACGCTCGTTCGCTTCCTGCTCCTGCGCCTCGCCATCGATCGGGTCCGTGACGCCCGAATGTCGGCCGAAGGCGCACTCGCTACGCTCTCCCAGTCGGAAAGGATCTGAGGATGACTGCCATAACCAGGCCCGCGTCCATGCCACGATTCCGACCCATAGCCGGCCTCCGCAGCCTGGTCCGTGGCAACGCGGACGAGGCGACCTGGGTTCGCCCGGCGCTCGCCGGCGTGCTCGCGCTGGCCGCAGTCCTGTACATCTGGAACCTGACCGTCAGCGGCTACGCGAACACTTATTACTCGGCTGCGGCGCTGTCGGCCTCTCAGAGCTGGTCGGCCTGGTTCTTTGGCAGCTTCGACGCGGCGAACTTCATCACGGTGGACAAGCCGCCGCTATCGACGATGGTGATGGGGCTGTCGGTCCGGCTGTTCGGGCTGAGTTCGTTGAGCATCCTCCTGCCGGAAGCACTAGCGGGCGTGGCCACGGTCGGAGTTCTCTTCGTGGCCGTGAAGCGTTCATTCGGTCCGGCCGCGGCCACCATTGCCGCGGTCGTGATGGCCCTGACGCCGGCCGCCGTCCTGATCTTCCGCTTCAATAACCCGGACGCGCTGCTGACCCTGCTGCTCGTCGCATCCGCATGGGCATTGCTCCGCTCGCTCGAAAACGGCAGCTATCGCTGGATGGCCTTCGCGGCCTCGCTAATCGGCCTGGCCTTCCTGACGAAGTACCTTCAGGCGTACCTCGTGCTCCCGGGCTATGCCCTGGTCTTCGGCTTCTCGGCCAACACCTCCCTGCGCCGGCGGCTGATCGGCCTGGCTGTGGCTCTGGCAACGGTGCTCGTGACCAGCGGCTGGTGGGTCGCCATCGTCCAGTTGCTCCCGGCCGGCAGCAAGCCGTTCATCGGCGGCAGCACGACCGGGTCGCCCCTCGACCTGATCTTCGGTTACGACGGCCTTGGCCGCATATTCGGCGCCAGCGGGCCCGGTGGGGCCGGCGGTGGGGCCGGTGGAGGCGGGTTCAGCGGCGACGTCGGTTTGCTGCGGCTCTTCAACGACCAGATGTTCGGCCAGATTGCGTGGCTCATTCCGCTGGCGATCGTGTGCCTGATCGTCGGTCTGTTCCGGCGCCGCTGGGCCCACCGGACCGACCGTGCCCTCGCCGGCTGCCTGCTCTGGGGCAGCTGGTTCGTCGTCACGGCCGTCGTCTTCAGCTACATGTCCGGGATCATCCACTCCTATTACGCCGTTGCTCTCGCTCCGGCGATCGCCGCCCTGGTTGGCGCCGGCCTCGTCGACCTCTGGGGTGTGCGCCTGCGAATCTGGCTCGGCGGCATTGCCGTCGGCATCGTCTGCCTGGGCTCTGCCTGGTTTGGGGCCACGCTGCTCGATCGAACGCCGGGCTTCGTGCCCGGCCTCGGTCCGGTGGCGATCGCCCTCGCGGCGCTGGCCCTGCTCGTCCTGGTTGGCATGTCGCTGCCGGCGCTCGCCGAGATGGCCGTGGTCAAGAAGATCGCCCTCGCGGCGGCCGGCGTTGGCGTCTTCGCGACGCTTCTTGCACCGGCCGCCTACGCGATCGACACGACCGGCATTGCCTACGGCGGCGGCGACCCGCATCCGGGTCCCGGCACCACTACCACGCTTGCTGGCGCACCGGGCGGCGGCGTTCTCCCGGGCGGTAGCCTCACCGGCGGCGGGCCCGGCGGCAGCCTCGCGGGTGGCCCGCCGACGAGCGGCCAGCAGGCGACAGGTCTCCCCGGTGACGGCGGCGGGCTCGGTGGCAACAGCTCCGACACCGCGCTTCTGAACTACCTGGTCGCCAACCGCGGCAGTGCCACCTGGATCGTGGCCGCCGATTCGGCTCAGGAGGCTGGCTCGATTGAACTCGCCACAGGTCTCCCGGTGATGGCGATGGGCGGCTTCACCGGATCGGATCCTGCGCCCACGCTCGCCCAGCTCGAGGGCTATGTCGCCTCAGGCAAGCTCAGGTTCGTCCTGGAGAGCGGTGGCACAGGCGGAGGGCTGGGCGGCGGGGGCCTCGGCAGTGACACCAGCTCCGCGAGGGACTCCTGGGTCACGAGCACCTGCAAGCTCGTCAGCTACGGCGGCTCTGCGACTCTGTACGACTGCGCCGGCGCGGCCTGACATCTCAACAGCAACTTCGGCAGCGGCCGGCCGCCTTCTCGCCTGGCGAGGCCCTTCAAGGCCCCGGTCGTAACCGTTTCGAAAGGCGCGCTCCCGCACGCTCCAGGCATGGGAGCCATGCAGGTCTGCCAGCGCGACAGGGTCGAATCATCGGCGGTCGGCGCTACGATTGAGGCGCCATCGACCCGGGACGCCGAACGCGGCGACGACGGGTCTGGCACGGCCGTCGAGGAAGAACGATGCGCGTACTGGTAGCCGAGGACGACACGGGTCTTCGCCAGGTGCTGGCTCTGGGCCTCAAGGACTACGGCTATCAAGTCGACACGGCCGAACGGGGAGACGACGCCATCGATCTCCTCAAGTTCTACGACTACGACGTCGCCATCATCGATTGGCGCATGCCGGGGGCCGAGGGGATCGACGTCGTGGCCTGGGCACGCAAGCACGGCAAGCCGACCGCGATCCTGATGCTGACCGCCCGCGACGCCGCGCCGGACCGAATCCGCGGGCTGGACGCCGGCGCGGACGACTACCTGGTCAAGCCGTTCGACTTCGGAGAGCTGCTGGCTCGCGTCCGGGCTTTGCAGCGGCGGCCGCGCGGCGTGGACGCTCCGGTCATTTCGCGTGGTTCGCTTTGCCTGGATCCCGTCCGGCGCGAGGTCACCGTTGGCGAACGTCCGCTGGCGCTGACCACGACCGAGTACAGGATCCTCGAGCTGCTGATGCGCCGCTCGCCGGCCGTTGTCGATCGTAAAGCCATCGCCGAGCACGGCTGGGAAGATGAAACCGACCCGCTCGGGTCGAACGCGATCGACGTCCAGCTCAGCCGGTTGCGGGCCAAGCTGCCCAATGCCGGGGTCCGCATCGTCACCGTTCGTGGCGCCGGATACCGCCTGGAGGACGCATGAAGCTGCTCCGCCGGCAGCGGGCCGACGGCCGTTTCGGTCGGCAGAGCGCCGAGGGCCACCACGGACCCTCCGTTCACATGCTGATCATTCGCGTGGCCATGGCCGCAAGCGCAGTCGTCGCCGTCGCCTACCTCCTGATCGCCGTGGTCGTGGCCGTCGTCGTGTCGAGCAACCTGACCTCCGACATCGACCAACATCTGATCCAGGCTCTCGATACGGCCTCCAGCGCCGGCCAGCCTGGAGGTTTGCCCGACGCCGGCGGGCCGGGCGGCCCCGGATTCGATCCTACGCGCCAGGATCCGCACGCGCTGCCGGTCCTGCTGTGGCAGGTGAACGCGAATGGAACGGCCGTCGGCCAGGGCCTCAACGACCTCGTCCTTCCGGCAGCGGACCGGTCGGCCATCTCGCCGGCCACGGTCTCGATCGACGGCGTCAGCTACCGGATTGTCGGCCGCGCTGTCGGCTCGGGGCGCCTGGTGGTTGGCCAATCGATGGACAGCGCCACGCAGACGGAGTCGACTTTGATCGTGGCCGAGGTGGGGATCGGCTGCGCGCTGCTGATCTTCGTCTTCCTCGGCGCCCTGGTTGTCGGCCGGCGCGTGGCTCTTCCCATCGAGCGGGCTCGGCAGCGCCAGCTCGAGTTCACGGCCGACGCCTCGCACGAGCTTCGGACGCCGCTGTCGGTCATCGAAGCCACCGCAACGCTGGCACTTGCGCGCGAGCGCGATCCGGCCTGGGACGCGTCGGCGTTCGACCGAATCGACGGCGAACTGAAGCGAACCCGACGGCTGGTCGACGACATGCTCTGGCTCGCCCGGTTTGACTCGCCCGGCGAAGCGCCTCAGGCGGAGCCTGTCGATCTCAGCATCCTGGCGGCGCAGACGGCCGACCGGTTCCGGGCGGTGGCCGAGACGCGCGGGCAGAGCCTGGAAGTGAGGGCAGGCCCCGACGGGGCCCGCGCGATCGTCACGGCCCGGCCGGACTGGCTCGACCGCATGGTCGGGGTTCTGCTGGACAACGCCTGCCGGTATTCACCGGAGGGCGGGAGCATCGTCGTTGGCGTGGCCGGAGAAGGCCGCCGGGTGCGCCTGACCGTCGACGACTCGGGCCCCGGCATACCCGAGTCGGAGCGGGGCCAGGTCTTCGACAGATTCCGGCGGGCCACGAACGAGCCGGGTGGCGCCGGCCTTGGCCTCGCCATCGCCGACGCGATCGTCCGGTCCACGGGCGGCCGCTGGCACATCGGGACCTCGCCCGCAGGCGGGGCGAGCATCAGCGTGAGCTGGTCCCGCTCGATAAGCGGCCGTCGGGAGTCGCATCTCGACTGACAGCCGTGCCGCAGTGCGTTGTGCGCACCGGCCGTCGATACCCTCGTTTCGTAACGATTTCGACAGCATCGCCCAGCCACGCTGTGAGCATGAACGGCGGGCCTGCCAAAGCGGGCCGGCAACCCAGGTCCGGGCGCCGCGAATGTCTCGCCGCCCGGACCTCTTCTGACAGGGTCTCTGGAGATACTTCGATGACAGCACTGAATGAGAATCGAATCGCCTCCGCACCTGCGGGCGCGGAGTATCCGGTGTGGCAATTCGAGCTTCCGCCGGTTGAGCCCCTCGAGGCGATCGAAGACTCGGATACCAACGAGCGCTCGCGTGTGGACGAGCCATTGATCGACGAAGTCGGCACCACATCCGCAGAGGCCTGGAAGAGGCTGCCTCCCAGGCCGCCGGCACGCGCCCAACGCGCCGGCTCGGTCCCCCTGCTGCTCGCGGCCTCGGCCTTGGTCGCTCTTGGCGGCGTCAGCTTCGCCATCGGCCACCTGACTTCGAACGGCGGGAGCAGTACCGTCCAAACCGCCGCCTTCAGAGCCAGCGCGAGCGGCGCCCCGGGCTTCGGTGCCGGCGCGTCTGGCGCGGGTGTGGCCGGGGGCACGGCTACCATCTCCGGCACCGTCGTAAGCGCCACGGCGGACTCGATGACCCTGCAGCTGGCGAACGGCCAGACGGTCACGATCGCGACCGATCCCTCGACCACTTATCACGGCCAGACGTCCGCGGCGAGTAGCGCCGTGACCACGGGCTCCACGGTCATCGTCCAGACCTCCGGCATTGGCTCCGGCTCGGCCACCGTCTCCAGTTCGGCCGCGAGCGCGAGCCCCGGCTCCACTTCGGCCACTGCCAGCGCGGGCCCGGGGACCGGCGCCGCGCGCACCGCGACGAGTGTCACGATCACGAGCGAGTAACCACCAAGGCGGGTGGGCAGGGGGGGTGGGCGCGGGCGCATCCGGAAGGACCGTTCGCGCCCACTTCAATTCAGCAGCGGTTCAGCCAAACGACGGTACGCTCAGCTGGCTGCCGGTCGCCCGTGCTGGTCCTGCAATCAGCACGACAAGATCGCCGGCAGGCTTTCGGAGATGGCCGCCAGCACCTCGCGTTTCGTGACGGCGAATGAGGTTCTGGGAGGGAGCGTCTCGTTGTCAGCACGGCCAGCGGCCACTGTTCAGGAGAAGCTTCGATGACGACGCCAGATAGGAGTTCAGCGGACCCCCGGTCGTCGGGCCCGGAGCTTCCGGTTTGGCAGCTCGAAGTACCGCCGGCTGAGCCGTTCGCGTCGATCGAAGAGCTCGATTCGGACGAGCTGCTGGTCGACGAAGTGGACGCTATCGGCATCGATTCTCGAAACAATCTGATCGACAGGAGCCCGGTGCGCCCCCAACGGGCGAACTCGGTAACCGTGCTGCTCGCGGTCTCGGCGATTGTTGCGCTTGGGGGAGTCAGCTTTGCGGTCGGACGCATGGTCTCAACGGGAGGGAGCACAACCGGTCAGGCGGCCGTTGCCGGAGCCAACGGACCGACTACCGGCGGAAACGGTCTTCCGGGCCCGGCTGCCAACCCAGGCGGCGGTCCCATCGCTCCTGGCACCGGGGCGGGCATCGGCGTGGCCGCGGGAACGACGATGGTCTCCGGCACCGTAGTGAGCGTCGGCTCGGGTTCCATCACCGTCCAGCAGGCCAACGGTCAAACGGTCACCATCGTGACCGATTCGTCGACCAGCTATCGCACCCAGACGGCCGCAACGAACGCAGACGTGACCACGGGTGCCACGGTCATCGTCCAGACCTCCGGCCGTTCGGGCTTTGGCCGCGAAAGAGGCGGCATCTCGGCCGGCGCAAGCCCGGGTGTCAACTTCGGGCGCGCCGCCACGAGCGTGACGATCGTCAGCCAGTAGCTGCGACTTCGAATGGACGTCGGCGATCCGGACGGGATGGTTCGGGCCACGCGCAGGTCGGCGAGTTCCCCGGTGCTCGTCTCGGGCGCGGCGACGGTCGTCTACGGGGATCCCGGCTACAGCCGCCGGACGACGACCGAGCGCGCGAGCTGGTCGTGCCATGCGCGCCTGAACGGGTCGTTCGCCGTCATGAAGCCGGAGATGATCCCCAACGGAACCAGAACCGTGACGATGAAGAAGATGAGGTAGCGAGCCAGGACCGCGCCGATGCCCAGAGACTGCCCGTCCGAAGCCCCGACGACGCGCAAGCCGACAAGCTTCTGCCCGGGCGTGCCCTCGAATATGTACCAGCATGCCGGGTGGTAAATCAGCGCGAACAGCCAGTACCCGAGGGAAAGCGCCAGCACCGGGACGGATTGGGCCGCGGTCCCCGAGCCCGGGCCAGTAAGGACGGCGATGAACGCGCTGAGCACGAACAGGACGCCAATGACGATGACGGCGTCGATCAGGAGGGCCCCAAGCCTGACCCTTACGCCGCCCCATTGCAGGCCTGGTCCAGGCCCCGGGGGCCCGTACGTGGCAGGCGCGAAGCCGGGCTGGAATCTCGCGGCGGACGGCGGATAAGGGGCAGAATCGCCCCACTGCCCCGCCTGGGGTGTCACCCAACCCGAGGTCGGGTAGGGCGGCGGCCCGAAACCGGGCTGGGCAGGGTAAGGCGGCGGCCCGAAGTCGGCTGATGGGGGTGGGTAGCCGAAGGACCCGAATCCCTGCTGTGCAGGAAAACCGGACTCCGGCTGGGCGTTGCCGGCGGCCGATCCTGGCTGCGGCGGCATGCCTGTCCGGGGGTCGAATCCTTGCTCTGGCGGAAGGGCCTGCGCCGACGGCAGATCCTGTGACGGCGGCATTGAACTGGCCGCGGCGTCAGCTTCGCCTGCAGCTCCGGCCAGCGGAAGTTCTCGTCCACTCGCCGAATTCGACGGATCGCTGCTCGGCACGGTGGACCCGCTGCCCGCTGGGTCGTCTTCGACCATTGGCCGTCCTTTCTGGCCCGCGGTGGTCTGCCCACCGCATCTGCCGTCATGGTAGCAGCGACGGCCTCCCGGAAAGGCCGCGGAGGCCTCCGGTCGAGGTTCGGACGCCAGTCTCGTCTGGGTTCCAGCGCAGATGTCAAGAGGCCCGGCGGCCGACACCCCGCTGAGCCGTTCAGACCTGCTTCAGCGTTGCGGTTCACCATTCGGACAAGCATGGAATCGAAAGGTTGACTCTGATGAACCGCAAGGTCGTGTGGCGTCTTATCGGACTCGTCGTCGTGATCGCAGCTGTGGCGGCTGTGGGCGCAGTGGCTTACAACTACGGCATCAATGCCGGCCACAACGGGACGACCCAGCCGCTCTTTGGTCCTTTGAGGGGCACCGGCAGGATGGTCGGCTTCGGCTTCGGCTTCGGCTACGGGCTGTTGGGCTTGTTCCCGGTGGTGGTCTTCGGCCTCCTTCTCGTCGGACTCTTCGCGGTGCTGTTTGCCCGGCCAGCCCACCCGGCGCCGTCATCTCAGCAGAACGTCCCCGGCACAGGGGTCGACGGCCTGCGCGAGCTGTCCGAGATGCGTGGCCGCGGCGAGCTGACGGATGAGGAGTTCACGATCGCAAAGAAGCGGCTCCTCGGACTCTGACGCATCCTTCCGGCTCGGAGTGAGGCGAGCCATTCCCCCGAACCACCCGACCGAACAAAGCGTGGATCCTGGCGCGCCCAGTCTGCAGGCGAGTAAGCCTCGGCGGATGCGGTCCGTCGAGGGATTCGTCCACTGACGACGTTCCCGCGCGAGTGACCGCCTGCGCTCCGGCGGACGGCCGGCCAAGGTGGGGCCCGGAGGCCCGCGTCGCGCCGGCAGAGGAGGGTTAGCCGGCGTCAGCCGACCTCGAACGAACGCTTGGCGAGGCCGAGCCAGTAACCCTCGATCGTGAACTTCGGCGCGATCCCCGGATCGGTCGCGGCGCCGAGCGTCACGAACAGGGGCGCGAAGTGCTCCACAGTCGGGTGGGCGTACGGCATTCCAGGAGCCCGATTGCGGAAGTCGAAGAGCGTGTCCAGGTCGCCTCGTTCGAGCACCTCGGCGGCCCAGCGATCGAACTCCATCGACCATTCGGGCGCACCCGCCCGGCCGTCCCAGTATTCGTGGACGAACGGCAGGCCGTGCGTAAGGAAGCCGCTGCCCATGAGAAGGACGCCCTCGTCGCGGAGCGGCGCCAGCCTCCGGCCGATCTCGAAGAGGTGCTCCGGAGCCAGGTCCGGCATCGACATCTGCAGGACCGGGACGTCGGCCTCCGGATACATCACCAGCAGCGGCACGTACGCGCCGTGGTCGAGGCCCCGCTCTCGCTGGGCCACGGTTTCGCCGGCGGGCATCATCGCCCTGACCCGTGCCGCAAGCTGCGGGGCTGCGGGCGAGTCGTAACGGATCTGGTAGTAGCGTTCGGGAAAGCCGTAGAAGTCGTAGACGAGCGGCGCCCGGTTGGCCGCGCCCAGCGTCAGCGGCGCGGATTGCCAGTGCGCGCTGACAACCAGGATGGCCTTGGGCCGTGGCATCGCTGCCGCCCAGGCGGCCAGCTCGGCCGGCCAGAGCGGATCGTCGATGAGCGTCGGCGCGCCATGGCCGAGGTAGACCGCGGGGAATCGGTCCGAGGCCCGCCCCGGGGCGACCGATTGGGTTGAACTGATTTGTCGGGTCGCGATCTCGTCGTTCGAGTCGGTCGCTTCAGGCATCGCGGTCGTCCCCGTTGGCGATTGAACATCCGGCCCCGGCGTGCATTCGGTCTTGGAGAGCGTCGAGCAGCCGCAGCAGAGTTTGCCCGTCGGCTTCACCGATTCCGTCGAAAAGGCTGACGATCGAAGCCTGGTACGCCCCGAACTGCGCGGCGACGCGATCGGAATTGCACGTCAGTTCGACCAGCGTGACTCGCCGGTCCGTCGAGTGAGGGACGCGGCGTACCATCCGTTCGGCCTCCAGGCCGTCCACGAGGGCAGTGACGTTGCGTGGCGTGACTCGGAGCGCCCCGGCCAGGTCCGCCATCTTCTGCGGCCCGTTGCAATGGATGAAGTAGAGCAGGCGCAACCGCGGAATGCTCGCTCCCGCCTCGACCGCCCTGCGATGCGCCCACCGCTCGAACGTGTCGGCAAAGGCAGCGGTGGACAAGGCCAGGTTCCCCGCCAGGGTTCGAGCGGCCGCATCGGCGTGGCCGACCGACCCGGGGGCGAGAACGGGCTCCTCGTCTGGGTCGCCGGTCAAGTCCCGCTCCGCAAATGCTGTAGACATTCACTATCTTTCTGATATAGTTGCACCTGCAACATTACCACGGTAACGGTGCACCTATTCATCATATAGAGCGCAAGCGGGCCGGCAGGACCCGGGCCAAGTCGTCGCCAGGGGCGAGACGGCGTCCAAGGTGGGGGCCGCCGTTCGAACCCGACCTGCGCAGGTCTCAGGAGAGATCGACATGACCATGACGCAGAGCAGGACGATCGAGCGCCTGCCGGTCAACGAGGAGTTCGCCGGGGAGGCTGACGCCGCAGCCTTCGACCGCGCTTCCGAAGCGCTGGGCGCGCACGGCTTTGACGTTCGGATCGTCGACGATGCGGCCACCGCCCGCGCGATCGTTCTGAGCCTCCTGCCCGAAGGCGCTGAGGTTGGCGAGGGTGCATCGCGGACGCTGGACGAGATCGGCCTGACGGAAGCCATCGAAAAGAGCGGTCGCTTCGACGCTATACGGCCGCGGACTCGATCGATGGATCGGGCCACCCAGATGCGCGAGATCCGCAAGCTCGGCGCGGCGCCGGACGTGCAGGTGAACAGCGTCCAGGCCCTGACGGAGGACGGCCACATGGTCCTCGCCTCTCAGACGGGCAGCCAGCTTGGACCGGTAGCCATGGGCGCTGGAAAGGTCATCCTGATCGTCGGACTCCAGAAGATCGTGCCCGACCTGGCCACCGCGTTTCGCCGGGTCGAGGAGTATTGCTACCCGATCGTGGACGCTATGGCCCAGGAGGCCTACGGCCGGCATAGCGCTGTGAACAAGATGCTCGTTCTCAGCGGCGAGGCCATTCCGGGCCGAACCACCGTCGTCATGGTGCGCAGACCGGTTGGTATCTGACCGTCTTGCCGCAGGGCACGCGGCCGCAGCCTACAGCACCAACTGCGCGAGCAGCCCTGCCACGACGGCTCCAACCCAGAGCGTTCCCACGACTATGGCGATCACTCTCCAGCGGGCGATTATCAGGCCGCCCGAGATGGCTCCGATGCTGGTACCTGCGCCCGTGATGAGGAATGCGGCCGCCGGGCCTGGGCCCATTCCGCCATGCATGAGTGTGGAAACTAGAGGCAGGCTCCCTTCGTTGAGGTAAAACGGCACGCCAAGCGTGGCCGCAAACACTATCGACAGCGGGCTCGAACCGCCAAGCAGCGTCGTCAGCCAGGCGGTCGGGATCAGTTCGATGGCCGCGTAACCGATCGCCGCGAAGCCGAAGTACATCGCGACCATTCGAGGTGCGGCCGACCGAACTTCTGCCCCCAATCGGGGTAGCTGCCAGCGGATCCAGAACGGCGCGAATTCGGCAACGCTTGCGGCTCCAGGCCCGATCGACGCTGAGGGGACCGCAGGCGTGCAGCCGCAGCCTGGGCCCGACGCGATTGCCGGATCGGAAGCGGCCCCGGTTTCGAGAGCCGAACCGCAATCACCAGCCGCTGCTGCCCGCTCGACGAATCGCGCCTGGCCCTCGAGTAATCCCGCCTGCTCGGCCACGTGCGCGACGATCCCTCCTGCGATGCCAAGGAAGATGGAGGCAACGAAGAAGTAGATCGCGAATGGCCATCCGAAAAGCCCGGCGGAGTAGGCCAGGCTGTCCGGCGACGAGAGGGGCGAAGCCACCATAAAGGCCACGATCGGGGCCCACGGGACGGCCGTCGCGAGCATCGCGATTACGACCGCGGTAGTGCCGCAAGAGCAGAACGGCGTTGCGACGGCCGCCGCGACCGAGCCGGCAACGGCGACATCGGTGCGACGGCGCAGCAGAGACGCGACGCGGTCGGTGCCCACGTAAACCTTGAGGGCGGCCGCGGTCAGGACGCCCAGGAAGAGGAACGGTCAGTTATGAAGGAAGCTCGTGACGACCGAGCTGCCGACGTGGCCGATGAAGGTGATGAGGTCCATGGAGGTACTCCGGGGAATTGCTTTCGTGTCGACTGGTGGTAGATATTGATATCTATCGATATAGCTCCCGCGACGCAACGGCTTTGGCGGGCGAGATGGGTCAGAGGCGCTTGTACAGGAGGAGCGCGCTCTCCGGGCAAGCGGTCGTGAACTCGGGCGAGGCCGTCAGTTCGGCCGGGACTGAGGCTCGCGCCGCCGGCCGGTATCCGAGACGTGGAAACCATGCCTTCGCGGTCTCGGTCAGCAGATAGAGCTCGGCGATGCCGCGTTCCGCGGCGAGCGCCTCTGCCGCTTCCACGAGTCGGCGACCCAGGCCGGTGCCGCGCAGATCGGGCGTGACGACGACGGACCGGAGCAGACCGACCGAACCGTACGCCTCGACCGCCGCGCAGCCGACGACGGCGGCCTCAGCGCGTGCGACGACCGCCGTCGGCAGGGCGATCTCGAGCCCGTCAAGCGGCAGCTCGCTCGCAGTCAGAAGGTCTTCGACGGCCGCTCGATCGGAGTCGAGCGCGCGCTCGACTGTAGTCACCGGCAGGCGCCGTTGCAGCCGCAGGATTGGGGGGCCACCGTCGCGGTTTTGGTCGGCGCCGCAACCCCGGGCGCCACGGTCCCAGGCCGGGCTTCGGCCGCCGCGGGCGCTTTGGCCGCCTTGGCCGCCGTAGCGTCGGACCTCTTGCGGGCCTTCACGATGGCGCCGAACATCCGGTCGGAGACTTCGTGGGTTGGCGTGACGGTCACTTCTTCGAGGCCCACGGCCTCGAGCCCCGACCGGTACTCGGAGAACGAGAGGGCGCCGGCGATGCAGCCTGTGTAGGAGCCGCGCTCGCGGCGCTGCTCGGGCGTCAGCGAGTCGTCGGCGACGATGTCCGTGATGCCGATCCGGCCGCCCGGCCGCAGCACGCGGGCGATCTCTCGGAAGACCGCCGGCTTGTCGGCGGCCAGGTTGACGACGCAGTTGCTGATGACGACGTCGATGGAGGCCGCCGGAAGCGGGATGGCCTCGATATGGCCCTTGAGAAACTCGACGTTCATGGCGCCGGCCGTTGCGGCGTTTCGCTGAGCGAGGGCCAGCATCTCGTCGGTCATGTCGAGGCCGAAGGCACGGCCGGTAGGCCCCACGCGTCTGGCCGAGAGCAGGACATCGATGCCGCCGCCGGAGCCCAGGTCCAGGACCCGCTCGCCTTCGTGAAGATCGGCGACGGCGATGGGGTTGCCGCAGCCCAGCGACGCCATGACGGCGGCGTCGGGCAACTCCTCGCGCTCGAGGGCGGAGTACAGGTCGCTGCCGTAGTTGCCGTCCTCGGCGCAGCACGACTCGCCGGACAGGACGCTTCGCGCTGCCTCGGCATAGCGCTCGCGGACGACCTCGTGGATGTCGGTGGTCATCGGTGGCTCCCTAGCACCCGCAGGTAGCGGGGGACTGGCGGTGGAAGAGATGGCGCGCGACGAGCCCCGTCTTTGCCGCCTTCGGCTCGGCACAGCAATGAATGACGTTGGCCTGGCGAGCCTCGCGGAGGCGCTCGTCCGTGAGCAGTCGTACCAGTTGAGGATTGTAATAGATCGACATTCTTCGATCTCCTTTCGCGGCGGAATCTAGCGCCTATATCGACTCTTGTCAATATCGAAATCAGTCGATATCATCGAGCGCATGAAGCGCTCTACCGATCCTGACGTCTTGCTCCTTCAGGCGGTGGCCGACCCGACCAGGCTGTCGATCCTTCGCCAGCTGAGTACCGAGGGCGCGGTCTGCGCCTGCAACTTCACCGACTGCTGCGGAGTCGGCCAGCCGACGGTCTCGCATCACCTGCGCGTCCTGCGAACAGCCGGCTGGGTCAGCACCGAACGCCGCGGGACTTGGATCTACTACTCGGTGCGGCCGGAAGCCGTGGGGCGCTTCCGCGAGCTGGCTGGGGACCTGGAGCCGCGTTCGGCCAGAACCTGCCGGGGCGCTCGCGGCGGCTTCATCGCATCCCGTCCCAGTTCGAGTCGCCGGCGGATCTCAGTCCAGCCGGGCGGCTGACTTCGTTCCAGCGGGCGACTCCCCGAGCCCTTGACCTTCAAGTCGCTTGAAGGTGTACGTTGACGACATGAAGGTTTCGGAGCTCGCCCGACGGGCCGGTATCGCCCCATCGGCCGTGCGCTTCTACGAGGAGACAGGCGTGCTTCCGCCCGCGGCACGTCGCGACAACGGTTATCGCGAGTACGCCGACGAGGCGCTGGCTCGCTTGAGGCTGGTCGTCGCGCTGCGGCGCCTCGGCCTGGCTCCCGTCGAGGCCGGCCGTTTCGCGGCGCTGTGCATCGACCGCGGGGAAGTCGACATCGATCTCGAGCCGCTCATTGCCGGCCAACGCGCCGCGATCGAGAGGCAGCGTGCCGATCTCGACCGACTCGGCTCTGAACTGACCGACCTCGAGCTGACCATTCAGGCTGCCGGCCGTGCCCGGCGATACCAGGAGGCTCCCACAATGCCGTCCGCACCGATCCGCGCCCTCTTCGTATGCACCGGCAACTCCGCGCGCAGCCAGATGGCCGAGGCGTTGCTGAGCGACTTCGGGGGCGCCGACTTCGAGGTGTTCTCCGCCGGCACGGAGCCGAAGGGCGTCAACCCATACACCGTTCGAGTTTTGGGCGAGATCGGCATCGACTGGTCTGGGGCGCACAGCAAGTCGGTGACCGAGTTCATAGATCAGCCGTTCGACTACGTGATCACCGTCTGCGATCGAGCGCGGCAGACGTGCCCGGTCTTCCCCGGCGAGCACAACTCGCTCCACTGGGGTCTCGACGACCCGGCCGAAGTCGATGGCACCGACCAGCAGAAGCTCGAGGCCTTCCGGCGAACTCGTACGGAGGTCGCCACCCGGCTGCGGCCGTTCGTCGAGCTCGCCCGAAGAGCGCGAGTCTCCAAACCGAAGGCTGCCGCGGCGGCGCTGAACTGACGCCCGCGCAGACCTGCAGTCGAGGTTCGCACGGGCGGACGCCAGACCCCGAACCGACTAAGATGCGGGCTCGGCGACAATCGCCTCGCCCCGCGCGCCCGTAGCTCAGTGGATAGAGCATCTGACTTCGGATCAGATGGTCGGGGGTTCGAATCCCTCCGGGCGCGCCACTTCCTGAACGTGAAAAGGCCCCCTTCCGACGATCCGCGAGGGGCCTCCTTGTCGGTTTGACATCCGATCTGACATCCGATCGATCCAGGGCGACCGCTCGGTTGCCCTCCCGCCACGTCCCTGAGCGCGGACTACGTCCAACGCGGGGGCCGAAAGACGGTCCGGCCCGTCGGGAGCACGAGCGGCGAGGGGAGTTGACACGCCGCCAGAGTAGCGAGGGACAGGGGTTTCCAGGACGAGGCGCCCCCAACCAGTGCCCCCAGTCGCAAACCGCGCGGACTGACGAGATGCACCGGCCCGAAACGCCGGTTGGCTTGGGCGATGGGCTCCGCTAGGTCGGAGTCGTCCGAGATCACGATGGCCTCGTCATAGAGGCGATCGAACCCATCGAGCAACAGGAAAGTTGCGATGTTGACGTCCGAGCCCTTTTCCTCGGTCTTGAGGACCTCGACAGTATGCGGACCGCGGGGCGGAGGGTTGAACAGGGGCATCGCGGTCGGATGCGTGGTGAAATGGCCGTAGTGGACTGAGACGAGCGGCAG
>Ga0116131_1000859_pt1 | contig 20823 bp, 20 predicted proteins | sample June2015DPH_17_1_FD_89734 | JGI IMG/M metagenome (GOLD analysis project Ga0116131, IMG submission 89734) | Peatland microbial communities from SPRUCE experiment site at the Marcell Experimental Forest, Minnesota, USA - June2015DPH_17_100 | ecosystem: Environmental > Terrestrial > Soil > Wetlands...
AAACAGTTTTAAAGCTTTTATTAGTTACCATTCTAATACTTTCCTTTTCTAGTTAAAAGCCTCAAAACTAACAATATTATGAAACTGAACAGTATCAATAAGCCGCATGCTAAACCTACAGTTAGCGCGTTGACTCCAGGGATTGGCGCTACGGTTCCTCTGAGTGAATTAACCCAGTTGACGATTAGCACAGGCGCCGTCTGCAAGGTTGAAGTTACAGCTAATGTTGCACCTGTTTCGCTTACGCTTCTTGTAAAAACAATTATTGCTCCTGAAAGAATCGAGTACTTTGTGAGTGGCAACACAATTGTTTTGAAAACTGTGAATGGTTTAGCGCCTAAGGTTTTTGCTGCTTCTTCCATGTCAACGCTTATTCGCTCCATTGCTGCCGACATGGACCTGACAAAATACGGGTAAGTAATTGCTAAATGCGCAAAGACTAATAGGAGAAATTCAGGCATGCCTGGGATGCCTTGCCAGAAAAACTTCAATGAAACGCCTAAAGCTATTGACGGCACTATTATAGGGACATTAATTAGTGTGTCAAGGATATCCGAGGGCAATTTGCCGAATGTTTTACGCGCAATCAGTATCGCCATAGGTATACCAAGAATTATTCCCAAAACCGTGACTATGGCTGCTAAACCGTAGGAAAGAAGCAAACTTTGCCAATAGCTTGTCCATACCCCTGAACCAGTGAAAGCCTGAATTAACGGCGTCCCAGTAGCAATTGCTTGGAAAGCTGGTAGCGCCACGAAAAGTGAAGGAATCAACACTATAACTAAGAAAACAAATAAAGCAATGCCGTTACGTGACCAAGCAGCTTTTTTATAGCTTAGTTTCTTCTCGAAAACTGGCAAGCCATGCCCAAAAGGCAGCTTTATTCTTTGTCCCAAAATGCGAATCAAAGCAAAAATGGCTAATGAAACAGAGATTAAAATTATGCTTGCAAAGACCGTTGCGCCTTCATACGTGGCTTGAGGTATTAAACCACTTTTAAACTGGTTGCTTAAAGTTTGCAGGAAGACTGGGCCATTCAGGAAAGCCCCTGCTACAATGAAGGTTGCGCCTGTTTCTGAAAGAGACCTGGCGAATGCAAGGGAGAAAGCAGCAATCAATGAGGGCTTTATAATGGGAAAAGTCACTGTTCTTGAAGCAGTTAGGGGTGGAGCACCAAGAGTTCTTGATGCACGTTCATACTCCATCTTGTAATCTAGCATTGAACCAACAACAACGCGGACGACCACAGGAAAAGAAAAAGTGAAATGCAAAAGCATAACAAGAAGCCAACCGGGAGAAACAAGTGACGGCCCAAAAAGTGAAGATATTCCACCGCTTTGACTCCAAAATAACAAAAGCGAATAACCCAGAGCAGCTGTTGGCACAACGAAGGGCAGGTCAGCCAAAGTGTCTAGAACGCTTAGCCACCTTGATCTTCCTCGTGTAATAAGCCAAGCCAATGGAACCCCAGCGAGCAGGTCCAAGGCGGAAACAATTAGGCCAATTATGAAGGAATTTGAGATTGCACCTAAAGCTGTGTTCATTAAAGTCGGTTGGTTTATGACGTTTTGGATTGTTCCGGCTTTTATTAAGATACCAATGATGGGGGGAACAAGAATTATTGCAAAGAAAATGATGATTGCGGAGAGATAGAGGGTGTACTTTAAGGGTTTTTTAGAGGACAATGCATTTAGTGCATTCCACAGTTTGTTAAGCACGGTGCTGCTCCTGTTTTTCAGCGTACATTTGCTTAAACGGGATGTTAATTAATTGTTCAAGTATATTAGCTGTTACTTTAAACATGCCTTTTTTCCATATTTTTCGACAAAATATATAGTTCATGCTTAAAACTATAAAGTACAGTGGCATGAGCTTTTTCAGCGTTAAACAGTAACAGAAGGCTTTGTCAGTTTTAAAATCTAAAGTTTAGTTGGTGAAAGCTTTGGGAACAAAAACATAGGATAATGAAAAAAAGCTTTGAAACAGAAATGTTTATCGATGGAAAAAAGTTGCCTTTGAACAATTTTGTCCAGGAAACCATTGGCAACATTATGGCTGGATTTTCTAAAACGCTAAAAGGGCTGGATGCTGCTCCAGAATCGATTGAAGTGAAAATTAAACGGTTAGCCAAGCCGGCTGATGTGGACGCACATGTTTACCCTTAAGTAGACAAACATGGAATAGGCTTAGTTTTAGCTGACTACTTTTCTAAAATGGTACAATGTCGCTCCCAAGGTTAGAATTGCTATTCGACCTCCATAACTTGTTCTTTGCAATTGAAAAAATAACCATATGTGATTGTCATCAAACAGCAACAGCAAGGAAGCTAAAGCATGAGCGGTTTTAGCCTTTTTAGCCACTTGCATTGCTAACGCTATTCTTAGCTTTGATCCAACGGAACATCGGTTTAAACAAATTTTTAAGGAAACTGCTGCTTGCCAATAAAAGTCCAAGTAGTACAAATGCGAACCCCAAATACTGAACCAACATTTGGACGCTGTGTTGTCCAACTGGGATGGGTTACTAAGAGCATAACCCTGCAGTGAGTCCTTCTGCACCTTAAACTTCAAGAAGACCGAAGTCGAAGATTGCTGAGCATGCCACAGCGAATTCCCCCTGATGCTGCTTTATATTCCCAGTCAGTGTCGCCGTTTCTATAAGGACCCATGAAAAACGAAACCAGCATGGTCCCGATCAGTATAGCTATAAGGGGGGAATTTTCAATTAGCAATTTTCGGATGCTATCTTTGCCAAACATAGGGACTCATTCTATGCTTCTTAACGCTCGGTTACTTGAATGACGTTTTACCTCTTAATTTTTTTCATGTTAAAGCCCTGCAGCTGTAGCCTGTCAAGTTGCAAAGCGCTCGTTGAAGCAGGCTTTCCGTACGCTATGGGTAAAGACGGCGTTAGCCTATTCAGAAAACTTAAATAACCATTTAGGCATTTTGCATCTCCGCAGTACCTTAGACCAGAAAAAACATGTTCATGCGGTCGTAGTCTAGTTTGGTCTAGGACATCAGCCTGCCACGCTGACGACCCGGGTTCAAATCTCGGCGACCGCACCACAATCTTTCAGAACCTTAAATGACAAAGCTTAACTTTTAAACTGTTAATTTAGAAGTGAGCAACATGAAAACTTTAGATGAGATAAAAAGCGCTATAGCCAAGCACAGGGATGAGTTAGTTGACAAACGTTCGAGCAAGCAAATGGGAACCCGAGGCTAGAACAGAACCGGCGCCTAGAACAGAGCCAGAAGCCCGAACCGAACCAGCTCCTAGAACGGAACCGGCCGCTAGAACCGAAACAGCGCCCAGGACAGAAACAGCTGCGAGAACGGAACCAGTGAACAATAAGATACAGTCAATCAAGTGCCCTTCTTGCGGTTATCTTTTGGTGTATTCCAAAGGAACTGAGAAGCAAAGCATCAGATGCACAAAATGTGGAAACGTCTTCCAAGTAGAGTAGGATCCATTCAGGTTTGGTTTGGGTTTTATTAAAATTTAATCCAACGCAGAGTTACCCAACTGGTTGCATAGTGAAATGTCTTTCTCGTTTCGTCCTTACGAATCTGAGTGCAACGAAGGATACAGCAGAACTAATCAGAAACCAGAAAACAACGTCTGACAGAAAGAATGCAGGTGAGAACCAATGAGGGGGATTGAAGTACCATACATGACCCGTTTGAGAGTAGCCCCACCACCCAAGAGGGAGACCGCCCTATGTTTTTGTTGTTCCTGACCAAAGATTTGCGGGGAACAGAGTCTGAGTGTAAAGCCCTGAAACTAACGTAATTGCAAAACCCACTGCAACAGCCACAAAAATAATCAGAATAGTTCTTGTTTTCATTACAATTACGTAAAGTGTCAGCGAGATATTTCAAAATTGTGTGTGCGCATTAAAATTTAATCCCCTCCTCCTAAACTACGACGACGTGAACCTGCCCTGCATGAGAAAAGACTGAGAACGGGCAGGCATCGGCATCAGTATATCCTTTTCAGGCTATGGATATACAGGCTAGAATAAGCAGTAGAGGCTAGAATCAAAGGTAAAATTAGGACGCGTATATCCCTAGGGGTAAAAGGATATACTCGCAATTTGGCTCCCGAAAAATCGAACATGTGCGCGCTAATCTATTTTTTAATTCATATTTTTGATTCATAAGGCTTATTTTCTTTGAACCTCAAAAAATTAACGAAGACACGCAAAAACTGGAACGCGAAGGCATGTTTTACAAGCTCCCACCAAGAGAGAACTAAATGAAAAACCAAAAGAAACGCCAAAAGGAACGGCGAAAGCAAATTTTAGAAAGCTATAAAAAATGAAAGCTACTGATAAATGTCCTTCTTGCGGTTCAACTGAGACCGAAACCGTCTATGAAGGCGAATCAGTATTAAGTGTTTGCAAAGTTTGCCGAGTAATACGGTCAAAAAGCTGGTTTTGAGGAGCTTGATGACTTTCTCGTCTATTATTTTGTTGAGGTTGTCTTCGCCAACCTTCTTGTGAACCTGCTCAGTACGCTTCTAGGGTAACCTGACTCGTTTTGCTTGATTAAGCAGAGTTTTCTTAGCCTTGGATCGGTGTTGAGTAGTCTTGTCATTCCTCTTAGGCTACGTACAGCTTCCATGCGCATGACGATGAAAGTTCTGAAAAAGGCCTAATGGGTTTCTGGGATGTCTGCCCGGTCCAGAAGTGTGGAAGCAATCGATAAAAACGGTTTTGGCAAAGCTTAAGTCTATGTTTCTGAAGAGGGTTTCCAGGGTCTCGTGTTCATCTTGTCCCGCTGGGATTCGCCTCCTAAGCTTGGACGTAACTCATTTGATACGGGACCCCAACTCAAAAATAAATATTAATCGATTTTATGGACAAACCAGCGCTAAATCGAATAGATTAGCCAGTGACTTTCTGAGATTATTAATAATTTAGAAATGTAAAATGGAAAACATTGAAGAAACACGCTCTTTTTAGATAATAGGTGGTGGGATTGGTTTTATGTAGTTATCATGGGCTAGGGCGTTCTCTCAAGAAGCGCTTGCTGACCGTTTGCTTTGTTTCTTGCGTATTCTTCTTTTATGATTAACAAGAATGATTAACAAGAATGATTAACAAGAATGATTAACAAGAAGATGTTTTCATGGATGCAAAGCTGAGTAAACAAGCCTGCCACCGGATTTTTAGTCAACGGTTCAGATCTAACTGGCGATTTCAACCAGCAAAGACTGACTAGTTGTTTGCTCTGGGTTCTGTTCCGACACTTTTTCTTCAGACCACATCGGTCTCATCGACTCTTACCCTTCTCAAACCGCTGCCGCTGTCCTGCGATAAGCGCCTCTTCAATCTGCCGACGCAACTCTGAGTCAGCAACCAATTTCAAAGCCTCAAGCAACAACCCCTCAACAGACGTATCCTCGTCTCCCCCAAAGTGGAACCAAAACTTCTCATGCGTGTACCAGTCTAACAGCACCCGAGCGTAAGCCTCAAAACCCTCAGCCCGCGCCTTCACCGCACCTTTCATCACACTCATAGCACCCAGGGCAGAACCGCTCTCCAGAACAAACCTTAAAAACTCCTCCATAGGCAAAGAAGGACGCAGCCTCTCCCTACCACACAACGCACGGTAACCCGCCCAAACCTCCGCTTCAACCCGAACACCCGTCTGAACCTTCATAGCCATTACCAAACAACATTACCACAAACGTTACCAATAAACCTACGGTAGCCTACAAAAAACACGGAGAACAAAAACCCCAAACCCTCTTCCCGCTTTTAACGTGCAAAACCGCACAACGACCAACAAAAAACAACCAAAACTACTTAAAAGTTACCAAATTACCCCAACAAAACAAAAACGCATCAAACCTCCCAAGATCTCAGAATTCAACACGCACTGACAAAACAGCACCCGCTACATCACTCAGCTGCCCATTCACAGAACTAGAACTAGGACCCGGCCCAGACGAAAAATCATGCCATATGATAGCAACAGCCAAAACTGCCACCACCACAACGGCTACCGCTACCAGCCGAAAACGTTTGGAACCCCAAATCCCCGAACGAACGTAAGCGGATAGTAATTCACTGCTTGGTCGCGTCAATTTTTTTCCTGTTGAATCCTTATTGTTTGATGAACACGCTTTTAAGCAAGCTAAACAATTCTTTTTTTCAAGTCGAAACGAGGGTTTACTGTTTGGGAAAGAAAAAAGTGTTAAGCGAAGGCGCAATCGGCGAGTTAGTTTATCCTGGACAAGGCGAAGTTTTAGGCGTAGTTGTGAAACTGCTTGGTTTTGACCGCATAATGGTTAAGTGTCAGGATGGCGCTGAACGTTTATGCCGCATCAGGGGCAAAATGAAAAGGCGCGTGTGGATTCGTGATGGCGACATTGTTATTGTTTCTCCTTGGGAGTTCCAGACTGATAAGCGCGGCGATGTGGTTTGGCGTTACACTCATTCGCAAGCTGATACGCTGCGGCGCAAGGGCATTTTAACCCTTTAATTTAACCATTTTAGCTATCAATACTTTATCCTTAATCGGTTTTTCAAAATTTTTAAGCCAACAGCGTTCTTCTATCCGATTGCTTTTAAATACCCTGAAACAATAAGTTTGGTTGAACATTATGTCCAGAAAAGCTCAAGAACGCCTTGCACATAACGAAAGAAGAGTGGAAAGAAGAGATAAAATGCTAATCCATGACATGACGAAGGAACGTGCCACCGTGGAGGAGGTTTTTGACCAAACGACGCGCATGATCGTGTTTGACTTGTTGAACAGCGGCGTACTCTATGAGCTCAACGGTGTTGTAAGTTCTGGCAAGGAAGCGCGAGTTTACTGGGGCAAAAACAAGAAAGGCACCGATTTGGCAGTGAAAATTTACTTAACCTCGTCCGCCGAGTTCAAGAAGGGCATGCTCAAATACATTGAAGGCGACCCACGCTTCCAAGGTGTAAAGAAAGACACACGCTCATTGATTGCGGTTTGGGCTCAGAAAGAGTTCCGCAATTTAAAGGAGGCTTCAGATGCCAAGGTTCCCGTGCCAAAACCCATCGCTGTCAAAAGCAATGTGGTAGTTATGGAGTTTATTGGCAAGGAGGGCGTCAGCGCCCCATCATTGAAGGAGGACCCGCCTGCTAATCCTGAGCGAGTATACCGTTTGCTGGTTACTTACGTGAAGCGGCTCTACCAAAAAGCCAAGCTTGTCCACGGCGACTTAAGCGAATACAATATTATGCTGTGGAAGGGCAGACCAGTGATTTTTGACGTGTCCCAGGCCGTTTCTCTTCAGCATCCCATGGCTGATTTCATGCTGCGCAGGGATTTGGCGAACTTGAATAGGTTCTTTAGTCGGTTAAATGTTAAGGTTTATCCCGTTGAAGAACTGTATAAAATGGTTGTTGGTTAAAAATGGCTGGTCCAGACACGTTTGTTAGGATTCCTAAAGAGCGCGTGGGCATTTTAATAGGTCCCGAAGGCAGAGTGAAGCAGCATATTGAAGAGAAGCTTCAGGTTAAGCTTGAAGTTGACAGTGAAGGAAGCGTTACTATTGTGCTTTCAGAAAAAGCGTCTGATCCATCCTTACTGTTAAAAGCTAAAGATGTGGTTACAGCTATTGGCAGAGGATTCTCGCCTGAAGTTGCCTTCCGCCTGATACGCAATGAGGATGACATTTTTGACCTGATAGACTTACGCTTGATATTTGGGCGTTCAGAATCCGATATTAAGCGCATTAAAGGCAGAATAATCGGCGCCGACGGCAAAACAAGAAAGCTAATTGAAGAGCTAACTGAGGCTGACGTGGTTGTTTATGGCCACACGGTTGGGCTTATCGGCAGTTTTGAGCAAGTGGATGCCGCACACAACGCGGCGCAAATGATTATTGAGGGCTGCCAGCACCACACAGTGTACAATTATTTGCAGAAGAAGAGGACGGAGCTTAAGAAGCAGAAGCTTGAGCTATGGGAGAAGCCGGAAAGCAAAAGATAATTTAACTCATAACTTCCCTGTGTTTTTGAAGAAATAAAAAAGCGCTTTAGTTGTGTTACCTCAGAAGGCTTAATACTCTAAAGATAGACTGAGAAACAGGCACTGGGCTGCTATGCCATGACTCGCCTCCTTTCGAAAAAACTGCTATTTGCTTTAGCAACTGCCCTCCTAATTGGTTTGAACTTCTATACACTTTCTGTCGCTTACCCAACCATGACTCATCCGCTCAACTTTGGCGGAGTGGATTTGCCTAGAGATTTTTCAGTCTATTACATAGCGGCTTGGCGAATGTTTCATAATCCATCTCAAATTTTCACCACTGGACCCATAGCTGACGGCGAACCAACCATTTATCCTTCCTTAACGCCGTACAAGTACTTGCCCTCTTTTCTAGTGTTGATTTCGCCCCTTGTCAACCTTAGCTATTATCAGGCGTTCTGGGTTTTTGATGCCTTCCAGTTTGCCCTGCTGCCGTTCATAGCACTGTTACTGTACAAGCTGCTCGAAAACAAAAATCCAATCGCTGCTTTTTTGATTTTGGTGGCTGTCCTGCTACTGCCTTACCCGATGCCGGGTAGAGGTTTATCAGTGAGTTACTTTATGAGTTGGGCAGAGGGGCAGGCGAAAATTTTCCTCTCGTTCCTTATGTTGCTTTCATTTTATTTCGGTTATAGAGGTCGAGCAAGCGTTTCAGGTGTCGTCTTTGCGTTGGGCGCTTTTGACCCCAGATTTGCAGTTTTAGCACTGCCACTGTTCCTTTTTTATAACAAGGACAAACTTAGAAACGCTTTAGTTGCTTTGGTAATAGTGCTTGTTGCATTCAACATTGTGGTTTTTTATCCTGGAACAGCCCAAGGTTTTCTGAGTATGGTTTTCGGTTCAGGCACCACCACGCCACTTTATACTCCTGCTTGGATACCCACAGTCATGTTACTTTGTCTCATTGGTGTGAATGCTAAGCAAATGATTAATGAGTTAAAGAAACGTCTGCATAATATTCAGACAAGAAAACAAACTTGATTTTAATAGGTGGGCTCTTAGGCGTGCACTTGAAAATCAAATGCAAGCAACGCACTCAAGATCCACATCATCCTTAACGTCTACGGGGCCAGAGTCGTCATCGCCCACCCAAACAAAAAACAGCCTATCAATCATTAAAACGTTAAGGTCACCATTTTTAATGGAGCCCTATCATTGCACCATACTTGGAATACACTTCTTTTACAAGCTCGCCTGATTTGGGGTTACTCCAATCATGCATCCACTCGGAAACCAAAACCTCAAGAGTAATCGGGACCACTCCCACCTGCAACATCCTCTTAACCCCATATTTATGTGCATCTACGGTAGAGTCTCCCGCAGCATCAATTAACCCATAAACCTCGTACCCTTCCCTGATAGCATGAATAGCAGTGTACGCAAAGCACATGCTCGTCCAAAGCCCCGAAATAACCACCTTCTTTCTTCCTGTCCGCTTGAACGCTTCCCATGTTTTCTCGTCTTCAAAGGCATCAAAACTCGGCACTTTTCTCGCATAAACTTCTTGGTTTGGGAACAGTTGAGCGATTTCTGGGAAAAATTCCCCGTTATTTTTAGGATTAATCGATGATAAAACAACGGGAACCCCCAGTATTTTAGCGGCTTTAGCAGCGCCGATGGCGGCACTTTTAATTATGGTTTTATCGCCAGAACTGATACTCCTAATCATTGAAGGCTGATAATCAACCAGAACCAGAGCGCTATTCTTGTCAGTTAAGAATTCTAGTTTTCCATTTTTGAGTCAACCATAAAAATCACCATATTTTGTAAGATAAACTAGAGATATTAAACTTCTGTGCTGTTCATGGCTGATTTTTCGGTAATCATAGGGGCACCTTGATTTTATCCACAAAACGCTGTTGCAGCTTGGCAATTTTCGGGGTGATGACGGCTTGGCAGTATGGTTCTTTCGGGTGTTTCTTGTAGTAGTCTTTGTGGTAGGTTTCAGCTTTGTAAAACACTTCTAGGGGCTCAACGCTGGTAACGATTGGTTTATTCCAAATGCCCTCTTTGTTGAGTTCATCAATCAGTTTTTCAGCCATGACTTTCTGTTCTTGGTTATGGTAGAAAATTGCTGATCTGTACTGAGTTCCGATGTCTGCTCCTTGGCGGTTCAGCGATGTTGGGTCATGTATAGTAAAGAAAATCTCCAAAATTTCCTTGTAACTGATCACTTGGGGGTCAAAAAATATCTGTGCAGCTTCAGCATGCCCAGTCGTGCCCGTAGAAACCTGCTCGTATGATGGATTGGGGACTGAACCGCCAGTGTAGCCTGGTTCGATTCTTTCTACGCCTTTTATTATGCTGAATGCGGCTTCGGTGCACCAGAAGCAGCCACCGGCAAGCGTTGCAGCCTCCAAATTTTTGTTATCGTTAGGTTGTTGGCTCATACTTCATCCTCCTTGAAATTAGGTTAATGCCTCTTGTAATGCTAGTAGCTTAGCACTTAATTGTTTGTGGCTGTCATGATACAGCAACTAATAAGCGGTCTTAAACAGCGGAATCCATTTTACTTCCCGAGGTGTTAGCCAAGTAGCAAGATTTCTTTGCGTGACTGCTAACATGGAAAAAAGAAAAGCGAATAATCCGTTAATCAAGATTAAGGTTACTCCGTTGGCAGCGGAAAGTTTCGGCGTCCGCTCCATGTGCACATTAGTCGAAACACCTGATGTTGCTGTGCTTTTGGATGCTGGAGTATCGCTTTGCCCATACCGTTTCAGTTTGCCGCCGCATCCCATTGAGTTTCAAACAATAGATAAACTGCGCAAACGAATAGCAGAAGCCGCAGACAAGGCTGAGGTGGTGACGATTAGCCATTACCACTTTGACCATCATACGCCTTCCTATGAGGACTGGGTTGTAAACTGGACGGAAGCAAATGAAACTGCACGTCAAATCTACCAAGACAAAACTGTTCTGATGAAAAACCCGAGAGAAAAGATCAACGCCAGCCAAAGGCAAAGAGCCTGGCTTTTCCAAAAAACAGGAGGCAAATACGCAAAAAAATTGGAAGCAGCCGATGGAAAAACATTCACTTATGGGAAGACTGTGCTGTGTTTTTCTGAACCTGTCACTCACGGCTCTGAAGATTCAATGCTCGGCTGGGTAATCATGGCAACTGTTGAGTGTGAAGGTGAACGGTTCATGTTTGCGCCTGACGTGCAAGGACCAATGTCTACCCATACGCTTGAACTGATTAAGAAGGCAGAGCCTACCATGATTATGTTGGGTGGACCACCCTTTTACCTTGGAGGTTTCAGAGTTGACTTGGCGCAGTTGGAGCAGGGGTTGAGGAACTTGGAGAGCATTGTTCAATCGGTGCCTGTGGTCATTCTTGAGCATCATGCGTTACGGGACGAATCGTGGAAGCAAAAAATAAGCGCAGTCTACGAGCAAGCTTCCAACGCTGGTCATAGCGTAGTGACGGCTACAGAGTACCTGGGCAACGAAAACGTGTTCCTAGAATCCAAGCGTAAGCAGCTTTACCGTGACTTTCCGCCGTCCCCAGAGTTTAAGCAGTGGATGAAAACATTAAACAACAAAAAAGTCGCCAAGCCACCAATATAACCCGTGGATTAATTGGAAAATAAAATAAACAAGCGAACAAATTGATAATGAAAACTGACATCAATGACGGAAAAGACTATTGTTTGACAAGAACGCTTAAACTGTTCAAAAAAACGCTGAAAGAATAATATTTCATTTCTCTTTTAAGCGCAAAATCGTCGTTAAGAAACTTTAATATGTCAAAAGTGAAATAGTTCAATTCTGAGGTTTTTGTTTTGGATAAAAATCATCCAGTTATAGCCGAATTTAGCATTATACCCGTCGGTCAAGCAGGAAGTAGCGTCAGCCGTTACGTGGCAGCAGCCATCAACGCCTTAAAGAACGTAAAAGGCTTAGACTTTGAAGTAACACCCATGGGAACCATTCTCGCAGCAAAAAATCTCGACACGATATTTGAAGCTGTCCGCCAAGCGCATGAAGCCATCATCGCCACGGGAGTCAAAAGAGTGTCATCCACTCTAAGGATAGATGACCGAAGAGATAAGCCACGCACAATGGACGATAAGGTAAAAGCAGTCAAAGAATACATGAAACAGAGTTAGAAGCTAAGCCAAACACATAGTCATTACAAAATCTGGAAAAATTCAGAAAAGAAAGAAGGGAGTTCTTTTCCATTTAAGCTATTGTTAGTTTTTTGGTTTCCTTAGGTTCCTTCTTAGGCAAGATAATTTCCAGTATGCCGTTGTTTAAACTTGCTTTTGCATCATCAGACCGCACTTTTTCGGGTAGCTGGATTCTTCTGTGGCAAATGACGGCTTAACTTGACGCAAGCTAAAAAGATTCGTTCGGAAGAGAGAGGAGAACATAACTTTGTCGCTTGCGTTTCAGCTAACTGTTGATTTGCCAAACGCTTTTGGATTTACTAAATCCTATGCGTTTATTACTCATAGTGCAGGTTGAATCTTAAATAATGATGTGACTGCCATAGCACTACAACAAATCAATTTCATGATGTGTCCCTGAAATTACAAACATACATTTTCAAGATTTTCCAAGCAAAAGAACCTAAAAACTTAGTGTTTTCTAGGCTTTATCATTGTCATGGCTTTCTTTAAGTCTAGTGGTGTGTTTATGTTGAAGAAAGTTCGCAAATCTGGGTCTAACTGTTCTATTACTAAGGTGGAAATATAGCGTACTCCTTGCATTTTACTTATCATTGCATTCATGTCAAGTTCATTATTTGCTAGCGCTTTTTTAGCTGCTTCCAACGCTTGCTTTGTATGGTAAACTGCATGCAAGGGTTCAATTTGGCTGTTGGGCCACCTTGGAATAACCGCTGACTTACCAATACATAACTCAAAAAGCAAAGACACAACATCTCTAGAAACACACGGAACATCAAACGGCAAAAGCAACGAATATTTTCCCTCTGCAGCCTCAAAACCAGTTAAAGCGCCAACTAAAGGTTCCCCTGGCGCGTCAGCATCAGTGACGAATCTGGCGTTGGACTGGACAATCTCAGCGTAGGCGTCTGCTTTTTTCTTACTGTCAGTTACAATTATTACTTCGTCAACGATACCTTTCACAGCGTCAACAACACGGTTCAGTAAATGTTTATTGTCCAGCTTCAAAAGCCCCTTATCTCCACTGAACGTGCCTTGGAAACCAGCAACTAGAATAATAGCAGACCTATCCAAACAGCAGACATCCCACCCTAAAATTACAAAACAAGTTAAAAAAACATACGGAGGTCCACGTTTTCACTAACAGCTTTTCTCCTTTATTGCACCACTCGGAAAATTCTTTATTGTTAGCCATTTGATAAGCTCCATTAATAGGTTGGACGAAAAGTGGCCAGCAAAGAACAAGAGAAGGAATCATTGCGCTCAAAAGCTTGATGGCTTTGAACTTTTAAACTAAGTTAATTATCTTTTGTTAATCACAAACTTTTTAAAAATGTATGTGAATTAAAACTCTATGAATGTTGAAGAGCTTAAGGCTATAATTGCTTCGCAGCATGAGGACATGGAAGGGTTATTCAAAAAAGAGAGAATCATAGATAGAGACCTTGATAGGGTTCGGGTTAAAAATTTTTTAGCGAAGCCTAACGTGTTAGCTATCCTTGGGGTAAGGCGATGCGGCAAATCGATATTTTCTTGGCTGCTACTTGAGGGCGAAAATTTCGGTTACATAAACTTCTTTGATGAAAGATTGGTTGGCCTAAAAGCTGAGGAGTTAAATAAAGTTCTGCAAGCATTTTACGAGTTGTATAGCAACGATGTAGAGTATTTCATATTAGACGAAATACAGAAGGTTAATGGATGGGAAAGATTCGTAAGCAGGCTCAGAACATCAAATAAGATTGTAATTACTGGCAGTAATTCTGACCTTCTTCGCGGAGACCTCGCCACTTTCCTGACTGGAAGGCATATCGATGCGGAGCTTCTGCCGTTCAGTTTCAGAGAATACCTAAGGGCAACAGATATAACCTTGGATGAGAACTGGGCGTATTCAACAAGCAGTATCGCCACGATAAAGAAAGCCCTTTCTGAGTTTATGGAGAAGGGAGGCTTCCCAGAGGTCAACAAGTTCGGCAGTATAATGCTTAACGGCATCTACAGGGACATTATAGAGAACGACATAATCAGACATCACAAATTAAGGAACCCCCAGAGCCTAAGGGAACTTGCAAAGTACTTAATATCAAACACAGGGAAGGAAATAACCTTCAACAAGCTAAAAGCATCACTAGAAATAAAAGATAGCCACACGATAGCAAAGTACAGTTCATACATCTCTGACTCATACCTCATATTCCTGCTTGAGAGGTTTTCCTACAAACTAAAAGAGCAATTCAAAGCCCCAAAGAAGGTCTATTGCATCGACTCAGGCCTCGCCAATAATGTCGCATTCAAACTAAGCAAAGACCCTGGCAGGTTGATGGAAAACATAGTATTCATAGAGTTGCTAAGAAGGAAGCTTTACTCCAATCCAAACTGGGAACTGTATTATTGGAAAGATTATAGAGGCAGGGAGATTGATTTCGTTATTAAAACCGCCGAGTCAGTAAAGCAACTCATACAGGTAACGTACGCCTCAGGAAAAAGCGAAATAGAAGAACGAGAGATTGCATCCTTAGCGATTGCTTCCGCTGAAATGAAATGCGACAACATGCTCGTTATAACATGGGACTACGAAGGAACAATGTCAATGGGCGACAAAACGGTCGCATTCGTTCCCCTATGGAAATGGCTACTTAAACCGTCTGAGACGCGAACAACCAACTTTTAAGACGGAGTGTTAATAACCTGTGTACTTTTGCGCTGAGAATTTTGGTTGACAACCCCAAGAGAGGCTACTGTTGAGCACACGATTAGTTAAGGAATTTCAAGATATGAAAAAGGATGAAAGTGCCTGTTAACATTAGTGATTTCGCCACTTTTTTAAAGATTGCAGACTTGAGAAAACATAATTGAACTGCCAGTATGTTCTCATAAACAATCGTACAATCAAGTTTCTAAACGGGTAATTTTACTTTCGCTCACCCCTCCCCTGCTTTAACTAGTCGGTTCTTCGATGGCTTATTAGGTGCAAACAGTCCTCTGTGCAATTATTTAACATGCAAAAGCAACCGTTTCATGTTGAAAGTGCGCAGATTTGATTCTATGTTGAACTATGTTGAATCATATTTGAAGCATATCAGAAGCATCTAGCAGACCGGGAGGGTAGACTGTACGCACACACATAAACGACTGCCAAACCTTGATAGGCTAATAGCGATGGAGTGGCTAACCATGCGAGACATGAAGAAGATGCTCCACAACCCTGACCTTTCAGTGGGTGAGAGGATACGTATCGCTAACGCCTTAGGTTATCATGCAAGCCTCCTAAACAAGCTACTCGTTCAGAAGGGAGAGAATGCCCACTTTAACGAGACAACACTCGGAGGCTTCATCCGAGACATTGACCAAAACGCACGCACACTGGTTAGAAGGGATTTTGAGGTTTGAACGAGAAAACTTTCATTGAAAAAGTAACCAGCGACCAAGCTTTTGCAGCCTCAGTATGCAGGGCAGCCCAAAATGCAGCACCACTTGGCGTCGGCGCTATTATGCTCTAATGATGACTTGACTGACACAAGCTAAAACAAAAACCAACGGTTCTATCCAACATCAGGACAGACGCAAAAAAATTAAAGGGCTAGCTAGGTTACTTCGTTGTTATCTATTTTTCTAGCCATTTCAGCAATTATCTTTGTGAACGGATGATCAGGTTTGTCCTGAACAAAAATCAAGTTGCCTTCAGCCCTCAATATCTCACAAAAACAAGGCACTATCCCCAACATAGGCACCTGATAAACCGCTTTAACTTTAGCGCTCATTTCAGGTTTCTTAGCCGTGGCAGATGAATCAAGCACTTTGTTTAGCACCAAACCCGTTTTCTTCTCAAACAAGTTGTACAACTCCTGCAGCATGCGTTTTGTTCCATCTACATCTGACCTATCAGCTGTTGTTGCTACAACTACGAAGTCGGCAGCCACAATAGCATTTATCGAGGAATACTGTATTCCTGGGCTTGTGTCAAAGAATAAGTAATCAAACTTTTGGTCCCTGAGCAATGATTCTCTAAGCGCAAGAAGTCTGCCTAAAGCGCGCATTTCCCATTTTCTATCCTTCGATGTCATGTCACGGATTGCTTCAGTTGCGGGGTTTGCAAAGCTAGCGAAAAACTTGCCGTTTCCAGGAATCCTACTGCTTAAATCAATAAGAGCCTTGTTGATGTCACAGGTGTTGTTCAAGTAATCGTTGAACCAGAATTCAACATTTTGAGCTTTAAGAATGGCGAACAAGCTTGGCGCTCGAAAATCAAGGTCGAAAACGCAAACTTTCTTACCGTTTTTAGCCAAGACAGCTGCTAAATTCACTGAAAGAAGCGTTTTTCCAGTTCCGCCTTTATAGGAATGTACAGCGATTATCTTACTCACAGTTTTCACCCTTGCGTTTCCCTGTCAATGTAAAAATAGGCTTTTCTTCCCTTTCGCTCTTTCTTAAGGTAACCCATAATTACAAGCTGATTAAGATATGCACTTTCCACCGCTCTGGCCCGCCTTGTTTGCTCAGCAGTTTCTTCAGCCGTTGCTCTTCCACATCTGCAAATTACCATGGCTGTTTTCCGTAGGTGATCCGGCATGGAAAGAAGCGTCATAACATCCAATGATGCATCAGGCAATGTTGGAACAGATCTTTGGTTGCCATTACCGTTCTTCTGAATTTCAATCATTATCTCCATTTTCTCGTTTAGCCTCTCGAGGCTTTCTTCAATTTTTTCAAGAATGCTTAACGGTTTTTTAGTTAATAGTTCGTCTTTAATCACAAGTTATCCCCGAGTTGTTTTGTTTTGCATGTGTACAGTTGGTTAGTTTAATTGATAAACTGTTTATTAAGTCTTGCGAAACTACAGTATTTATTTCAAACAACCGAAATTGTAACATACCAGCCTATTTTAATAACAAAGTTTAGCGGGTAAAATGATTAATTTTAGAAATTGGTTTTTGTCTAGAATATGATGTGGGGGAAAAGTGGGGTTTTAGTAGGGGATTACCGCTTGGTTTCTTGCTTCCTCTACTATAGGTAAGACTTGTTTCAGTTCCTTGAAGTATTTTAGAACTGTAATGCCGCGTTGTGTAACGGCGTAAACTACACGTCGTTTTCCAACGGTACGCTCTTCAACCAAGCCTTGTTTGATTAGGAAGTCAAGGTACTCTTTGAGAACGCTGCAGTTAACGTTTGCTTTGTACATGACATGGGTTAACTTCAGCGGTCCTCGCTGTGCCAGAACCGTAATGATGTCAACATACATTTCTAGTTTTGAACGACGCACTTTTATACTCCTCTTTTTTGTTTAATTCCATTTTTTATTATAAAACATTTATGTATTAGTACTCAGTATTTTTGTCCATCCTTGCAGCTAATTATCGTTTTTTTGGCTTGCACGGTTTAACACGTTTAATCTATTTTCGAATGCAGTAACCATGTCATCTAGCAATATTTCACGCAATTCGGTAGACAATCCGTTGATTTTCTCTTGGAAAACGTTCGCTAACTTAGCTTCTAATTGCTTTCTGTCTTTATCTGCAATTTGCTTCATACATTTCCCTCGGATACTAATACACCCAAAATAGCTAAAGGTATTTAACTAACTTATGAAAGCAACCTCTGAATCTGAAATAAATAGCTAAAAACAGAACTTTTCTTGTGCTCTGCGCTGTTTACACCCTCGAAATAAATAATCGATGGCTACTTATTCATTGCCCTTTATTTTTGGAGCATCTTGGTTTTCTTGATGAACTCAGTTTGCCTGTTTTCTCAAGTTAATCGAACTTTGGGCTATTAGTATGCCAATTAGGATTGGGTTTTATTGTAAAATCTAACGAATAAGCGCAAAATAAATTGTCCTATACGATTAGTTGTAGCGCGTATGTGTTTTGAAAAAAGTTGCTGTTGTTTTGCAATCACAAATTAATTTAAATCTCATTAATAATTCATTATGCGGAAAAGTTGTCATTGACCGCGACATAATTGATTGTTGTATTAGGAAGTAATTTTTTTTAATGTTAAACTCTGTTAAGGAGAAATCTTGGAGTGTATTACTCATCAAAGGGCATGTTTTGAATAATCAGGTCAGGGCTGAACGCTGTGAAAACTGCAAGTCCACAAGTGAAGTTTTAACAACTAATTTTAGCAATCCTAACCTATTGCTGTACGGTTGCAAAGACAGCAAATGTAGACACAAGCTTTTGCGCTTGGATTTTAACGACGAGATACCCCCAAAACTGAGCAATTCTAGCGTTGACAAAAAAGTGTGGCTTAAAGCGAACTACTCGGCGCTTAAGCGGCGAGCACATAAAAGCAAAGCCTATGAAGCATTAGAAGACAGCTTGGTGTAGATTTTTTAGTTGCAACTAATCGCAGCGCAATAGTCGCAATTATTGCGCCTGTTGAATAGCCTATTGTAGTATAGTGATAGTGAAGCCCGACGCCTAAGTGATGACTATTGAGCCTGCTTCAGGCGCATTTATGATAATGGCAGTTTTCCTAAAAGAACGGTTGATGCTGTAAACAAGCAGCTTGAGCTAAGTAAATTTGCGGTGTCGGGACGGAAAGCTTTTGTCGAGACAATTAAGCCAGCCCTTCTCAACTTTCCAATTCAACTAATGGACTAATGGTTCGCTCTTTGAATAGGAGGCGCAATTTATTCCGAGCAGCTAGCTCCAGAAGGTTTAATGTAAGCTTAAATCTCTACCCTTGAATAATCATTAACATGGAGAATCAGCCAAGTGTCCTACGTCTTTAACATACCCTACCGAAACAACATCAAACTCAAGCAGGTAATGGAAAAAATAAAAGAAGACAAGAAACTGCAAACCTACTGGAAATGCGCCAACGTCATGGCAATAGAGCGCATGGGCTACACCGATCATGGTCCAACACACGTTAAAATCGTAGCTAACCTTGCGCTGAAGCTTCTGCGCATTCTTGTCGAGAAAAAACTCATCAAGCCCAGCATTGTAGAAAATTACGGTATGAAAAATGAAGACGCGGAAGTGGTTGTTGTTCTAGGCGCAATCTTTCATGATTTAGGCATGATTGTACAAAGAAGCAAACATGAAGAATACAGTGCAATCTTGGCTTTAGAATTCATCGAGAAATGTTTGACGCCAACCTACAATGAGGAAGAACGAGCAATAATCACCTCAGAAGTTCTACACGCCATCGTAGCCCACGAGCAACCATACAGTATTGAACCATCAAAAAAGATATTAACCAAAGAAGCAGGCATAGTCGGCATCGCTGACGCGTTGGACATGGAAGCAGGAAGAGCGCGAATCCCCTTCCAAGCAGGCAAAGTAGACATACACGCTATCTCAGCATTATCCATCGAAAAAGTAGAAGTAGACGTAGCTGAGACAGGCAAACCCATCATCATAAAAATTAAAATGTCCAATTCAGCAGGCGTATTCCAAATAGACGAACTACTAAAACCGAGAATCGTCAACTCAGGACTTGAACAATTCTTCCATGTAATCGCCGAAATCACAGGCGAAAAAGAAAGAAAAATCATCGAAAAATTCGAAATCTAAATTAAATTTTTGAGGCAACCAAACAATTGATCCACGAATATGATGTTGTGGTTGTTGGCGATTATACACCGCTTTAACAGCGGCAGAACAATGCCGAGTTGCCGTCGTCAGAAAAGTGCATGTTACACGTTCCCACTCTGTTGCTGCGCAGGGTGGAATTGCCGCAAGCCTTGGAAACGAGGAAGAAGACCATTGGGAATGGCACATGGGATTTGGGGTTGCAAAAGCTATTACATGTGCACATGGTCTGTCCAAAGAACATTAAAGTCACTGAAGCAATACTAAAGACTAAGAAGAAAATAATTCAGGAACTTCACCCTAAAAGCGAGTAGGAGACCAATTTAAATGGAAACAAGAAAAGAAATCGATCCGTTAGGCGAGAGATTAATTCCGAAAGATGCCTATTATGGCATTCAAACGTTGAGGGCAACAGAGAATTTTCCCGTAAGCGGAATCAAAGCACCCCTGCCGTTCATCAAGGCTTATGTGCTCATAAAAAAATCAGCAGCCATCGCAAACGCCCAAGTAGGCTGGCTTGAAGAGAAAACCGCGAAAGCAATCATCCAAGCATGCGACGAAGTGTTAGCTGGCAAACTGCTAGACCAGTTCGTGGTTGACGTTTTCCAAGCTGGTGCAGGCACCTCTTTTAACATGAATGTTAACGAGGTTTTAGCGAACAGGGCACTGGAAATTTTGGGCAAAGCGAAAGGCAATTATAAAACTGTGAACCCGAACGACCACGTGAACATGGGGCAATCTACCAATGACACGTTTCCAACGGCACTTCACGTGTCGGTTCTTATGTCTTTGCAGCCGTTGCTTTCTGCGCTGGATGAGCTGGCAGACGCCTTTTACAAGTTAGGCAAAAAATACGTTAATGTATTGAAGTCGGGCAGAACACACCTGCAAGACGCCGTGCCAGTAACTATTGGACAAGAGTTTAACGCTTATGGTTCAGCAATCGCTAACGCTTGCGCTGAGCTAAGGAAAAGGGAGGAAAACCTGTATTCTGTAGCTTTAGGCGGCACAGCAACCGGAACAGGAGCCAACACTCACCCAGAATACAAACGGATTGCAATAGCAGAGTTAGCAAAGATGACTGGTTTTCCCTTAAAGCCTGCAGCAAACAATTTTGAAGCGCTCCAAAGTCACAGAGCA
>Ga0116131_1000868_pt1 | contig 20512 bp, 19 predicted proteins | sample June2015DPH_17_1_FD_89734 | JGI IMG/M metagenome (GOLD analysis project Ga0116131, IMG submission 89734) | Peatland microbial communities from SPRUCE experiment site at the Marcell Experimental Forest, Minnesota, USA - June2015DPH_17_100 | ecosystem: Environmental > Terrestrial > Soil > Wetlands...
AGCGGACGCCCTGCGACCAGGCGTAGGCGGCAGCACCGACGGCCGCGACCAGGGCCGCGACGGCGGCGAGGGCAAGGATGCGCCGGATAGTCATCGAGATAGGTTGGAGGAGGTGGGTGGGCGAGTCAGTCTCGCCCACCCACTCAGCTGATGTTCTACTGGAAGGTGTAGGGGGCGTAGGTGGCGAGGTTCAACGGGGCGATCTGGCCCGCGCCGTTCATCGGGTCAGTGGGGTTCACACCGACCTGGAAGGCCGCGACGTGGTACACCAGCGGGCCGAAGGGGTTGCCCTGGCCGCCGGTCATACACGCGTTGAAGTGGAAGGCCAACGTTAGGGGCAGGCTTGCCGTCGGTCCGAGGGTGCCGAGGAAGATGATGTGCGGCAGGTACTCGATATGGTTCGGACGGGGGACGTTGTAGCAGCCGCTCGTCGGGCTGGTGCTGATGACCTGACCCGAGCTGTCGGTGCCCTCCGCGTATTGGTTGTTCATGTTGTTATAGACGAGGCTGCCGTTGACGGTGAAGATGCCGTAGGCGCCGAGCGTGTTGAGGGCGCTCCACACGCCATTGGTGTTGTCGAAGGCGAGGTAGATGTCCTCAGGGACGGTGCCGGTATTCTGGATACCAACGTTGGCGACGCTGTCCACGCCCGGCAGCATGTTGTCCCACGTGAAGTCGAGGTTGTAGCCACCGGCGCCGCCGGATGTGGTGACGGCGACGGTCGCGAGGTTGCCGCTGATCGTGCCCCCGTTGCTGGCGGTGAAGTACGCGCCGGTGCCGGCGACCGCGACGCCGACCAGCGACGCCGCAATGGCCAGGCTCCCGACCAAAGCGATGACACGAGGAAGCTTTCCCTTAAACACCGATAGAGTCCTCCAAAAGGCGATTGCGTGGGGGTTAGCCCACTCCCGGCACTCGAAACGGAGTGCGGCCGGGACAGACGCTCCGACGGCGGATCACGCAGATCCGAGACCTCAGGGCCCAACGCCGCGTCCTGGCGCAGCGACCCGGCGCATGGCAGATGCGCTCATCACCTCCCTCGGCGAGGGCAGCGTCAAACGCGAGCCGCGGCAACTGCGCGGGCCCCTCTCACCGGAGTGGACCCCACCTCCGCAGCTCGCTCGACTTGCGAAGCGAACTATCACCGTAGTCCAAAAGTACTAGGACTAATAGGCCAAATGGCCTACTAATACGGCCGAATGGCCCATAAGGTAGTTAAGTGTTGATCCGGAGCACCATCCATGGTCGCCAACGACCATTGCGGCGAACCCATCCAGACTGCCCCACTCGGGTTCCGCCGCTCTCTTGAGCAGCCTCACCCGCTCGAGGGCGATCCGGCCACCATCGGCATTGCGGTGTCACAACGTCGTCTGGGTCTGGCGTCCACCAGTCGTACCAACGTATTACCGTACAGTTAGGACAACCGCGGAGGCACCGCGGCACGGGAGAACGGACTGTGGCGACGGTAAGGGAACAGTTGCACCCCACCAAACAGGAGCGATGACCCGCCGACGACCCACCCGGCCCGCGCCTACCGAGCCACAACGCGTCGTCGCCTACCGACGCGTCTCGACCGACGAACAGGCGGACTCCGGGCTCGGTCTCGACGCCCAGTACGCCGACATTCGCGCCGCGGTGGAGCAGCGAGGCTGGCTTCTTGTGGCTGACATCGCCGAGGTCGCCTCGGGTAGCACGGCCTTCCCAGACCGCGACGGTGGTGTCCAGGCGCTTCTCATGCTGGATGCCGGGGAAGCCGACGTGCTCATGGTCGCCAAGCAAGACCGACTCTCCGGGTCGATAGAGGCACCTGTGCTCCGCGCCTACGCCAAGCGGATGCGCTGGCAAGTGCACGCCTTGGACGACGGGGACACGACCGAGCCCGACGGCGATATGGTGTCTAACATCAGGGCGGTCTTCGCGCTGTACAGGCGGAAGAAGATGGCCCAACGAACCAAGGTCGCCCTCGCAGTCCTGGCGAAGACAGCGCATGTAGGCCGGCGGTTCGAGATGGATCTGGCGATCAGGGATCGCATCCTGCGAGAACGCAAGGCAGGCCGCGGCCTTGGAGAGATCGCCAACCGCCTCAGCGCGGACGGCATCCCGGCGTCACGCGGTGGCATCTGGACGCCGGGCACCATTCAGGGCGTCGTCCGCCGGGGAGACGCCCCCAGGTTGCCCGAGGCGGTCTCGAAGAAGAAGGCCAAGCAGACCCGACCGTCCTAGACGGCCGATAGGGGCGATACAGGCCAAGCAGTACCGGGCGCCGTGGACCAGCTCGGCGCGTTCGACCGTCACGCCGAACCCCTGACGGACCGGTGATCCTCCAGGCCCTTGTGGCCGCTCCGAAAGGACCCGAATTAGAACCGAGGGGTCGTTTCGGAGCGGTGGGACGCCCGCCACGCAGCCGCGCGACTATGGTGACCACGCCGGACCGCCAGATGACTACTCTGAATTGGTGAAGCGTCGAGCCTGATTGGGCTGAACCTGAGGCGAAAGCCAGCATGAGTGACGACGACGACAACCGGATAGTCGACGCGGTTCTGGCGTTAGTGGGCATCAGCGGCCCCCTGTCGGCGGACGGGAGGCTTTCTGGCGAGACGCGGAACCGGCTCCTGAGGACCGCCGAGTGGGACGCGGCCGCTGATGCGCTTGAGGCCGATCCGATTCTTGGGCCTGTCCTCAACAAGCAAATCGGTACGGATTTCTGGGACCAACAACTCGTGCTTGAGGCGGAGGTGCTCTACGAGCTTGTGATCGGCAGTGCACAAGCAGCCGACCCGGGCATCGGCGTCCGCCAGGCTCTCGTGTCGCTGCGCGACCGTTACCGGACGAGCGTGCCCGTCGTGTCCATCGAGCCAATCACCGGGATCGTTGTCGGGACGCCTATCCGCCTCGAGGAGAATGTCGAGCTGAGACAACTCTCCGACCGCGAGGTGGATGACCTGGTTCAGGGGGGCATGTTCCCATCCTTCGGCGTCGTGCGTCATGGCCTTGTCATCAGCACGCAGGTCACCCGCGTCATTACCGATCCTGGCTCCGATTATCCGCGTACGATCGACTCGAATGACCGAAAACGACATTCGCATGCGACTCCTCGCGAAACCGTCCTGGCGGCTCTGCGACTACACGCTGACAACCCAGACGCGATCTCACTGACCGGGTTGATAACAACGGGCCCGGAGTGGGGCGAGACAATCAGCCTCGAGGGTCCGTGGAGACCCGCCTATCACATTCCGCTCCTGATCTCACCCGAGGTAGCCGGTCGCGTGAGTTCGGACTACCCGCGGATCGCCAAGATCCTCGCTAGGTCGTCGAACCCTGTCTCCGTCGCCCTGCGCCGATACGCGTCCTCGTACGATCGAGGCCAAGCCGAGGATCGGGTCATCGACCTGGCAATCGCCCTCGAGGCTTTGTTCGCTGACGGAACCACCGAACTCACCTATCGCCTATCGGTGAACGGGGCCAACTACGTGAGCGTTCCCGATCGATCTCGCGCCCAGATCCGTGATTGGCTGAAGGCCGCGTATGCAGCCCGCAGCAAGGTCGTCCACGCAAAGGGCAAGAACACGACGCCAGCCGCGAGACTGCTACAAGATGACAAACAGGGGGTCGAGGGCCTCGCAGCCGATCTGGCGTACTTCGTCCGTCTCGCGCTCACGACGGTGCTCCGTGACTTGGGCGACGATCCGCCCGACCCAATCGCGGACTTCGGGGCGATGGCGCTTCGCCCCTAGGGCATGCGCCGCTCCGGAAGCGATCTCTCTTGCTCGCTGGGTTTCGTTCGCCCCGGAGTCGTGTGCGCTCACTAGTACAAACCCTACGCTTGACGTCCGGTGCCGGATCCCCATTGGGCCCAGCGCTTACCGCAATGACCTCTTTCTGGGACAGGCGCCGTGATGGCCGAGTTGAAGGTGGAATCTGTGGCCACGCAGAGGCACCATTTCGGTGCGCCCGAAACTCCCGTGGCCCCGTCGCCAGCTGCACGACTCCCTAGCCAGTGTGCGGGATCGTTTCTAGCGTTGCATTGGGGAGGACCGTCCCTACCGGCGTTGGGGGGTTGCGTCGGTCGCGCCCGGACGCCCGATCTCGGGGACGCCCCGACCAGCCGAGTCCGGGGGCGTCGCGGCTCGCTATCCTGAGAGCGCAACAACGTCCGTACCACGCAGTTGGGGGGGACCCATGAGCGACATCAAGTCCTATTCCGTCGGCTACGGTGACATGTTCTACGTGGACCACGCCAACGGCACGTTCACCCTCATCGACTGCTGCCTCCGGGAGGGGTCGGAGGACCCGATCTTGGACGAGATCGAGCAGCTCGAAGCAGGCAAAGGGATCACGAGGTTCATCTCGACGCATCCGGACCTGGATCACATCCTTGGCCTCACCGCTCTCGACGATCGAACTCGAATAGTCAACTTCTACTGTGTCGAGAATGAAGCGACCAAGGCCGACGAGACCGACGACTTCACGCACTACTGCGGGCTCCGCGGCTCGAAGAAGGCCTTCTACCTCTACGCCGGCTGCAAGCGCAAATGGCTGAATGAGCGCGACGACGATCGAGAGAGCTCCGGGTTCGAAATCCTGTGGCCAAAGCTCAGTAACCCGGACTACCAGGCAGCCCTAGAGGCGGCCAAGGACGGCGACAGCGCGAACGACATCTGCCCGATCATTAAGTACTCGCTCAAACACGGCGCCAGTGCCTGTGGATGGGCGACCTCGAGACGGACTTCCTAGAAGCGATCGAGGACGACGTCAGTCTGCCGCAGGTTGACATCCTGTTCGCCCCACACCACGGACGCGACGTCGTCCCTGCAGCGATGCTTGCGACCCTGTCGCCCCAGGTGATCGTGCTCGGTGAAGCGGAGGGCGAGCATCTCAACTACTACTCGGGTTGGAACACGATTACCCAGAATTCCGCTGGCGACATCCTGTTCGACTGCCAGAAGGGCAAGGTCCACGTCTACACGAGGAAGCGCGTCAACCTCGCGTTTCTGGACGACGAGGGTCAGAGCCGAAAAGGCTACGTGTATGCGGGATCGTTCGACGCCCCTCGATAGCGAGAACTGCCGATGAACCTCTACTCCGCGTACGACTACCTGGCATTCATCATCCCGGGTGGTACGACCATCGGGGCCGTGTATCTCGCCTTCTGGGGGTGGCCCCAGACCGAACCCGGGGCCTCCGCCCTCGTCTTCCTCCTCGGTCTCGCGTTCCTGGTAGGCCACATGCTGGCGAGCGTGGCGGCGTGGCTCCAACCTGTGGTGTGGGGGCACGCACCTGGGGGCTCTTCCGATCCTCTGTGGGGGGTCTTCGGACACGGCGGGACATACACCGACGTCGAAGCTGACCGGGTCGCTCGCGAGCTGGAGCGCCACTACGGCGCAGGCCTCTCTCGGAGGCGCCTTTACGGGTTGGCATACACCGACCTCCAGCAGGCCGGCAAGGAGGCGCGGCTAGTCAGTCTCAACTCGCAGATAGCCTTCTGCAGGAACGCGGCGGTGGCCTTTCTTGTCGCCGCGGTCGCTCAAGGCGTTGGAACGGTAGCCGGCCGCGGAGTACTCGATGGCGGGTGGCTCGTAGCAGCCTACCTTCTCGGCGCCTGCATGTTCGCCGCACGGTACAAGCGTTTCTGGCGCCAGTTCGGAGACAACGTCATCCGAGGGTTTCGGGTTCTGGCGAAAACGCAAACTCGACCGAGCCCCCCGCAGGAGACGAAGGGCGACGAGAGTTTCGATACCGAGAGCAGAACCACTGACTGAGGGTCTAGACCCCCACACGACGACGTTGTGGTTCTCGACGGCGTCTCGCTGGTAGCAACTGCTGGTAGCAACAGGGGCGCACGGAGCCGGTTACGACTCCCGAACGGATGAGCGGTTCGTGCGTGAATGTGTGATCGGCGAACGCCCGCGAACGTCGGGGCCCAGACTTGAAAACCGCGATCTTAGGCGCCATCGTGTCAGGTTGTATCTCTCGGCTCGCGGTGTCTACGGCCCCAGTCTTCCCTACGGTTGGGCTGCCCCGCGGGAGGTCGGGCCCGGTCTCCAGCAGGACAGCCAAGCGTCTGGACCGCGCCCTGGGGTACTAGCCCCTGCTCTACGGTAACCCGGTCTCAGCAAAGGACATCTAGGCCCGTGCTCCAGGGTGAAGGCCGTTTCGAGCGTAAATGCAGCCTATAAGTGACTCGGTTCGCGACCCCGCTCCACGCACGACCTGCTGCGTTTCGGCCGGGCGGCTTATGAGTCCCCTGCTCTACCACTGAGCTACTCCGCCGTGGCGCGGCGTAGTGTAGCCGATGGGCCCGGACGAGGCCAAGCCGCCGAGGCCTCGCAGCGCCGTACCGGGAGGCAGATGCGTGGCGTCTGCGCCGCGTCCTCGACCCTGTCACTGTCGGCTGCGGCGGCATGGCGAGCCGTTCGCATTCCCAGCCGGTTTCGGCTGTTACACCACGCCGTGGGACGTGACCATCGGGGGATTGCCGCCCAACGAGCGATGCTTGTATATTCGACGCGTGAGGGGGCATGACCGCGTAGTCTCGAGGCCAACGAGGCACGTTTGGCTCGTGCAGCCGCAGGGTCCACAAGTACGGAGACAACGCATGAAGCTCATTCTCGGCATCGTGTCGGCTTGTCTTTTGCTCGCAGCCGTGCCTGCAACGGCGGCGGCCGCCGCCCCGGCCGGCGGTTCCGCCAGTCCCATGTTCCGCGTGCGGCCAGCGATCACGTCGGCGCCCAGCGGTCTGTCGCCGGCGACGATCAAGTCCGTCTACGGCTTCTCAACAAGCGCCAGCATCGGAGCCGGCAAGACGATCGCGATCGTCGACGCCTACGACGATCCGACGGCCGCAAACGACCTGGTCGTCTTCAGCAGCAAGTTCGGCCTGCCAGCGTGCACTTCGGCGAACGGCTGCTTTAAGAAGGTTAGCCAGACGGGCACGACCCGGTATCCGCAGGCAAACTCCGGGTGGGCGCTTGAGATCAGCCTGGATGTCCAATGGGCCCACGCCATCGCGCCGGGAGCGAAGATCCTCCTGGTCGAAGCGTCGAGCAGCAGCTTCTCCAACCTGATGGCTGCCGAGGACTACGCCGGAGCCCATGCCAACTACGTGTCCAACAGCTGGGGCGCCAGCGAATTCAGTGGCGAGACCGCGTACGACTCCAACTTCTTGCAGCCGGGCGTCAGCTATTTCGTCGCCGCCGGCGACAGCGGCCTGCCGGCGCAATGGCCGTCGGCGTCGCCGAACGTCATTTCGGTGGGCGGCACGACGCTCACCTTCTCTGGTGGCAACTTCTTCTCGGAGACCGGCTGGTCCGGCGGCGGCGGCGGCTGCAGCGCTTATGAGACGGCGACATCAGCGCAGTTGGCGTTTTCGGGCTTTTCCCAGGTCAACTGCGGCACCAAGCGCGCCACGCCCGATGTCTCGCTCGACGCGAACCCCGCATCCGGCGTCTCCGTCTACGACAGCACCCGCTACAGCGGCCAGTCCGGCTGGTGGGTAGTCGGCGGGACGAGCATTTCGTCGCCGATGTGGGCCGCCCGGTCCGCCGACGCGGGCGTGTGGGTGAACGCGGCCTACGTCTACGGCTCCGCGATCTCCTTCCGCGACATCACGACTGGTAACAACGGCGCCGCTTGCTTGGTCGGCTTCGACCTATGCAGCGGCCGCGGCAGCTGGACCGGCAGCGCTCCGTAACACCGGCCACCACGTATCGAGTCGCCAAAAGGGCGGCGAGGCGGTCCAACCGCCCGCCGCCCTTCTCTTCGTCTAGCCCCGATCCAGCAGTTCGAGCACGGGCCCGAGAGCCTCGAGGGACGCGAGCGTGATCGGGTCGACGACGAGCTGGACCTCCTTGACGCCTGCTCTGGCGTAGGCGCGCAATCCCTCGGCGATAACTTCGGGAGGACCCTGAAGCGGATCCGGCGCCGCGCCGGGACCGTAATCGCCCTGGCGCCGGCCCTTTCCACCGGGCATGCGCACGAGCGCCGCTACCGTGGCATCCACGGCCGCTGGATCGCGCCCTACCTTCGCGCAGATCGCCGCCACTCGGGCCCGCAGCGGAGCGACACCGCCGGGACTGTTGCCGGTGTCCGTGTACCAGACATTCCAGGACTTCACGTGGGGAAGCGTGATTTCGAGCATCCGCTCGCCCACTGAGCCGATCAGGATAGGCGGCCCGCCCGGGCGCGACCGGGGCACGAGCTGGCAGTCGCGAGCGCTGAAGTACGTTCCCTCGTAGTCGATCTCGCCTTCCTGGAGCAGCGTCCGAATGATGGTGAACGCCTCCTCGAAGCGGGATATTCGATGGTCGTAAGGCACGCCGTAGCCCCGGAACTCAACCTCGTTCCAACCGGCGCCAAGGCCCAGGACCAGTCGGCCGCCGGATATCTCGTCGACCGTGGCCGCTTTCTTCGCCAGGACGGCCGGATTGTAGAAACCGACTGGCGTAACGAGAGGTCCGAGCTCCACGCGCGAGGTTATGGCTGCCGCAGCCGCCAGAAGCGACCACGCATCCCAGGGCGCGTCGGCCGAGCCGTCGGCCATGCGGTACAGGAAATGGTCGCCCGTCCAGAGCGAATCGAAGCCGACCTGCTCGATCCTCCGGATCATCGTCGCCAGCTCCGGCCACCGGATGCGCCGTTCTATCTCAGGAAGCTGGACGCCGACCTTCAGAGGACGGCGACGGGAAACCGCTGCTGTGACCATGACGGGATCGTAGCGCTCGGCGCGCTACTGTTGGGATCCGAACAGCACCTGCAGCCAGGAGTCGAGCGGACTGGCTGTCTGAGCCGTCGCGTCCGGCTTTATGCCAATCGAGCCCGGAGCGTTGGCCGGAAGAGGCGGCGCGCTAGGGTCGAGGACGAACGGAATCTCCTTGGGCGATCCGAGCAGATACCCGCGGGCCATCTGCGCCACAAACCCCGGCTGCTGGATGAGCTTGAGCTCCTGCTCCAAGGAGGCGACGTCGCGCTCCATGGCGGCGTTTCGAGCGCGCATCTGGTCGGCCTGGCTGGCCGCTGATGAGGCCTCCCCGACCTGACGGGCGAAGACGCCCACCAGCCACAGCGAGAAAAGGCCGGCGACTAGCAGCGCAAGTCGCCGCCTCGTGAACGAAATGGCGGGCCTGGGCGCGGACGACGCAGTCGAGACGTCGTCCGGAGGAGGCTCCGGGTCGCGTCCGTACATTCCAGAATCGTAGCTTTGGGGCAGCTGACGTGTCAACACGAGTTCGCACTTGAAAACGCTGCTACACTGGCCCATATTTCGCACGTACGTTCTGTTTGAGGTCTCGCGATGCGGTACTACGAGCCCGCCGGCGTGGGAGCCGTCCTGGATCGATTGATGGCTGAGCCATCGATGTCGAGCGGGGTGCTGCACCACGCCCACATCCCAGCGCGCACCGCCGATTTCGTGCCGCTGCCGGAGTGGCTTGATAACGGGCTGAGGACCGGCCTGGAAAGCCGCGGCGTCACCGCGCTGTATCGCCACCAGGCCGAGGCGCTCGAGGCGATCCGGCTGGGCGAGGACGTCGTGGTCGCCACGCCGACGGCATCCGGTAAGTCGTTGTGCTACATCGTGCCGACGCTCCAGGCCCTCGCCGAGGATCCTACGGCACGCGCCCTGTACCTCTTCCCCACCAAGGCCCTGGGCCAGGACCAGGTCGCCGAGTTGAGCCAGCTGAGCCGGGCCGCCAGCCTTCACGTCAACGCTTCGACTTACGACGGCGATACGCCAAACCCAATCCGTTCCGCCATCCGATCGGCCGGCCAGGTCGTAGTCACGAACCCGGACATGCTGCACGCCGCGATCTTGCCGCACCACACAAAGTGGTTCCAGCTCTTCGAGCAGCTCCGCTTCATCGTCATCGACGAGCTTCACACCTACCGCGGCCTCTTTGGCAGCCACGTCGCCAATGTGCTGCGCCGGCTGCTCCGAATCTGCGCTCACTACGGCTCGCACCCGGTTATCGTCTGCTGCTCCGCCACGATCGGAAACCCGGGGGAGCTGGCGACCCTGCTGACGGGGCGCGCCGCGCGGGTCGTAAACAGGAACGGCGCCCCGTCCGGCGAGCGGCACATCGTGATGCTGCAGCCGCCGCTTCTCGATCCCGTGACTGGCGCGCGCGGCTCAGCCCAGACCCTCGCCACGAGGTGGGCACTGCCGTTCCTCCGCGCCGGCCGCCAGACGCTCGTCTTCGGCCGGTCGCGAGTTGGTGTCGAGCTGATGCTGTCCAACCTTCGGGAGGCGCTCCGTCTGGGCGACGGCCCCAGGACCCGGGTCCGGGGCTATCGGGGCGGGTACCTGCCGACGGAGCGCCGAGCCGTCGAGCGCGGGCTTCGGGACGGCGAGTTGCTGGGCGTCGTCACCACAAACGCACTGGAGCTGGGCGTGGACGTCGGCCAGCTGGACGTGTCGATCCTGGCGGGCTACCCGGGCTCCATAGCCGCGACCTGGCAGCAGATGGGGCGGGCCGGGCGCCGGGCGGAGACGAGCGTTTCGGTCCTGATCGCCGGCGGTGGACCCGTCGACAGGTACGTCGTCGAGCACCCGGAGTTCCTCCTCGAATCGCCTCCGGAGGAGGCTCGTCTCGACCCCGACAACCTGCACGTCCTGCTCGGTCACCTCAAGGCGGCTTGCTTCGAGCTGCCGTTCGAACCGGGTGAGCGATTCGGTCCGACCGAAGCGGAGCCGCTCCTGGAATTCCTCGCAGAGGAGGGCCTGGTCCGGCATGCCGGCGACGGCCGTTGGTACTGGTCGAGTGACAACTTCCCGGCCTCGTCGGTTTCCCTGCGAGCCGCTGCCGAGGAGAACGTCGTGATCATCGACACGACGCCGGATCGGCCTCGGGTGATCGGCGAGATCGACATCTTCGCGGCCCAGACGCTGGTCCACGAAGACGCGATCTACATGCACGAGTCGGCCCAGTACCACGTCGACAAGCTCGACTGGGACGAGCGCAAGGCATACGTTCGACGTGTCGACATAAACCACTACACCTACGCCGATCGGGCGGTCACCCTCAAGCCGCTCGAGACCTTCGCGACGGCGCCTGCGACAGGTTGCGATCGCGCTCACGGCGAAGTGATGGTCTCCAGCCTGGTCAGCATGTTCAAGAAGCTCAAGTTCGGGACGGACGAGAACCTGGGCTGGGGTCCGGTTCATCTGCCAGAGATCGAGCTTCAGACGACGGCTTACTGGCTGATGCTCGGTTCTGCAGCCGAGGGCTGGCGGCGGGCTGACCTAGACATCGCCCTGCTCGGCGTCGGGCGAGCGATCCAGGCAGTCGCGGCAGTCCTGCTGATGGTCGATCCTCGAGACCTGGGCCTCGTAAGCCAGGTCAGATCGCCGCACAGCGGGGCGGCCACGTGCTATCTGTATGAAGCCGTGCCGGGCGGCGTCGGATTGTCGGAGCGGCTATTCGAGCGCCATGACGAGCTGGTAGCGGGGGCAGCCGACCTGATCGCCCGGTGCGGCTGCGAGAGCGGATGCCCGGCCTGCACGGGCCCCAGGCTGGAACGGGACGTGGACGCGAAGGCCCTGGCACTGAGGCTCCTGCGAGCACTCGCCCCCGATGCCGGCGCCGCACGATCTTCGGCGCGGCACCCGGCGGCGGGGGCCGCGGCCATTGCAGGCCGGCCGGCCGCCGCGCCATGACCATCGACGGGACCCGCCTGCAGCGCTACCTCGACGAGAAGCGTAGGGCCAGGGCGGCGGTCGCGCACGTCGATCGCAGGGGCGAGGCCGACCCGGACATCCGCCGCGTCATTGCCGCGGTCGTGGCCGCGGGCGAGCCCTTCGGCACGCCACAGCCCGTCTGGCGCGGCATCGGGCCCGTCGATCCGGCATCGCTCGCCCGGCGCATGGCCAAGAGCCTGGACGCCGAGGCCATCGAGACCCGTCGTGGCTGGTATGTCCGCCGAGAGCTTCGGCCGGTCTACCTGCCTCTCGATCGAGCGAGACTGGCCACTCTGCCGGGGATGCCCGGACCCAACGCTTCCCTCCTCTGTCTCGACACCGAGACGACCGGTCTCGGATCGGCCGCCGGAACGGTCGCATTCATGATCGGAATCGGCTGGTGGCAGGGCGACCTGATGCATCAGGTGCAGTTACTGCTGCCGGACTACTCGGAGGAAGGCGCGCTGCTCGACGCCCTGGCAGACGCCACACCACTCGGAGCCCGCCTCATTACTTACAACGGCCGAACGTTCGACTGGCCGCTCCTCGAGACGCGGTATCGGATGTGTCGCCGCGTGCCACCTGAACTCGACGGACACCTGGACTTGCTGCCCCTCGTCCGGCGGCTCTTTCGGCATCGTCTGCCCGATGCACGCCTCCAGACCGTGGAACGGCATCTGCTCCGCCGCCATCGTGCGCCGGACATTCCGTCCTGGGAGATTCCAGCCGTCTACCACTCGTTCCTGCGTGGCGGTCCGGCCGGCCCGATCAGGGTTGTGGCCCGCCACAACGCCGAGGACGTCGTCACGCTGGGCCGCATCCTGGCCCACCTCGAACGCGGCTACGGCGAGGGCCAGGTCCGGCGCTGGGCTCCTCCCGGCGACCTGGTCCGGCTGGCGCGCCTCTTCCGCCACGAGGGCCGCATCGAAGAAGCGGTTGCCTGCCTGGAGATCGCCGGCGCGCCAATCGACGGCGGCGATCCGGACGTGGCGATGGCCACCGTCGAGCTTGCCCGACTGCTGCGCCGCAGCGGCCGCCTCGGCGAGGCGGGCGTTGCCTGGAGCCGTCTCGTTTCGGCTCCCGGCCCACTTGCGGGTATGGGCTGGATCGAACTGGCGAAAGAGCGCGAGCACCGCGAGCGCGACCTCGCCGGGGCGTGGGCGGCCACCGACCAGGCCCTTCTCGCCCTGTACCGAAGCCGAGGCCACGGCAACGCCATGCAGCGCCGAGCCATGGAAGCCGACCTGGCAAAGCGCCGGGCCCGGCTCGCGCGTCGGCTGGAGCGCGCAGTTCTCTAGCAGCACGAAGCTACCGGCGCAGCCGGACCCCCACCTGGGTCGTCGTCGGGATCCCGGCCAGACCCACGCCCTCAACGGAGCAGGCCGCGGCAGCCGCGGCGAAGCGCAGAGTCGCGGCCGTGGCCAGCTCCCCGGTCAGAATCCAGGCGGCCATCAAAGCGGCGAGGAAGACATCGCCCGCGCCAGTAGGGTCGAGCGCATAGCCCACCGCGAGGGCTCGGTAGCGCGTCAGCTCCTCGCCTCGCAAAGCGAATCCGCCGCCCTTGCCGGCGGTGAGCACGACGGTCGCGTTGGGTGCCAGGCGGCGGAGCTCCTCGAGGCTGGTTCCCCGCGGCAGGTCGTGGACGCTGGCGCACACGAGTCCTGAAACACCGACCAGGGCATCCGCCCGCGGCCCCACCTGCCTCACCCAGCCATCGTCGTCGAACTCGCGCAAGAGGCCCTGCCAGCCCACGCCGACTCGCGCGCCGCTCGCTGCGGCGGTCCGCGCCTCTGCCGCCCAGTCCTCGCCCACCTCACCGGCAACCGGAACGAGCAACCAACCGGCTGCGCCGCGCCACTCGTCGGGCAGGGCCCCAGCCGGGAGGGCGTCGCTCTTTGACAGCCATCTCTGCCGTCGATGGCCGTCTGCCTCGAGGTTCTCGAAGACCGGTCCTCGATCCAGCCGGACCCCGCGCAGGTCGACTCCGGCGTCCTCAAACAGAGAAAGTTCATCGGCGTGCGCAGCGAGCGAATCGACGCCCAGCAGGCAGCCCACCCGCAGGCCGAGTCGCGCCACCGCGAGCGAGCAGTAGGTCGCCGCGCCCCCCAGCCGCCAACCTCGCGGATCGTCGTCCGCAAGATCTCGAGAAGCCGCACCGACCACAATGACCTGGATGCGACCGCTCAAGCCAGACCCCTCATGGCTCGGCTGGCGAGAGGCGAGGGGTATACTCGGCGCGCTTTCAGCCGCTGTCTCCTTTGGAGTGGAACCGTGTTCTTCTATGAACTTCGCGAGGGCGACGACGACATCTTCGCCGACGTGCTCCTTGTGCGCGAGGAGGAAATGGACGCCGACTCCTTCTTCGAACTCGTCCAATCGATCCGACACGGCCTCCAGGACGGGTTCGAGCAGGACACGTTGATCGAGGCCATCGCCGAGGAGCTCGAGCGCGACCATGGGTTTGTTTCGATCTCGGACGAGCGTCTGACCGCGTCGGTCAACGTTTCGAAGCAGGACGACGACAACTACCTGGCAAGTCTCGACTCGGATGAAGACGAGGACGACTCGCCCGACTATCGGGGCATCTTCGTCGAGCTTCCACGCGACGACACCCTGCCCAACTGAACTCTGCCGGACCCGGCCCGCGCCCTCGCGTCGGCGCGGGTAAGCCTCCGCCGCAATGCCAGGATCGTCGCCCCGCTACCGGCTGAACAGGATCTCGATGACGTCGCCGTCCTTGACAGCGTACGTCTTGCCCTCGGAGCGCAGCTTGCCGTGCTTGCGCGCCTCGGCCATGGTCTTGAGCGCGAGCAAATCCTCGTACGACACAACCTCGGCGCGGATGAAGCCGTGCGCTAGGTCGGTGTGAATGGCGCCGGCCGCGTCGACCGCGTTCGAGCCGTCGGGGATCGGCCAGGCTCGCACTTCGTCGGGCCCTGCCGTGAGGAACGAGATCAGGCCGAGCAGTCGGTAGCTGAGCCTGAGGACGCGGTCCAGGCTCGACTCCTTCAGGCCCAGCTCGTCCATGAACACCGCCGCCTCGTCGGGCTCGAGCTCCCCCAGCTCCATCTCGATTTTGGCCGACAATGCGTCGACCAGCGCTCGGTCATGTTTGTAGCGTCCCCCGATCCCGGCCACGATCTCCGCTTCGCGAGGAAGGTCCGACTCGCCGACATTCAGCAGGACCAGGACCGGCTTTTGGGTGAGGAAGCGGAAACCGCGGATCGACTTCTCCTCCTCGGCCGCCAGAGACTGCCCGCGGAGAGGCGTTCCTCCGGTCAGAGGGCCGTGAAGCCGCTCCAGCAGCTCGAGCTCGCGATCGTTCGCCTCGCGCTCGGCCGGGCTGCCGTGGTGGCCGGCGACCTTCAGCCGCTCGATGCGCTTCTCCATCACCGACAGGTCGGCCAGCGTGAATTCGAGATCGAGTCGCTCGAGGTCCCGCCGGGCATCGACCGAACCTTCCGGATGCGGCACGGCCGGGTCCTCGAACGCCCGAACTACATGCAGCAGCGCGTCGGCCTCCCGCAGTCGAGCCAGCTGGTCCGCCGGCAGCTCTTCAGTCCCGACTCGCCCTTCGGTCGAGGCCGGCGGAGCCGGAAGGTCGAAGTACGTGACGTCCGCGTGGACTATCTTCTTCGGCTTGAAGATCTCGGCCAGTTTGTCGAGCCGCTCGTCGGGTACCTTCACGGTTCCAACGTGCAGCTCCATTCCGCCGTAGCCGCCGGTCTGGGCGTGGCCCCGGGTAAGCGTGTTGAAGACGGTCGTCTTACCCGAGCCGGAGAGCCCGACGATGGCTATCTGCATGTACGGTTGGCCTCCTCAAAGACGTTCGTTGCGGTGCACATGCTAGTCGGTCGGGCCAGCCCGGGCCACCAGCAGCGGCACTGCACGGGCCATTCCTGGAGCCGTCGCCACCAGCTCCAGAGTTAGTAGCCGGCGGTCAGGTCGACCAGGTACTTGAGAGGCTCACCGTCGCGGTAGAGGCGCAGGTTGTCGCAGAACACATCGAACGCGCGGCCGAGAACTTCTGCGCTGGACCAGCTCGTGTGGGGCGTGACGATGCAATTGGGGAGCCGGTAGAAGGGCGACGTTTCAGGCAGCGGTTCCTCGCGGAACGTGTCCAGGACCGCGCCACCGAGAGGCCCGGACCGAAGCGCCCGGAGCAATGCCAGCTCATCGACAAGCGCGCCGCGGGCGACGTTGATGACCCAGGAGCCAGGCTTGACGGCGGCCAGGACGTCGTCGTTGATGACGGACTCGGTCTCGCCGGTGAGCGGCAGGGCCAAAACGATGAAGTCCGAAACGGCAACGAGTTCGGGCAGCGCCTCGAGGCCCCCCAGGACGTCCACACCTTCCACCGGTGCGCCGGTCGGGCGGCGACGGATGGCCACGACCCGCGGGCCAAACGGCCGCGCAAGACCTGCCACCTGGCAGCCAATTCCGCCGAGCCCCACCAGGCCGATCGTCGTTTCGGCCAGCTCCTCGGCTTCGATCGGCTGCCAGGTCCGCTCGCGCTGCAGCTCGATGAGCTGCGGCAGGCGGCGGCAGATCGCCAACATCATCGTCATCACGTATTCCGCGATGGGCCGGTCGAAGACACCGCGGCCGTTCGTAACGGTCAGGTTGCGCAGGCGAACGCAGGGCGTCAGGACCGACTCGACACCGACCGACACGGAGTGGATCCAGCGTAGCTTGGGCGCCCTTCCGATCAGCCGATCGAGATGATCGCCTCCAAGAGACCAGCCGCGCAGCAGAACTTCCACGTCGTCGAGCGACTCGTCCGCCATCCCTTCAGGGCTGATCGCAATCAGCCTGGCCGCGGGGGCGGCTTCAAGGATCTTCTGGCGCATGGACCCGAAAGCGTCTCGGCCCGTGAGCACCGGGCTGATTGCGATCGCCAGAGGCGAGCCACCCGGTCCGTGTCCAGGTCCCACGATTCCGAGGCTCTCAGCGTTCATTTGCGTCCCCTGTGCTAGACGGCTCGGATCAGGGCGCGGGCATTACCCGTGCCAACCAGAGTGACGGAGAATCGATCTCCTCCGGCAGCGGCAGCGTCTCAGGACCCAACCAGAGCGTGCGCAACGCTTCAGCTCCGCGAGCCCGAGCGATGGCAGCCACGAACGCCTCGCCCTTTCGGTATTGCTCCATCTTCAGGTCCATCCCAGTGACCCGCATCATCGCCCGCTCGAAGCCGGCCCGCTGCTCGCGCCGGGCATGGAACCTGGCGCTGATGCGTTCCACGTCCGGGACCAGGTCCCGCCCGATCTCGTCCATGATGTAGTCCCCGAACCCCTCGAGCAGGCTCATCACGGCCTGGGTCTCGCGGAACTCGCGACGTTGGTCCGAGTTCATCAAACCTTCCATCCAATGCTCGCCCGAGCTTGCACCCCGTAGCGCCCGACCAAGCTTACCGAGGGCGTCCCGGCTCATGACTGAGACGCCGCTCGACAGAGAAGCGAGCTGATGCTCAAGCCGGGAGGCCAGATACGGCCGCAGCCACGGGTGGGCCTCGAACTCGAAAGCGTGCGTCGTCTCATGGAGAGCGATCCAGGTTCGGAACGGATTGAGCGGCACGTCAAGACTCGCCGCCGTCCGGCGGATGTTCTCGTCCACGAAGAGGAGCCGGCCGGGCGCCGATTCCGCCGAGAGCATTGCGAAGTCGTACTGGCCCAGGACACGCTGCCCGAGGAAGCCCAGTAGGTAGCCGGTCTGCCGCGTCGTCACCATCCGATTGGCGATCGCCATCGTCGCCTTGAGCAGGCCCGAGCCGGGCGGAAGGATCTGATCCAGGAGGTCTCCTTCGACCTTGCTTATCAGCGCGGCAAAAGTAGTCACGTTCGCGTAGACCCACGCTTCGCGATCGACGACGCCGCTCCGCTCGACGATCCCCGGCAGCTCCGCATCGAGAGCGCGGCTCAGGGCGGGCACGATCTCGGCCATCGCGGCGGCGTAGACCGGCTCGGCACGTCGCAACTCAAGCGGGTCGAGGGTGCCGGGCGCGTTGCGAACCCGCGTCGCCGCCATGCGCTCCACCGCTCTCCAGTCGATGAGGCCACGGCGAGCCGACAGCTCGGCGCGGCGGCCAAGGACGGTGACGGCAGCACCGGCCGCTGCACCGAGGAGGAACCCGGCCTGAAGGAACCGATCGCGAGCTCGGGCGGCGCCGCCGCGTCGCGTGGAGCCCGGCCTGTTACCCCGCCCTCCGGTCGCGGGGGCGTTGCTCACGCCACGCCGGCTTCCAGGTCGACGGAATCGATGTCGGGAAACTCCTCCCCGAACATCCGCTCGGCTACGGCGCGGAAGGCCGCCACGTCGCCCGTGGTCAGCTGTCGGTGGGTCGGGACACCGGCAACTTCGTCCGGCGGCTCATGGCCGGCCATGCCGGCATCGGCGGCCGTGCCACGCGTCGTGCCTGGGGCCTCCAGGGCGTTCACCGACAGCAACTCAGCAAGTGACGAGGCTGTGGCCGTCGCCGAGTCGACGATTGCCACGCTATCCCCCACAGAGTCGCGCAGCACGCCCGCCAGCAACGGGTAGTGGGTACAGCCGAGGAGGAGCGTGTCGATCCTCGCCGACGGCGGCAACGGGAAGATGAAATCGCCGTCTTCGTCGCGCTCGCCAAGCAGTGGGGCCACGGCCAGCCGGACTGCGGCCTCCACGTCGGGTCCGCTGAGACGCCCGGCCTCGACGAGTGGCACCAGGCTCGGCGTCGCGTGCTCGTAGACCTCGATGGCAGGGTTCTCATCCTTGATGGCGTTGAAGTACGCTCGCGACCGCACCGTGGCCGGCGTGGCGATGACACCGACGCGCCGATTGCGCGTGGCCAGCGCCGCGGCCGCCGCCCCGGGCCGAACCACGCCGAGAACCGGCAGGTCGTAGCGGCGCCGGAAATCACCGAGAGCAACGGACGTGGACGTGTTGCAGGCCACGACGAGCGCCTTCACCTCCCGCCGCACGAGAGCATCGAGAGCCTGAATGCTGAATCGCCGGACCTCATCGTCGGCTCGGACGCCGTAAGGGGCGCGCGCGTTGTCGCCCAAATAGACGGTCGACTCGAACGGCAGCCGCCGCAGGACTTCGCGAAGGACTGTCAGACCGCCCACCCCCGAGTCGAATACGCCAATCGGACGCGCGTCGGACACGGCCTCAGTGTCCCACCGGGACGCCAGCCGTGCGACCCATGATGGTCTGCGCCACGCGTCGCACGTCTCGGCTGATGGCAGCGTCGGGGCTCAATACAACGAAAGGCATCCCCTCGTTGTTGGCCTGAACGACAAGGCGCCCGTCGGAGACGACCTCGAAGTCGGGCCGACGACCGAGGGCGCGGGCCAGCTCTTCGCGGCCGATGCCGCCGCTCGAATCGGAACGGTTGACAAGGTATTGCACCTTCTCAGGTGCATAACCGAACGACGAGAAGATTCCGGCGACGGCGATGGTGTTGTGAATCGTGGTCGAGTCGAAGGTGACGACCGAGAGAACGACGTCGGAGGCGTCGAGCAGAGCCAGGGTCACTTCCGACAGCGCCGCCGATGTGTCGATAACGATGGCCTCGTACAGCCGGCGCACGAGCGAGATCATCTTCTCGACATCCCGGGCCGTGACCATCTCGGCCATCTCGACACGTGGCGGCGCCAGCAGGATGTCGATGCCCGCCGGATCGCGCCACATCACGTCGCGCAGGTCGGACTCCTGTAGACGGTCGGTAGGAAGATCGAGGATCGAAGGAACGTCGCTCGGAATCTTCAGCAGGGCCCGAATGTCGCCGTACTGAAGACTGCCGTCAACGAGGGCCGTGGCCACGCCTATCTGGCCCAGCGACACGGCCAGGTTGAAGGCGATCGTCGTCTTCCCGACCCCACCCTTAGGCGAGAACACCGACACCACGCGGCAGGCGCCCGATGCCCTTGCCTGCCGGTCATTCAGCACCCGGCTCAAGGTGTTGACCAGCTCGAAGGCGCTGAATGGCAGGGTCAGCACGGCATCGATGCCACGGTTGGGGTCGCGTGCCAGCGGATGCTGGGGCACGGTAAGCACAACGACCGGAACGTCCAAGCCGGATTCATGCAGCTTCTCGATCAACTGTGGCCCCTTGACCTTGCCCTGCAGCAGCAGGTCGATCAGTACCGCGTCGGGCCGGAGCTGCTGCGTGGCATCGACCACCTTGGAGCCGTCGTGGATCACCTCGAGCAGGTTGATCTGCGACTGAACGCTCAGCAGGTTGCGGACGTGCTGGCTGACTTGCGGCACGTCCTCCGCGACTAACAGTCGGATCGAACCGGGTTTGGCCACGGGGCGACTATATCAAGGTCGCGGGGCGGATCATCCTGGCCTCCGCGCAATCAGGACGGCCCGTTCGTCTTGAGGGCCGATCGGGTTCAGGTCGTAGGAGCCCGCGACCACCTCTACATCCAAGCCAGCCAACTCGGCCATGGCACGCAGGTCGTCAGCGTTGAGCAGCCGCAGCCGGTCTTCACGGATCCAACGGCGAGGCGGGCCACCCTGTTCTCCCTCCTCGTAGATCGCGGTCAGCACGACATGGCCGGTGGCGGGTTCGTACTGAGCTGCGGCAGTCTTCGTGACGAGCAGGCCGGTTTCCGGATCCTGGCGCACATATTCGAGGCCGATTCGACCGTCATAGCTGGCCAGCTCCTCTGCGCTCGGCAGCCCGGCGTCGACAACGGCGATCCCGCCGGGTTCGAGGTGGCGGGCCATCGTTTCGAGCGCTGCCTTCTGGGCATCTCGGGTGTCCAGCAGCAGGATCGAATTCACAGCCAGGATGGCCAGTCGGAACCTGGCGCCACCCGGCAGACTCAGGCCGATCAGGTTCGCCTCTACCAGCTC
>Ga0116131_1000869_pt1 | contig 20476 bp, 30 predicted proteins | sample June2015DPH_17_1_FD_89734 | JGI IMG/M metagenome (GOLD analysis project Ga0116131, IMG submission 89734) | Peatland microbial communities from SPRUCE experiment site at the Marcell Experimental Forest, Minnesota, USA - June2015DPH_17_100 | ecosystem: Environmental > Terrestrial > Soil > Wetlands...
GGCCGCTGACCTTCCAGGCACAGCTCGTGGCGCCCGACCCTTGGAAGCTCTCGGCGTCGCAAGTCGGACCGCTCACGATCCCGCGCTTCGGAGGCGAGGGAGGAGAGGGGCTCGCCGTCGAGCCGGAGGGCACCTACCCGAGCTGGCCGGTCTACCACATCACCCACGGAGCGGACAGCGACCTGGTCATGGTGGGGGACGTCACGGCTTTCGCTCTCACCGACACCTACGGGGCGATCCCGAGCGAGCTGACGATCGACGCGCTCGAACAGACTTGCGTTGACGAGACCGGGGCCAACGCCTATCAGTACCTCCTCACCCCGACCTGGGTGGCGTTCCCGCCCGGCGTCATCACGACGGTCGCCTACTACGGCTCGGGGACGGGAACGGTCATCTACCACAACGCCTGGATCTAGCCGTGGCCGCTGGCAGCTACGAGCTTCGGGTCGTCGATGTGACGGGCAGGCCCTACGCCTCGCTCGGCCGCGCCGTCGACCTCCAGCAGGTCACGACGGTGCTCAACGACATCGGGGAGGTCACCTTCCAGCTCGCCACTCGCCGAGCCCAGGCATCCGGCTACTTCCGCCAGCCGGGCGAGTACGAGATCCAGGTCTGGCGCACCCCACCTCGCGGGGGGACGGCGAAGCTCGTCTTCTGGGGGCCGATCACGAAGCCACAGGGCCAGGGCGACATGAGCGTCCTCACCGTGGACTCGCCCGAGTGGTACTTCAAGCGCCGGTTCTTCGGCCGAGCCGGAGGTCGTAACCGGCTGGCGAACGGCGACTTCTCCGAGGGGATCGATGGAGGGAACCCGGTGATGTGGGGGGCGCACGCCTGCGATCCCACGATCAAGGGCGAGGGCAGCGTCCCGGCGCCGGGCTGGCCCCCGAACTATGTCCACCTGACGCTCTCCGACGGAGGCGCCAGCGCTCCCGAGGACGCCTGTCTCCGGCAAGTCGTCCCACTCGGAGTGCCAGCCGGAGATCAGGGCATGGGGGCGACGCTCACCGCCCTCTACTACATCGAGGACTGGGACGGCCCAGCCGGTCCCGGCCACCAGCAGCGAGGGCTCTACATCGCCGTCGTCGACCACGAGGGCTGGCCGGTGGACGAGTCGTGGATCAAGGCCGGGCCCTACTACTTCCCGCTCTCGAACGCCTCGCCACGCGGGAGCTGGCAGGTGGCACAGATCGGCGCCGTCATGGCGGCGCATGAGGAGTGGTTCTTCGACTGCCGCCTCTACTGCCCGAACGGCACGATCGACTGGGCCGGAGTCCGGCTCGTCTACGCCGACTCGCTGGCAACCGCGGCGAGCGGCGAGGACCAGGCGACCACGATGGCCCGCATCTGTTCCTACGCCCAGGGCGGCTCGCACAACGACAGCGACGGGACGAAGGGCTTCCTCAACATCGTCCCCTACTCGGACACGCAGATCCCCGCCGCGAGCTGCCCGCCCACCGGTAAGACGCGCATCCAGGCGTACCAGTTCGCCGACCACGGGAACATCCTCCAGGCGCTCCAGGAGTACCCCGGCATGCAAGACGGAGCCGACTTCGCCGTCGAGCTGACGAGCCCGACGGAGCGCACCTTCCACACCTACTCGCTGACCTCCGGCACCACGGAGCACCCGGGCGGGAGGGGTGCCTTCAAGCCCAACCTCGCGATCGTGCTTCACCGCAACTGCGAGATCGCCGACTCGACGCCCTACTACGATGGTGAGCAGGCGGCCTCGGTGGTGACGGAGATGGGCGTCGCCACCACCGCTGGCGGCTCGAACCTCGCTGGCGGCCCCGCTCGCTACGAGGGCGGCGCCAGCGACACGGACCTCTGCATGGCAGGGAAGACGCCGAGCGGCGACAACATCCCGCTCGATCTGGAGATCGTCGAGAGCGCCCCCACCGGGACGGCCGACAGCTCCCTCCCCGACATGGCGACGCGCCGCCTGGCCTCGATCGGCGGGAACGCCGCCGTGCCTGTGCTGCGCTGCTGGGGCGAGGAGCTGGTGACCGGCCTCGAAGTGGGCGACACCGTTCCGGTCGACGTCGTCTACGGTTGGATCAACCTCACCGGCATCTGGCGGGTCATCCAGATCGACCTCTACCCCGACCAGGGAGACGTGATGGACGTGACGATCAACCCTCCGATCGAGGTGCTCGGCTGATGGACCGCAATGCCAACGTGCGGACGCCGAAGGGCACGAGGGCGATCAGGGAGAACCGGCGCCGCACCTTCGAGCTGGAGCGCGGCAACCCGATCCCGCTCGGGCGCATCACCGACCTCGACGATGTTGCCAGCGGACCCGAGCCGCTCTCGGCTGGGGGCTACAGCGCCAGCCCTGGACTCGACGACGGCTTCGCCTACCACTACGACTACGACCGGGGGATGCTCGTCCCCGCCCACAAGGTCGACATCATCTTCAAGTGGTACGACCCGATCTCCGAGCAGGTGGGCCAGCTCTCCGGCAAGTACCCGATGAGCACGAACTACACCGGCAAGGTCTACCTCGTCCAGGCGGCTGTCATCGTCGACCCGGACGACGACATCGAGATCGGCTTCTACTGCGCCGGAGCGCTGTTCACCGCGCTCACGCTCTCGCATGGTGGGAGCCAGGAAGTGCAAGGGCAGCAGGCCGGAGGCTGGCCGATCGGTGGGGGCGACTCGCTCCAAGCCAAGCTGGAGTCCTACTCAGGCTCGCTCGCCGTCGCGGGGCTGACGGCGAACATCCGGGCGATCTGAGTGCCTCGTCCTCTCGGCGAGTTCAAGATGCCGTTCCGCTCGGGGGTGACGCCGCCCCCTTCGGGCTCCAGCAGTGGCATCGACGTCGGTTGCATCTCCATCGGCTCGCCTACGAGAGCGAAGCCCACGGTGGTCCAGATGGGAGTCCCGACGAACTACGGGTCCGCAGGTTCACCGGGAGACGGCGGCTGCGGGCTGGGCTTCTGGACGACTGGCGGTGGCTTCCCGTTCGGGGCACTGTTCCCGGAGCCGGTGACCCCTCACAACCTGCTTGTCGCGTTCGTTGCTCTTACCGATCTTCAGCCTGACGGCTTCGTGGTGGGACAGCCGACAGACCCGGATGGATGGGGGATGATCGGTGGCTCCGACTTCGCCTGCCAGTTCCTCAGTTGTCACGCCGCCAGCCGCGTCGCCGAGGAAGGGGACGGGCAGTACTACAACTGGCTCTCGCCCGATAACTTCAACCCGCAGCCGATCTCCTGGCCGACAGGCTTCGTCGTCATGTATGAGATCGACACCCATGGACGCCCCCCGACGCTGCTCGGGGCAGCGGGCATCAACGACATGGAGAACTCGCACCCTGGGTTGGCGCTCACGCCGTCGAGCTACCCCGCCCTCGCCCTCGCCTCGATCGTCTTCTTCGGCTCAGGGGATAACGAGAGTGAGGGGTTCAACTTCCCGGGGCGGCCCATGCTCCCCGTCCTCAAGGGGGAAGGCACATCGGAGTTCTGGCCCCAGCAGACGACAGGGTACGAGAATGAGGACGCGGTGCCGAACGTCGACAACCACTCTGGCACGGACAGCTCCGAGGGCTCCTACGCCTCATTCTTGGGCGTCTTCTCGACAAGCGGAGGGAACATCAACGACAACGCCGGGACCGGGCAACCAGCGATCCTCACCGCTGGCTCTGTCACGTACGACAACTACACGCAGACATCAGCGCCGTCGACTGACGAGCAGCTCCGCAACCTCGTGGTGATCTGCGTCTGAGCCTCCCTGCGGGTCTGATGTCCCTGGGGTAGCCTTGCTCCCATGACCGACTCTCCCATGCATCGGCCGCAACTGGGAGGTCTCCCGGTTGCGACAGCCCCGTCCCCTCCTCGAAGGCGCAAGGCCGGTCTGCGAGGCAAGCGCCAAGCTGTTCACGTGCCCGAGCTGCTGATCGACCGCTTCCGAGCGACGGCGCCGGGAGCTCCCCCGCCGACCGGCGACGTCTCGGGCGGGATCACCGTCTGGGGGATGCTCTGCAACGACCGGCTGAGCTGCTGCGGCTTCTCGGCGATCGAGCACTACCGCATGGCGAAGGCCGCGCTCGGGGGTGGGAAGTTCCAGCCTGGCTTCGTCAAGCCGACCGACGGCGAGACGCAGACGCTCTACTTCGCCTATGGCATCGCCCAGGGTGAGCCAGGGCCGGAGCCGGACGAGGGCGTCACCAACTCGACGATGCTCGCCTGGCTGTTCGCTCAGACACAGGCGGCGAAGCTCGCTGGAGACGATGTCGAGGAGTTCGCCTACGCCGAGATCGACGTCGCCTCGCCCGGAGCGGCCGATCGCATCCACTCGGAGATGCTCGCCTTCCACGGCATCCTCGTGGGCGGGCTGCTCACCGACGACGCCGAGGACGACTTCGAGGAGGGCATCCCCTGGCACGTCACGGCCGACGACCAGCCAGACCCGAACGACGGCCACGACTGGCTCATCGTCGCCTATGACGCCACCGGTACGAAGGAGATCGACGGCTACCCTGTGGGTGACCTGGGGGTGACCTGGGGAGGACTCCAGTGGGCCGACATCGAGTTCGACAGCGATGCGATCCAAGAGGCGTGGGTCATCGCCACCCGCGAGGACGCCGAGCGCTCGGGAGCTGACTTCGACGCCATGCTGGCGGCCTGCAGGGCCCTCGGTGGCGTCGCCGAGAACCCGCCAGCGCCAGCTCCGACCCCTCCGGCTCCAACGCCGCCAGCACCAGCTCCGACGCCCTCTCCCGCCCCTCCGGCGCCGACCCCCGATCCGAGCCTCGTCCAAGAGATCGAGCACTTCGTCGAGGAGGCGGCCGAGAAGGTCGAAGAGGAGATCGAGACGCTGCTGGGCGTCGCTAGCCCTGACGAGGCGAAGTTCACCGTCGAGGCGGTCCGCGAGGGCATCGTTGCCGACGCGCGCTCGTGGCTCGGCGTCCCCTATGTCTGGGGAGGCACGACCCGAGAGGGCGTCGACTGCTCTGGGCTGACGGAGAACATCGGCGAGGACTGCGGCGTCCCGCTGGCGCACGGCTCGCATGACCAGTTCTTCGACCCCGAGTTCACCATCTACGAGGGCGAGCCGCTCGCTGGCATGCTCGTCTTCACCTACGGGGGCGAGCCTCCCGGCCCCGGCACGAAGCGACCCGGCCACGTCGGCGTCTGTGTCGGCCCTGTCGTCCCGGGCGGCGCCCTCATGATGATCAGCGCCTTCGACGAGGCGTCCGGCGTCTGCTACTCGGAGTTCTCGTCGGTCATCGACCGCGAGAGCACGAACGGGCTCGCCTACTGGGGAGCCATCGACATCGCTCTCAAGGCGACGAGAGTGCCGACTCCCGGCAAGCCAGCTCCAGCCAGGCCGGAGCTGTTCCTCACGGAGCCGAACCTGACAGGCCCGGCCGTGAAGCTCTGCCAGGAGGATCTCGTCAAGCACGGCTTCGGCGAGCAGCTCGGCCCCGATGGCGTCGACGGCATCTACGGGGAGGACACCGAGTCGGCCGTCGCCGACTTCCAGCACTCGAAGGGCCTGGAGGTCGACGGGATCGTTGGTCCCCTCACCTGGGCCGCTTTGGAAGCGTGAGCCGTGCTCGCCGCGGTCACCCCTGCGCCCGGCGTCGACATCGCCACCGTCATCTGGACCGTCTCGGCGACTCTCGGTATCGGGAGCATCGCCGTCGCCGCTGACCGCTGGCGCGCTCGCCGAGCCGTCAAGTCCTACAGGATCGACAAGGCCGTCACTCGGGTCGAAGAGGAGAAGGCCGAGCAGGGACTCACCGACAGCCAGAAGCTCGATCTGTTGATGCTGAGGACCAGAGTCAACGACGGGACGAGCGACGCCGTGGGGGACACGACGAAGCGCACCGAAGAATTCGCCAAGAGCACTAACGGGATCGTCACGACGCTCCAGCAGGACTTCGCCGAACATCTCGGGTGGTCCCGGGCGACGACGGAACGGATGGACCGGGAGATCGCCCTCGTTCGAGAGCGGGAGCACCAACTGGAACTGCGGCTCGCCGGAGAGTAGCCGTGGACACCGCCGAGCGCGAGGACGCCATCTTCGGCGCCTTCGACGGCGTCGTCTCGGTCGTCGGGTTCCTCTTCGGCCTGCTCGTCCACCACGCCTCGCGCCAGATGGTCGCCTCGGGAGGGCTCGGCGGGGCGATCGCAGCGACGGTGAGCATGAGCTGGGGCATCTACGAGGCGCAGGACGGGCTCTGGCACGAGAAGCTCCGCAACGCTGTGGCGATGGGGGTGAGCACGTTCCTGGGGAGCTTCGTCCCTGTGCTGCCGTTCTTTCTGTTCGCTCGGACAACGGCGCTGCTCGTGAGCGGAGGGGCGTGCCTGGCCGTCGCCGGGTGGATCGGCTGGGAGAAGCGCCGGGGGCTCCGAGGCTTCCTCAAGGCGTATGCCGTGCTGCTGAGCGCCGTAGGTCTAACGTTGCTGGTTGTGGGATCGGTGCCCTCGTGATCGCCTTCATCCACGCCAACGTGGTCTACGACCTGGACCACCTTCGGCACTTCCTGGCATGGGGGTTCACGCCCGGCAACTGGTTCACCAACGCCAGCGAGCAGATCATCGCCATCGCCTTCGGCGCCGTGGTCGGGGCGACACTCTGGCCGCCGCTCCGGCGAGCCATCGGCAGGGCGGCGCACCGCTTCGTGGACGACAAGCTCAAGCCCCTGCACGAGCACATGACGAGTGCTCGCGAGGACCGGGAGGAGCTGCGCCGGATGCTCGGCCACATCATCCTGCACCACCCGGACATCCCGGAACTACCTCCAAAGGAGGGATCGTGAACGACCTCTCAGCGGCGACGATCACGCTGATCGTCGTCATCGGTGGCATCGTGGCGACTCCGGTGACGAGCCTCATCAAGCACGAGAACTGGCCGAGCCAGGTCGCCCAGGGCGTCTGCATGGTCGTGTCGGCCGCCGTGGCTTGCGCCGCCGTGGCGATCGACCAGCCGAGCCTCTTCAACGCCCCGAATGTCGCCGGGCTCGCCGGGCTCATCTTCACCTGGGCGACGATCGCCTACCCGATCGTCTTCAAGACGACGAGCGCGGGCCGCGCGGTCAACCGCGCGCTCACGGCGATCGGCTCGCCGAAGGGAGCGCACGCCGCTCACTGAGCGGGCTCCCGCGCTAACATCGAGAGCGCATATCCTTCCAAGAACTTGCCGAGCAGGGGTCGGGCGGAAGGTCGGAGACGGGAGGCGCTCGAACCGGCCGGAGCCCGGCCCTTTCTCGCGCCAGCGCGCAGGGGTGGTCTATAGTGCGCTATAGCAACCGGGCTCAGAGCCCGTCTCTTGGAAGGAGAAAGCATGGAACCATCCCCCGCCCTCTCGGCGTATCTGGACGCCTGGATGGACGACGACCTCGCCGACGTTCCCGACAGCGGCGAGCTGGCGATCGAAGACGATGTCTTCGCCGACCGGCTGCTCTACCGTCGGGCGACCATCGCTGCCGAGGAGGCCCGGATCGAGAAGCTCCGCAAGGAGCGCATCGCCGAGATCGACGACTGGTGCGACCGCCGCAAGGCGAAGGCGGCGCGCGAGGCATCCTGGATCGAGCGAGGGCTCGAAGTCTTCATGCGCTTCCGCGTGGCGCGCGGCGGCCCCAAGACGCTCCAGCTCCCGAGCGGAGTGCTCAAGCTGACGAAGCCCCGCGAGTCCGTCGACGTCCGAGACCCGGACAGCTTCCGGGCCTGGGCGCGCGCCAACGCGCCGGAGCTGCTCCGCTGGCCGGAGCCCCCGGAGCCAGAGCCGAAGAAGGACGACCTCAAGAAGCTCAGAGCTGGCGAGAGCCGACCCTTCGGCGAGCTGTTGGAGTTCAGCCTCGCCCACGAGGGTGAGGTCATCCCCGGCGTCTACGTGGTCGTGCCGAAGGAGGACAGCTTCAAGGCAGTCCCGACCGAGCGCCAGTCATGACCCGAGCAGACCACCCGAGCGTGACCGAGAGGCCGCTCCTGGTGGCCGTGAAGCACCCCCGCTACGCCTTCTCTCAGCTCTCACCGGAGCTGGCGAAGAAGTGCCGCTGCGGAGGCATCCTGTACCAGCACGCCGAGCCGCCGCTTGGTTGCGACGACTGTGGCTGCACCGAGTTCGACCCGATAGAGGAGGAGACGAATGGCCTTTGAACTGGACCCGAACTACAAGCAAGTCCCCGAGAGGATCAAGGACTTCAAGGAGAAGCACCCGGAGGGCAACCTGGAGCCGGTCGACAAGACCCGGCCCTACTGGTTCGAGCGGCTCCAGGTCATCGTCGAGAAGGACGACGGCTCCAGCGTCGAGGTCACGAGGACGTACCTCGTCTACGCCGCCGCTGCCTACCGCTCGCCCCGAGATGAGCACCCAGGGATCGGGCTCGCCTGGGAGAAGTTCCCCGGCACGACGCCCTACACGAAGGACAGCGAGCTACAGAACGCCGAGACGAGCGCGTGGGGGCGGGCGATCGTGGCCGCTCTCGCGAGCGAGTCGAAGTCGATCGCCAGCGCCGAGGACGTCCGCAACCGAGAGGCCGAGCGCTCCAACATCGAACAGTGGCAGCAGTTCGGCTACGCCGGAGCCGAGGACTTCGTCCAGACGCACGACCGAGTCGTGGCCCTCTGGGCGCAGCTCGACGGTGAGGCTCTCGCCGACATTCGGAAGTGGCTCAAGTCGCAAGAGATCGAGCGACGCTGGCCGCTGCCACTCGACATCGCCGAGGCGCTGTTCGCCCGGGCGAAGGCGAGCGTCGAGCAGTCCGCAGAACCCCCGTCTCCGGCCGCTCAGCCAGCCGTGGCGGCTCCAGAAGCCCCAAGCGCGCCATCTGAGCCGCCCCCGCCCCCTGGAGAGGCTGTGGCGAGCCTAGGCGAGGCTCTCCACGAGGTTGCGGGACAGCTCGCAGGGCAGTCCCCGCCCGCCGCAGCTCCAGAGCCCAGCGCGCCCCCGGCAGCAGAGCCCGAGGCTCCGAAGACGGCCCGCGCCCCGTCGGCGCGCGACCTCGAACGGATCGCTGGCAGCCCGGAGGCGGCGCAAGCCGTTCTCGATCGAGCGACTCGTGAGGTCGCCATCCTCAGCACCGCGGGCATCTCGGGAGAGCTGGGGAGGCGGAAGCTCTCCAAGGACGGGACGGCCGACGAGCGCAAGCGCCGCCTCGCGGCAGCGATGGCAGCCGAGGAGGCCGAGAAGCTGGCGGTCGCCGGAGTCACCCCCATCTCGGCAGGCGGCGCCGAGCTGACCGACAAGATCGCCGCCGCATCGTCGGCAAGCTTCCGGTCTCCGGCGCCCCCGGTGGACGAGGGAGAGGACGAGCACGAGTTCTCCGATGCCGAGGCAGCAGCGCTCGCAGCGGGGCGAGACGAGGCTCTCGCCGAGCACGCAGCGAATGAACTGGAGGGAGAGCCCGACTCTCGGCCGCTGGACGAGGCCGGGCAGCCGGTCGCTAGTGACGAGGAGGCTTGGTGATGCCATCGAACTCTGTGACCCTGGTGGGGAACATCACCAGAGACCCGGAGCTGCGGTTCACCGCCTCCGGGCAGGGCGTGGCCAGCTTCGGCCTGGCCGTCAACCGGCGCTACAGGGAGGGCAACGAGTGGAAAGAGGAGACCTCGTTCCTCGATGTCGTCTGCTGGCGAGAGCTGGGTGAGAACGTCTGCGAGTCGCTCTCGCGAGGCGCTCGGGTGATCGTCGTCGGTCGCCTGGAGCAGCGCTCCTGGGAGACGGCCGACGGCGACAAGCGCTCGAAGATCGAGGTCGTCGCCGACTCGGTCGGGCCGGATCTTCGCTGGGCGACCGCCGTCGTGACGAAGATCCAGCGCTCAGGCGGCCCGCCACCCCGCGAGGCCCCTCACGGCTACGACGACGAAGAGCCCTTCTAGGCGAGGCGCGCTAGCGTCACACCCCTGAGACGCGAGACGGCCCTGGAGTTGTGGGGGGCTCCAGGGCCGCTCATCGACCTGTGAAGGAGGTCGCATGGCAGTCGCCAGACTAGCCCGGCCGGAGAGTCGTCCGTCATGAGTGGCAAGACGACCGGCTGGGTGTTCGATCACTCGCCCTACACCGACCGCACGTTCGCTGTCCATCTGGCGATCGCCGACTCGGTTGACGACATGCACGGCTACGAGTTCTGGATGACGCAGAGTCGCCTCGCCGCCAAGTGCCGATCGAGCGAGGACTCCGTTCGGCGAGCCGTTCGTCGGATGCTCGACGACGGGTATCTGGAGCTGATCGCCGAGGCCACGAAGCGGCAGGCGGCGCGCTACCGGTTCCTGATGCCAGAGGTAGCACCTTGCGACCTCAGAGGTCGCAACGAGCCGGAGCCTGAGGTCGCAACGACCGGTTCTTTCGTATTAACCAACACTAGTGAACGTAGAGAGAACTCCCCGTCGGCAGAGCCGCCGAAGACAGGGCGCCCCCGGAATGCCATGTTCGACGCCATCGCAGCCGCCTGTGGGATGGTCGAACCCTTCGCTCGCTCGGAGGCCGGGCGCATCGCCGCAGCCATGAAGGAGTTCAATGACATCGGGCTCACACCGGAGGCGGTGCGCGCGCTCGGCGACGCTCATCGCCGAACCTGGCCCGGGCTCAGCGTCACCCCCCAGTCGCTCGTGAAGAACCGACAGGTGATCGCCCCGGTGGCGACCGCCATGCAGACACAGCGAGAGCGACGCCCCTATGACCGACCGATCGAGCCGCCGAGCGACGAGCCAGCGGCTCCGATGCCCGCCGAGCTGCGGGCGTTGATCCCGAGACGAGAGGAGACAGGATGACCGAGACGAAGCCCGTCGAAGTCGAGATCGAAGACATCTGGATCTGGAGAGCCGAGCGAGGGCAGCAGCTCATCAGAGAGACCCGTCAGGGCAAGCCGGGCCCTGGGCACCAGGACCCCCACGGAGATGTCATCGACTACATCGGGGAGCAGGCCGCCTTCTACGTGCTGGCTCGGCTCGGCGTCAAGGTTCTCTACGCCCCGCAGTACGACGTCCCCGACAAGGGCGACCTGTTCGTCTACGTCGAGGGCGAGAAGGACCCGATCCCGCTCGACGTGAAGACGGCCGGGAAGGCGACCTCGAAGTGGGTGAAGATGCCCGAGTGGCAAGCCAAGAAGCCCGACACGGTCCAGCGCCTCGTCGGTGTTCGCCTCGTCGGCGAGCGCGCCCAGGTCTTCGGGATGACCTACGTCTCGGACCTGCGCCTGTTCGTGGAACCCTGGATGGAACCCGAGAACCCGTGGGTCGGCTGTCACTTCACCGAGCTGCGCCCCGTCGACTGGATGGTCTCGGCGCTCGTCGCCGGGAAGGCTACGCCCAAGTGGAAGCCGGAGCTGGACTACGAGCCGATCCAGACGTCAGGTGGGATCGTCAACGTCCGGGTCTGTCCCGACTGCGGCGGGCGCCCGGCCAGCGCGGCCAAGCTGTTCAAGAAGGCCAACCCGCGCCGCTTCTGCGGCTGCCCCTATGACGAGGCGCACGCGACATGAAGGGCTCGCCGCTCCGGCGCACGCCGTTCAGGCGCCGGGGGTTCGCGAGGCAGCAGAGGGCCTTCAAGGAGAGCCAGCGTCATCGAGACTTCGAGCGGGAGCTGGGCCTCATCACGCCGGAGCTGGTCCGGCGCTCGGGTGGTTGCTGTGAACTCTGTGGCGGGCGGCTCCACCCGAAGACCTGGGAGCGGCACCATCGCAAGCGCCGAGACCCCCACGACCCGCATTCGAATGACTTGAGCAACCTGCTCCTGCTCGGCAACGCCTGGTCGGAGTGCAACTGCCACGGCTGGGCGCACGCGAACGTCGCCGACGCCAAGAAGCTCGGCGTCATCCTGTCGAGCTGGCAAGACCCAGAAGCCGTGCCTGTCCAGAGTTGGATGCTAAAGTCCCCTAGCACTTGGAAGGAGGGCGATGAGCCCCGATGAGGAAAGAGCGGTGCTTCTCGCCCGGCTGGAGAGCGAGCGCTACCCGCTCGTCGAGCAGCTCGAAGTCGAGCAGCTCCGGCGTGTCCCGCCCCCACCCTTCACGATCGACGAGTCCCTGCTGCTGCCTGGCCGCGAGCTGACCAGGCTCATCATTCGAGAGGAGAAGCCATGAAGCGAACCAAGCTCGTCATCGGGACCGGGCTCATCTGGGCGGTCGCCATCTGCGGGGGCTACGAGATCGGCCGACATGCCCACGGGCCGGGCTCGTTCGGCTTCGTCTGGGCGGTCGCCTGCCTGGCCATGCTCGGCGCCGCCGAGTGCACCCGGCTGCTCTACCGAGGGTGGAAGCGCAGTCGCTACGACCGAGAGCTGGAGCACGAGGTCGGAGCGAGGATCAACGTGGCCCGGATCATCGGCCGGTGGCGTCCATGAAGGCGCTCACGCTCTGGCAGCCCTGGGCGTCGCTCGTCGCCGAGGGCGTGAAGACGATCGAGACGCGGTCGTGGAAGACGAGCTACCGGGGTCCTCTCGCGATCCACGCCTCCGTGATGGGAGCTGCCTGGGCCTTCCCGGGCTCCGACGTTGCCTGGGAGGCTTTGGCCGAGGTCTACGGGCTCTGTGACGGCTACGAGCTGTGGCACGAGTGTGCTGCTGGCGAGGGCTACCAGGAGGGCTACATCACGCCACCCTTCGGCTCCGTGCTCGCGACGTGCGAGCTGCTCGATGTCGTCCCGACCGAGGGCTTCTGCTTCTCCATCGACGACCCCCAACCCGGCTACGGCGACTTCACGCCGGGGCGCTACGCCTGGCTGCTCGGCGAGATCACAAGGCTCCCCGAGCCGGTCCCGGCGAGAGGCAAGCAAGGGCTCTGGGAGTGGGCTCCTTGAGCGACGTCGTCCAGGCCGACGCAGCTCGGCTCCCGATCCGATCGGAGTCGGTCGACTGCATTGTGACATCCCCGCCCTACAACCTGGGGATGGACTACGACGGCGTGGACGACTACTGCCCACCCGACGTCTACCAGGCCCGAGTCGAGGACTGGGCGATCGAGTTCGAGCGCGTGCTCGTGCCTGGTGGCCGCTGCTTCGTCAACGTGCCTACCGATGCCCGGAGCGACCCCGGAGGACGAGGCTCGTCCCGCTGGGCGCCCGACCTCGTCTGGCGCGAGGCGCTCGCTGCGGCGGGGCTCGACTACCGCATGCTCATCGTCTGGGAGCAGTTCGGCAAGGACGCCTCGTGCTCGTGGGGGAGCTGGCTCTCACCGAACGCACCGAACGTCCGAGGCCGTCACGAGGTGGTGCTCTGGTTCTTCCGGCCGCCGTTCGCTCGGGGCCGGACGGGACCGAACGACTGCCCAACCGATGCCTTCCTGGAGATCACCAAGTCCATCTGGAGCTTCGCCACGGCGAAGAGGCTCGCCAACCACCCGGCTCCCTTCCCCGCCGAGCTAGTCCGGCGCTGCCTCTGGCTCGCGACCTGGCCCGGTGACGTTGTCCTCGATCCCTTCGTCGGCTCCGGCACGACGATCTATGAAGCCCGGCGTCTCGGTCGCGGCGTCGTCGGGCTCGAACTCTCGGCTGGCTACTGCCGGGAGATCGCTTACCGGGGCGAGGAGCTGCAACTGTTCGCCCCGACGACGAACCACGATCAACCGACCGACCAACCAACCCAACAAGGAGGAGCCATGCACGACGCCAAGTTCACCGTCGAGGTTCGCGAGGGCCACAAGCCTCTAGAGGAGGACGAGCCCTGCTTCGTGCTCCGAGCGCAAGACAAGCTCGCAGCCGACGCCATCCTCAACTACGCGGCGCTCTGCCGCGACGCCGGGTGCTCCGAGGAGCACGTCACGGCGATCCACCATTCCGTGAGCGCCTTCGACACCTGGGCCGAGACGCACCCGGACCTGATGAAGCTCCCCGACTGATGGGGAACTTCTACGAGAACCTCGTCGCTTGCGTCGAGTGGATGGACGCCGACCTCGACGGCTTCGTCTCCGAGCGGTACAAGGAGCAGCCGCTCGCCCAGGACTGGGCACGAGTCTCCAAGGTCGTCGAGGAGGCGGGCGAGGCGATCGACGCCCTCATCGGCATCACCGGGCAGAACCCCCGTAAGGGCGAGTACGGCGACATGGACGACCTGCTGACCGAGTTGGCCGATGTCGGGCTGACCGCTCTCTATGCCATCCAGCACTTCACGAAGCACACGCCGACGACGTTCGCCTTCGTGGAGACCCGAGCGCTGGAGCACCGTCGCCGAAGGGAGGCGCAACGTGAGCAGCGAAAGCAAGATCGAGTGGACTGACGCCACCTGGAACCCGACCGTCGGGTGCGAAGAGGTCTCGCCGGGCTGCGAGCACTGCTACGCGGCACGAGAGGCGTCGGGGCGGCTCCGGCAGTTCCCGACCTACGCCGGGCTCGCCGTCGACGGGGTCTTCACCGGGGAGGTCCGGCTGTTGCGCGAGCGCCTCGAAGACCCGCTTCACTGGGCGAAGCCCCGGCGCATCTTCGTCGACTCGATGAGCGACCTGTTCCACCCCGACGTCCCCGCCGAGTTCATCGCGGCCGTCTTCGCCACGATGGAGCGAGCCAGGCAACACACCTTCCAGGTGCTCACGAAGCGTCCGCAACGGATGGCCCGGCTACTGCACGATCGGGAGTTCATCCGACTCGTCGACGACGTCCGGGGCGCTGCTGCCGGAGACTTTGACTGGCCGCTCGCGAACGTCTGGCTGGGCGTCTCGATCGAGAGCAAGCCGTACCAGTTCCGGGCCGGGCATCTGCTGGAGACCCCGGCCGCCGTGCGGTTCCTCTCGATCGAGCCGCTGCTCGGTTCGGTCTACCAGGCGCTCGATCTCCGAGGGATCGACTGGGTGATCGTCGGTGGCGAGTCGGGACCGAAGGCCCGGCCGATGCACCCCGACTGGGCTCGCGAGATGCGCTGGCTCTGTGCGAAGGGCACCCACGCCGACTGGTGCTCGCTCTCGCTCTGGCTCGACGGCCGGGACGACTGGGCCGGGCCCTGGGAGCCTCCCGAGTGCGACTGCGACGGCCGCTCCGTGCCGTTCCTGTTCAAGCAATGGGGCGAATGGGGCTCGATCGTCAACGACGGCCGAGCGACTTACCTCGCTCACGACGGTACGACGACCGCCGACCCCTGGCCCGCGGACGAGCAGCGAGCCCGGCTACTGGAGACCGGAGAGTGGAGGTCCCTCGTCCGGCTCCATCGCTGTGGCAAGAGAGCGGCGGGGCGCCATCTCGACGGCAAGCTCTGGGACGAGTACCCGGCATGACGAAGCCGGGCCGCAGCTCGGCCCCTCCCGTCGGGAGTCCCTGGCGGGAGGGGCCAGCTCGGCAGCCACCCGTCCCCCACAAGACGACGGCGCCGCCGTGGCCGAGCCCTCGGTGCACCTGTACGCACGCCCGGTGGCGCCACTACTCATGCTTCGCACGTTGCGACCTCTGCCCCTGCCAGCACTTCGTGCTCGGCGAGGGCTTCGACACGAGAGGGGTGAAGCCGACGCCATGAGTCTGTTCGAGCTGCGCTCGCAGGTCGGGGAGTCCACCTTCCAGAAGGAGGTGCTGATCCCCGGCCTCAAGAAGTTCGGCTACCTCGTGAACTACGTCTTCCGCATGAAGACCAGCGACGGCCGCTGGCTCACGTCGACGACGCTCAAGGGGCTGCCGGACATCATGGCCGTCGGGCACGGCTGCACGCTCTGGATCGAGGTCAAAGGCCCCCACACCGCCATCTCAGCCGCTCAGGTGATCGTGCTCGACTTCTTCGCCGGAGCGTGCCCCACGAACCGCTGCTGGCTCTTGCAGCCGACGGACGACTGGCAGATGATCGCCAACTGGATCGCCCGGCCGCTCGACGCCCCCCAGCGCTACGGCTGGAGCGCAGCGCTACTCGACTGGGCGCAGAAGAACCCGACAGGCAAGACCACGAAGCGATAGAGTCAAAGTCCACTAGCGAAGGGAGCACCACATGGCACGGAGCCAGCCCGACGAGACGGAGGCCGCCCCGCCCGTCGAGACCTACAAGCGGAAGCCGATCATGGGCCGGAAGATCGTCGAGGCGAAGCTGAGCGACCGGCTCACCGAGGTCGCCGAGATCGAGCCCCGAGACGTCCCTGCCGACAAGGCGGTCTTCGTCGTCGGCAAGCTGGTCAAGAAGGGCGAGAACTACGTCATCGTCCGGGACGGCGACGGCAAGGCCATCGGCTACGAGTTCGTCCAGAACTTCGAGGCGGTCGCCGGGACGTTCATCGACGAGGACCTCGTCGGCCCGGTCGTGCACGCGATGGCCGAGCGCGTCGCCCATCAGCGCGAGTTCAAGAAGACAGGGCAGCTCACGCTCCCCGACCCGGAGGGCGTGCTTGACCAGCGCGTCGACGACGCCAAGAACAAGGTCCGGGAGATCCGGCCGGGCGTGCGCGATGACGAAGGAGCAGGCGAGAAGTAGATGGAGAAGGCCGAGGCGCTCGCCAAGCTCGCTCGGCTGGCCGACACCCTCGACGAGACGAGAGCGATCGAGCGCGACATCCTCGCCCTCCGGCGCTCGCTCTGGCGGGAGCGGATCGCTGCCGGAGACTCATCGAAGGCCGAGCTGGGCCGAGCCTCGCGAGTCGATGGGATGACGGTCTTCTTCGACCTCAAGAAGGAGAGGGTGGGCTGATGGCGCTCGCGATCGAGTACCTGCCTCTAGAGGACGTCGAGCTGGCGCTCGTGAACGCCAAGGACCACGACAACGAGCTGACGGCCGTGAGCTTCGAGCAGTTCGGCTACGTCCAGGCGATCGTGCGAGACGACCGGACGGGGCGCCTGCTGGCCGGACATGGCCGGATCGAGACGCTGCTGGCGCTCCGAGACAGCGGAGCCGCCCCACCCGAGAACGTCGAGCTGGACGACGATGGCCGTTGGCTCGTGCCCGTCCAGGTGGGCGTCGAGTCGAGGGACGACGCTCACGCCGACGCGATGGCGCTGGCGCTCAACCGTGTCGGGGAGGGGCTCTGGAAGGACGACACGCTGGCTCGGGTGCTGCTCGATCTGGAGGAGACGCGCGGGTTGGAGGGCACCGGCTTCGACTCCGGCGACCTGGAGCGCCTGCTCAACGAACTAGCGATGCGAGAGAACGAGCCGCCGCTGCCCGGCAGCCAGCCGGTGCCGAGCGAGGATCTGCCGTTCACCTTCGGCGAGTACCAGGGCCGGGTCTCGGTGGCCGTCTTCGAGAGCTTCAAGGCCGTCTACGAGGGCAAGAGAGAGAAGGGCGAGATGCTGGACTCCGTGCTGAGAAAGTGGCTTGGGCTATGATCGGCGCCGAGAAGCCAGACCTGTCGGCCAAGGCCGACGAGGAGCTCACCGAGGCGGTCGCCAAGGGCCAGATCGAGCGTCGCGAGATGCTCCAGCGCTTCGGCTTCATCCCGGTCTCGATCCTCCGGCTCTCGCGCGGCCAGCTCTCGCGCTCGATGTACAACCTGCTCGCCGAGCGGCCGGGTGGATCGATGCCCAACAAGGCGAGTCGGCTCTGGGAGGAGTCGGCCAAGTCTCCCGAGGCCGCAGCCAAGGCCAAGCGGCGCCGCGAGCGCGGGCTCACGGGGATGCTCGGCGGTCTGATGTCGCAGAAGGACCGGCGCTCGGTGAGCTTCATGCCCGCCGAGCTGGTGGACTTCGCCATCAAGTACTACGCCGAGCCCGGCCAGGTCTACCTCGATCCCTTCTCGGCCCAGGGCATCCAGATGCAGGTCGCCGTCGTGCGGGGGCTCCACTACTGGGGCTCTGACTGCTGCGAAGAGTACGTCGCCTACACGAACAACGTGCTGGAGAAGCTGGCGGTCCCGTCCGAGCTGCACGTCGAGGTCCGCTGCCAGGACTCGCGCAATGCCGACTGGGTGCCCGACGGGATCGGCGACTTCTCCTTCTACTCGCCCCCCTACTGGGACATCGAGTTCTACGGGCCGGAGCCGGAGCAGCTCGGCACCGGCAAGACCTACGAGGAGTTCATCGAGGGCATGACCGAGGTCGCCCGAGCCTGGCACCCGAAGTTCAAGGACGGCGCCTTCCTCGTCATCAACGTCGGCGACTGGCACCGGGACGGCAAGCTCGTCCCCTACCACGCGGATACGATCGACCTGATGCGGGAGGCTGGCTACTCGATGCACGACATCTGGGTCACCGACGGCATCCTCACCGGGATCAACCGCCTCTTCGCCGTCCAGAAGAACCGCTCGCGGGTCGCCCCTCGCATCCACGAGTACCTACTCGTCTTCCGGCCGTGACCCTTCGCCACGTTGTCGTCGACGTCACCGAGGCCGATGTCGAACTGCTCGACGACGAGTGCTGGCTGCTGGCTCGGCTGCCGGAGGTCTGCGAGGAGCACGGCGCTCACGTCATCCGGGCGCTCTCGCACCAGTTCAAGCCCCAGGGCGTGACGGTGCTCGCCATCCTCGCCGAGTCGCACGCCTCGATCCACACCTGGCCGGAGTTCGCTCGTGCCTACATCGACGTCTTCACCTGTGGCGACGTCGACGCTCTGGCGATCGCCACCGACCTCATCGCCGTCGTCGACGGCAGAGGCACGCCCAGGGTCGTGACCAGGGAGGACGCCGCTCCCGCCGTCTAGACTTTCTCGACGGCATCTGCTAACCTTGGCGGCGTGATCGACAGCAGGAGCCTCATCGAGGAAGTCGAGCGTCAGACCGTCGAGTACGGGCTGAGCACGAACGACGCTGTCGAGAACGTCGCCGATGCCATCGGCGAGAGCTGGCAAGCTACCTGGGATGCCTACTGGGCAGCGAAGGACGCCCAGTGACTCTGACTCTTGGAAGGAGAGCGACAATGTCCGCTGTTAACTGGCCCCACTGGGGAGCCCTCCGATGACCGTCGGCGAGCTTCTGGAACTGCTCGAAGACTTCCCCGAGGACGCCGAGGTTCGCCTCGCGCACCAGCCCTCGTGGCCCTTCGAGTACTCGATCGAGAGACCGTCGCCGACTCCGCTGGCGAGCAGACCTCTTGCTCGGAATGCGGGATCGACTGGGACGAGCACGACGAGGAGGGCTGCGATGAGAAGCGCCCCGAGCTGCCCGATCTCATCGACGAGCCTCCTGTCGTCTACATCGCCGAGAGCGAGCAGATCGGCTACCTGCCCGGCGCCGCCGCTCGCGCTCTCGGGTGGAAGTGATGACCGCCCAGATGAAGAGGGCCCTCGCCGTCATCGCTGAGGCGAAAGGGCTGGTCTCTCCGAAGCACCTGGCTCGGGAGCTGGGCGCTCCGGTCAACGGAGTCACCCGGACGGCGGGGGCGCTCGTCCGGCTCGGCCTGGTCCGACGGGTCTACGGCAACGGCTACAGCACCGGCCAGGGCGTCTACTACCGCCTCACGGCTGAGGGAGCGAGGGCCGTCCAGTGACCACGATCCAAGCCCTCGAAGTGCGCCGGACGGTGACGACGCGAGTCGTGACCTTCCGGCTGCCCAACTACCCGGGCGGGCTGCTTGGCCCGGCCCGCATCCTCCGGACGACCTCCATGCGCCGCTACCTCGCGGTGAGCCGCTCGGGCGGCTGGGTCGAGCGCCGGAGCGACAACCTCGCCAGCGCCGAGGCCGCAGCGCGGAAGTGCGGCGGCTTCGTCGTTGACACCTGGATCAAGGAGGGAGGCCGGTGACGCGCATCTGCTACACCCCCAAGAAGTTCTCTCCAGCGACCCTCGACGTCATCACGCAGGCGAACCGGATCTGCCGCGCCTACCAGGCGCAAGGGCTCGATCTGACGCTTCGCCAGCTCTACTACCAGTTCGTCTCGCGGGGGTTCATCCCGAACCGCCAAAGCGAGTACTCCCGGCTCGGCTCGATCATCAACGATGCTCGGCTGGCCGGGGCTCTCGACTGGGACTTCATCGTCGACCGCACTCGCGAGCTGCGAGACCTCCAGCACTGGGACGACCCGAGTGCTCGGGTGGCCTCGGCCGCGCGCTCGTTCCGTACCGACAAGTGGGCCAGCCAACCCAACCGAGTCGAAGTCGAGAAGGACGCCCTGATCGGCGTCCTCGAAGCCATCTGCCCCGCTGAGGACGTCCCCTACTTCTCCTGCCGTGGCTACACGAGCCAGTCGGAGGTCTGGGGAGCTGCTCAGCGGCTCGGCAGCTACATCGCCGGAGGGCAGTCTGTCGTGATCCTCCACCTGGGCGACCACGATCCGAGCGGCATCGACATGACTCGCGACATCCGGGACCGCCTGGAGCTGTTCATCGAGCGGGACTACCTCAACGCCCGCAGCGAGAACATGGAGGCGAGAGGGCTCGGCCACGAGAACGACGAGGGCGAGTTCGTGGTCTCTCGCCGCGAGCTGTGGGAGTCGATGGACGCCGACTGCGACGGCCGACCGGCGCTCCAGATCAAGCGGATCGCCCTCAACATGGACCAGGTCGACGAGTACAACCCGCCGCCCAACCCGACGAAGCTCACCGACAGCCGCTCCGCTGGCTACCTCGCCGAGTACGGCGAGGAGTGCTGGGAGCTGGACGCCCTCGAACCGGCGACGATGGTCGACCTCATCCGCGACGAGATCGAGGAGTGCCGGGACGCCGACCTCTGGGAGGAGGCCGTGAGCATCGAGGCGTCCGACC
>Ga0116131_1000875_pt1 | contig 20313 bp, 23 predicted proteins | sample June2015DPH_17_1_FD_89734 | JGI IMG/M metagenome (GOLD analysis project Ga0116131, IMG submission 89734) | Peatland microbial communities from SPRUCE experiment site at the Marcell Experimental Forest, Minnesota, USA - June2015DPH_17_100 | ecosystem: Environmental > Terrestrial > Soil > Wetlands...
CATCCCGGTTTGAATGTTAGAATTAGTGTTCGCATCTGTCGCGCGAGTAAGAACGTAATCATGCGAACCATCACCAGCTACTGTAACAGTGTAGATACCATTATAAGGAGCATTTCCACCTGTTTCATTGGAAACTAGAATTCTTTGTCCAGGTGATACAAGATGACCATCAACAGTTAGTGCGCCAAAAGAAGTACCTGTAAGAGTCGCACCTACACCTAGTACACCGTTAAAGTATGTGTACGCAGGAAGAGCCGCGGCAGTAGCATAATCAACTGGAGCGTGTACACTAAGACCAACCGCAACAGAGTCAACATATTCTTTGTCTACAAGGTCTAGTGCTGAGAAATTACCTAACTGAGAACTAGGGTAAGATATTAAAGCACCATCTGCAATACTGTGTGAAGAGAAGGTAGCTAGCTTTGAAGTCGCAATATCTGCTGCAACGTTAATAAGCGCATCAGATATGGAACCAGCTTCTCCCTGCTCATTTAAGTCAATATAAGTTTTTGCCATTAGAGTTTCTCCATAAATTTTAATTTAAGATAACTTACTTATTTAAAACTCTTTTCTAGGCTGTACGTTATGACGTAATACGATATGAAGCGAGTAATACTCCCGCTACTTCAGGAGCAGTCGTTGTTGTAATAGTAGTAGATGAAATTGTGTAATCATTACCGATACCACTTCTTTGAAGAACACCATTGAGCCAGAAATAAACACTTCCTGCATCAGGAGTACTCGGTAAAGTAAAAGTAACATTTGACCCATCGATTACCCCAAAAGGAGTAATTTGATCTACAAACGTAATTGCAGAAGGGGCTGCTTGCCAATCAGCGGTAGTACCGGAAGTAGCTACTAAAGTTTCTCCGACAGTAGGTGTTCCTGTAATAAGTATACCATTAATAGCTTCCGCTTCGCTAGCTGTTCCAATTAAAGTAGCTGTAATAGTTCCAGCAGCAAAGTTTCCAGAAGAATCCCTTTCAACAATAGCATTTGGAACATCTGTACTAGTTCCTCGTTTAACAATGGCAGACATAATTAATAGCTCCAGAGTCTATAATTACCGGGAGTTCCGGTTGCTTTTATCCAGATACCTGGTTGACCTCTCCAATCCATTGAGATAGCTTCCTCAGGCAATACTGTACCATGAAGATGAGTGCCATCAAAACTAAATTGAACAATTTGTGAAGGGTCATCATTAGTTACACTAATGCTAACGCTAGTAAACCCAAACACGTAGTGAGTGTAAGTTCCAGTTAGAGCACCTGCAGATTGATCTATGTAGAAAGAATTAGATGAAGGAGGTGTTGATCCACCTCCGCCACCACCACCTGATGTAGCTACAACACCACTATTATCAATCTGAATCGGAATTATATCTCCATCAGGAGCACGTCCATAAATTACCGATATAGCTTTATCATTAGTAGTTAGTACGCTTACATCAGGATATGAGGTTTGAAGATTATATGTCATAAGTCGAGGTGCCCCTTACTTGTTTTTTGGGAGAAGAGATGTTTCAGTTATAGCTAAGGCGTTATGCGTTTTAGAATCTTCATCACTAATGAGAGTTACTACAGGCAAATCAACATCCTTAGGCCAGGGATAACTTTCTTTTAACGATTTAGAAGCTGAAATAGGGCTAGTCAGCTGATCCTGTCGTACAATTCCTGCAGCTACTTCAGTAATAGTTGTAGCTGACGTCATAGGCTGCTTAGGTGCTTCAACGCTCTTTGTATCGCAAGGTAGTGCCGAATTTTCAACGATCATCCAGCCCATCTTAATAGATCTACCTAAAGATCCACTTAAACGAGATTTAACAGCTTCTGCGGAATCAACTAAATCCAAAGGTAAATACTGATCCTTCTGTAATCGTACTGGACGTAAAGATTTGCCTTCAGCTGACTTAATAAAAAGATCCGTCAGAATAAGTCCTTCAAGACCACTTTGTACGACACATTTATACTTTTCTTTGCTTAAATCCATTTTATTTCTCCTTGCTTTCCTACATCTCTTTAAAACGACCTACACTATAAAATAATAATTCTACGGGTCATTACGATAACTACGTAAATTGTACTAGCCTATTAAGCGGACCAGTGCGCTGTTAAAACTAATTGTATTTATAAACTACTATTACATCCACTGAACACTTACAGGACCTTCTGCAGGAGCACTTGCATTAACGTTAGTAGCAGCAGCGAAAGTAACCGCTCCAGTTAGAGCTATAAGCTCTCCATTAACACTAGCACCTACTCCGCCGTTTACAGTGATGCTTGCTTGAGCAATGATAGTACCTTGAAATGCAGTACTAGTACCCAACGTAGCTGAACTACCTACTTGCCAGAATACGTTTTGAGGTAGAGCTCCTCCCGTAAGAACGACGGAAGAACTAGAAGCAGTAGTTAGAGTAGTACCAATTTGAAAAATAAAGACGTCTGTAGCAGATCCATGCAAAGTTAGAGCTCCTGTCAATTGAGCAGAAGAAGTAAAGCTATAGACACCTGCAGTAAGCATAGGAACAGTACCGCCAGTACCTAAAACATTTCCACTTTCATTGATAGCTCCAGGTCGACCAGCCAGATTTGTGTAAGCCGCCTGAGCGTCTGTTTGAGCACCACTTGCATACGCATCTGCTATATGTTCATGACCTGAGAGAGTACCAGGAGGAAAGCCAGTTACAGAAGTACCTGGAAAAAGACCTAGATCTCCTGTAAGCACAGTATTCCCAGTATTAGTAACAGTTGAAGCTCCTAGAACAGCCATACCAGTAGCTCTGCCGAGATTCGCTGCTCCAGGACTTAAAATATATGAAGCAGTAGCTGTTAGAACCTGACCTGGAAGAGGTGTACCAAATGCAGTTAAGATATCACTTAGCCACATTTTTGAAGTATCAAACGTTGAATTTACAGTAATGTCACCTACTGAAGCTAAATGAGCTAGATGAAAAGAATCCGCTAGATCAGTTTGGTTAGCTAGATTGGTGAGATCTAGCATAGAAGCTAGCGCTGGAATTGTGACTACAGTTCCATCGAATCCTCTTACGTCATCTAGCACAATAGGATTGTTGATTAAGCTAGTTATAACTTTAGGAATTAAAGCCATTTTAGTTCTCCGAGAAAATTAAATTAAACGCATTTTAAGTTACGGCGTCCCGTTACTTTTTACGTAGATATAAGATAAATTTCGTAACATACATCCACGAAGCGATTAATGGACAACAATGTATTTACGAACGAAATTTGATATACAAACAAATAGGGGAGTTGGGAGATTTACTTCCCAACTCCCCCGTTTGAGGTAATCTTTGGTTAAGCCAACGACTAAGCTTAAGAAACTGTGATCTGTACAATACCCTTCGCGAAACGAATCACGAAGCCCACGTCTTCCCAGATCGCAAATACATCTGCGAACTTGTTGGAATCCTTTAGGGTTTCGACGGATAGATCCGTACGAACGGCTAGTACACCAAGGTAATCTGCCGGAGCGAGGACGTACACCTGAGCGGAAGGGACGATAATGTCCTCGAGAACTTCTACACCCCAAATATTTCCAACGCGGCCAGCCTTAAGAGCCTGATCCTGGAAATTAGGTGCGAAGATACCAGCACCACCTGCAGAACCGATAACCGTATTGAACAACATAAGGTCGGCGGAGCGTAGAGGGTTCAAGAAAATCTTGCTGCAAGGGACTAGCTTAGAACGAAGCGTAACGATTGCATTGACAAGAGTTTCCTGAGACAACTTACCCGACGTATCGGTAAGAAGTGATGGATTACTTGAAGCCGCAGAAGTGCCCGCTAGGGACGCTACATTCGGCTGATTTGTTAGACTTGCGGCATATTGCAACAGATTAAAACCTCTAGAATCTTCCTGGAGCTGGATAGACGCTTTAGCGCGTTCCTGTGCCCGATTCAGAATGTCGAACTTACGGAAATTCGATTCATTCCAACGAACTAAGGGGCGAACAGTAATAGGCGAAGTTTCAACGCGAATACGATCTGACTTAACTTCTAGTTGCTGCGGCAAGCCTTCTACCGAAATACTAGCTGCTGGAACGTCCAGATCTGCGTCGAATACGGCTTCCTCACCCATTGCGAGCTTATACGTCTGATACAACTGGCGAATCCGACCCTCAAACAGCAAGTCTCTCTTTAGCGGCGAGAGCATCTGCTGAGCGATTGTCTGACGCCCACCAGGAGAATTCATGAGACGAGTAAGTCTTTCCTCAACCTGCGAAGCAGTAAGGTTAAGACCAAAAATCTGCTCATCTGCAGGAACTGCATTCATGTCACTCATTTGCATTTCTCCTAATATGTTTTACTATTTAACTTACGCGTTAAGTAGCTTGATTTGTAGCAGCGTTACGGGCGAAGAGCCTGTTACTGCCATAACTGTACCAACTGCCGCGACTGTAGCCGAGGGCGGATTAGCGACTCCGTCTCTGATTAGTCCCGATGAATCGACAGTGACTAGAGCATTCAGCGTGTACGTATCGGTAGGATTGTAAGGGTAAACTGTTCCCGTAGGCGCAGCGTACGTATCCCCTGCTAGAGCGAACTCCCCACCATTTACGAACGCGCCAACTAGACCACCGCGATCGAAATTAGTATAGTCATAACCTGCACCAGCTGTTAAACCATTGGCACCCTGTAAAGGGAACATAAGGTTGCTATCAGACGCGAGACCGAGAGGTTTCCATCCCGACGTGCCTGAAAAGGGCCGAACATGCTGGGAGTCAGGGTATAGCTCGAGAGGCTGACCGGCGATAATGGTTGCGCCACTAGCAACGGTGTAACCGGCATCTCGATTGACTTCCTTAATAACTTGAATAGCCATCTTGTTTTTCTCCTATTTGAATGTAACTTAGATTTACGATTCTTTTACTTTTACTTTACTTTGCGTTCCCAAGCAATCTATCTTGGGTAGCTATTACCTTATCAGCCGCTTTGCAAACCCTAAATTGTAGATGGGTTAGCGTCCCTTCTGGGAGCCCATTGAATCACAGATTCCTTTGAGCCAATCAGATTCCGAACCACCTGAATAAGGAAGGTTATTTAGTCTGTATGACGCAGTAGTATTTGTCCCAGCGGGTTTTGCGATCCTCTCAATAGATTCTGCGAACGCCTTTAACGAAGATGAATCCATCTTGAGTAACAGCGCGTGCTGGCGATCAGCGGCTAGCTTGAAAGCTTGGGCACGTGCATCAAACAACGGCGTACCATCTGTTGTTAACTTCTGAACATCGGTTTCATCGGCGGATACAAGTCTCTTGTCAATCATAGTAGAGACAACTTGCTTACAGAACTCCGCCTTTGCACGCATAGATTTTTCAGCGCGAAGAGTAGATAACTCAGCCTCAAGCTGTAGTTCCCGGTCAGATTTCTCTGCCTTGACTTCAACCTTTGGCTCTAAAGTAGTTAGATGTACTTGGATAGGCTCTTTTTCCATCTCTTTAACTTCTTCCTTCTCATGCTTTGCAAGCTCAGTAACATCTTTCTTAGCATGTTCAGCAAGAGCTACATCCTTTTTCTCGGCGTCAAGTTTAGGATCGGTAGAAGCTTCCTTCTCTTCTTTCTTAGGAGCTTCTTCTTTAGGAGCAGCTTTTTCAGCTTTAGCCTCTTCTTTGGCTTCAGCTTTAGCAGCTTTTTCCTCTTCCTTCTCCGCCTTCTCTTCTTCCTTTTTAGCAGCAGCCTCTTCCTTCTCGGCTACCTTTGCATCGGCTTCCATTTGTTTTTCCATGGCAGCCTGAAATTTTTCAAGAGCTTTGCACATAGCTTCCATAGGCTTCTTCAGTTTATCCGCAGGAGTCATAGCCTCAAGCATCTTTTCGATATGCTCTAGCTTTTCTTCATCGGACATATCTTCAGGAGCTTTATGTTCGGGCTTATGTTCAGCAGGAGCTTTATGCTCTTCTTTAGGAGCTTTATGCTCTTCTTTAGGAGCTTCAGGAGCCTTATGTTCCTTCTTTGGAGCCATATCCTTAGGCATATCCATAGGAGGCTTCATATCCATTGGAGCTTCCATCTTAGGAGCCGCTTCTGCCATAGGAGCAGCAGCTTCAACTTTATGACTCATACACTCACAGGTTGGAGGGCACATCTTAGAACACTTCATGGCACACATACACGCACCAGATTTATCTTCATGAGATTCCTCATGAGAATGACTCATACCATCTGTACCATCAAGTCCTTCCATAGGGCCAGCTTTAACTTCAAGGGTACCTTCCTCTGAAGCTTTCTTACCCTTACCAACGGGCTTGTACTGATCCTTACCAATAGACTTCTGTGAAGGCCACTCTTTACCGGAACCTGCGCCAGGAGCGGCAGGGAATCCCCCACCATCCATATCTTTGCCCTCTTCTAACTTTTTGATATGTGACGGAGCATGAGGAGCCTGAAGCTTATACTGATCTTTACCTACAGCACCAGCAGCTTCTTTAGTTAGTACAGTTGCGTCTAAAATAGAGGCAACTTTTTCAACGCCGTCAGCAGCCAGGCGGGATAGGAGATAATTACCGTACTCCCATGATGCTGCGTACGTAGCGCGAGTTGGGAGCATGTCCCCCCAAATTTTGTCAAGAGTTGCCTTTAATACAGGTAGACCCTTATCTGTTACAACCCAATAGGATTCCTTTATGGAAGGCTTAGAAACAAAGATTGCGCGATACTCAGCTTTCTTATCGTGCTCTTTTTCTGCCTTATCAGCAGCTTTCTCTTTAGCCTCTTCCTTCGCTTCAGCTTTAGCTTCGGCCTTGTCTTCCTTCTTGTCCTTAGCTTCCTCTTTATCAGCAGACTTAGAATCAGCTTCGACTTTAACTTCAGCTTTAGCTACAACTTCAACTACAGGAACTGCAGCAGCCTCGTGATGCTTCTCCTTATTAGCAGGAGTTTTATCTTCAGCTTTTTCGGCTTCAGATTCGTCCTTTTTCTTAGGAGCCATGTCAGGCTTTACCTTATCCTCTTTATAACCATCTGGTTCAGCTTTCTCTGCTTTGGCTTCCATCTTAGGAGTCTCCTCAGCTTTAATCTCGGCTTTCTTGGCACGAGTTGTAATAAAATCTACTAGATCGAGATACTCAAATGCAGAGAGCTTCTCACTTAAAATCTTTTTTAACGTATTTTCAGCAGCAGCTTCAACCTTAGGCTCGGTCTTAACTTCAACAGGGACTATAATAGGTGCGGCTACAGCTTCTGGCGTTGCAACAGGGGCTTGTAAATCGGCTTTCTTGGGAATCATTTTGAGTAAATCCTCCAACTCGTTGGTTAGGTGAGCAGGTACCTCTTTCTTATCAGAAGCAAACTTCTGAATCTCATCTTTAAGCTGTGAGATTACCTGAACGATCTTAGCATTGCTCCAGGCTGGAACATTTACGACAGACAGTTCCGTAAAATTAAGTCCCTGGTTAATTGCGTAGGCCTGAGTTCGATTTCCTTTCTTAATATTAAAATCAGGAAGATCAATCTCAGCTAAATAGTCTCTTAATAGTCCCCTACCAAGATGAATACACTTCTCATCTTGGTCTGAGTGGATTGTATGACCGCAAATAGAACAAGTAGATGTCATAACAGAACAACCCATACTAACTGAATCTAAAATTGCTGTAGACAATTGACGAGCTAACTCAGGGTTAGCAATAGCATCAATCTTACATAAACATTCAATGTACTTCTCTCCAGAGTCAGGATCAACTACAGGATAAGCGTCAAGTACCTTTCCAATAGCATTGCGAGGATCACTAGACGCATGATTTAAAAACATACTCCGACCAACGAAGGTCGAATGTGATTTTAAAAGCTGTGACCAAGGAAAGAAGTCGCCATTACCATTAGGTTCGTCGCCGGCAATTGCTTTTGCGGCGAAGTAAAGAAATTCGTTTTTATCTGACGCGATCTTTTCAGAGTCGCGAGTATCAACAATAGTACGACCGGAGGCTACTGTATCTAAAGAACCTACTTTAGAAATTATGAGTGTTACTCCGACTTTGTTAATCATAGTTTATGATCGGTTGTTTGCTTGCTTTAATTCGTTAAAAAGTTTCAAAAAGTTGTCAAGTGTACTATAATAGTCATCTTTAAGATTTTTCTTATACTGATCGAAGCTACGGTCGCTCATTCCAGATATACGCGCATAATCTAATGCACGGCCCATTAGTTTCTGAGTAAAAATCTTAAGTAGCTCTTCCTCATTCTGAGCAATTAATGGCTTTTCTTTGTCATCCATATCTTTCCTTTTCGTTACAGGGGTAGAGACGTTCTTCTATATTAATAAGGCAAGGATTATAGTAATGGGCGATTGTAACCGACGGTCGAACCGAAATTAAGCATCTTTTAGATACTCAAGCCCTTCTTCTTCAGAATGAAAATTTCTAACCGAGCGCTCAGTGACGATTGCTTGCCACGTATCTAGACGTTCATTATATCTAGATTCTTTCCACTTACTTACACTAGGCTCAGGAAGTCTACCATCTTCACGTCCTGTATCAACTTTGCCAAGCTCTTTAGAAGGAGCTTCTTCATTCTTATCAGGCTTCTCCATCTTAGGAGTCTTTTCTTCCGGAACTTCTTTAGCCTTAGGAGCTTCAGGTTCTTTCTTCTTATCGTCAGCAGAAAGTTTATTTTGCATAGCTGAAATTAATTTGGCTGTGGCTTGATTAGTAACGTCACGTAAAAATTCTATTTCATCTACAGCAGAAGCTTCTGACTCTTCTAATTGGCCAGTAATATATTTACTATATAATTCGGCGTAAAGAGGATCATCGAAATTAATAGTAGGCCCATTAGGCGCCTTGTAGCCTTTAGTAGCAAACTCTGGAGCGCTTCCAGCTGCATCTGTAATCCAACGAGGAATTGCCATCATAATTAGTTGCCCTCTCCACACTTTAAAGTATTAACTTCCCTACAGACTGGACAAGCGATAGTAAGTTTAGATACTTTCGCTACCAGATCTACATCTTTACGCTTTATACTAATCATAGAATCGTCAGTTGTTTTGCAGAGCAACTTCCCGCACCTAATACACCGAACTAACTGATTCTCCTTAATAATTTTCTCTTTTAATAGTTCAAAGTCCTCTGCAGTGGAAGCTACCGTAAGAATTTTTTGAATATCGCCAGTTTTATTAATCATAATAATCCTTACTTTGCAGGTTCAGTCGGAGGAGTTGGAGGTGCAATAGGTACTTCAGGCATACCCGGTAGCTCAGGCATCACTTCGGCTTTAGGGCCTTCACCCATCCCTGCTCCACCCATTTCTTCGCCGATTCCAGCGCCTGGAGCTCTCTCACCTAAGTTACCTCCCCCACCGACGGGTTTAGAAACCATAGGTAATCTACCTTTACCCACTCCCTTATCAAAGACTGTACCCCTTTCTTTTTCAAGATTGAGAGACTCTGTGACGTAATCAAGATCAGGAAACTTACCAAATAAAGTCTGAGTACTAATAATACCATCTTTCCAAAAATCATAATAAAGCTTTCTTTCTACATCTCTTTCTTCGATATCTAAAGACTTATACCAAGAAATAGTAGGAAGAATATATTCTTTCTTTCCTCTAACAGTCTTATATAAATTGTTCTTTACTGCTAGAGGCATAAAGAAATGTCTTAGCATCCAATTTTCAAATTCGTCTCTGATAGTCTTATAGACCATCATTAACTTATGTAGAGACATTGTTTTAGCGTTACTAAAGCTAGGACCTTCTCCTAAGATTACATTCTTATTAACTCCAAGACCTACCATAATCTGGTCTTGAATGTAAGTATATTCATTCGTAATAGGGAAGAACGATTTACCGCTTGTACTCAAAGCATCGTACTTAACGATGGGGGGGAATACGAGCGAAAATGGAGGATTCTGAACAGCTAAGTTAATAGTGTTCTTAAACTTTTCAAGATCTGCTTCATTGGGCCAAATATCTTTAGCGGCGTCTCCAATCTGCCATAGTTCCACAGGATAAACGTATCTCTGGGCAAAAGACGATTGAGCCATGCGAATCCAATCTTGATAAATTAAAATCTTAAATAGTCTCTGAATAACAGGAGTACCTCGAGTAGCTGAAGGATCGGTAATACGTGCAATCATACTCACACGATCAGGATCTAGAGGAATCATACGATTATTCTTAACACTTTCCATAACTACATCTGGAATAGCTTTCTGTCTTTCTAAAGCTACCGGATCAACAGATCTAACTAGCTTTTTGAGCTCTTCAGTGGGTACCAACTCAAATCGAGGATTATCTTCGAATACTTCCTGACGAATTTCAATTAACTCAGGCTCTAACAAAATAAAACTATGCCACTTCCACATATTGTCTTTTTCATCATGAATCAAATTACCGAAAGGAATAGCTTCTCCGAACTTCCAGTAAGAAAGACTAGCACGCCTTAAAAAGGTATATAGATCAAAAGAAGGGCTAGAAGCTGCTTCTTTATAAAATTGAGTAACAGAAGGATCTGATGTAATAATATCAAACTTTGAAAGAGGATAGTCTGCGTGCATGTCAATGATACTGGATACATAAGGATCCAAGTTATAAAAGATTCTGCACCACTTGAGAATCTCTACGCGCGACTTAGGCAGTAGGAAAGATTCTGTGGTTAGTTCAGGACTATAGAAGAAAGAAGAGGTGTTAGAGGAAGGAAATGCTACGCCACCGAGGCCGCCTTGAGCCTCTCTAGTTATACCTCCAGAGGAGATACTTTTGGCGGAGACACCTGTCTTTACGATACGAGGTTCACTAACTTTTCGCTTACCCATATTTTATTGCTCCATAGCTGGCACTAGTTCTTGTGCTTTTAATTGGGCTGCTTCTAAAATACTTAATTGAGTAAGTAGATTTTGTCTACTGTATAGAAGAGCATCAATAACACCCTCAAGGGGCTTACTATTTAAAGTAATAGAGTCTATAGAAGTATGAATGTTACTGGTACCTTCTATAAGTACATCTAAAGCGTTAATGGCTGTCTTGAGCTGGTCGATTTCCTTGCTGTACATTTTTAGATTCCTGAATCATTTCGTTACCTTTCCGGAGGTAGTAATCACTAATACACTTCTTCATTGCCGGTGCACACCGATCGCACCACGCAAAACGTACTCCAGGTATATCAGATAGCTGTCCACAAACACCACAAGCTTCCGGAATAGGACGCTCTACTTTTATCTTCAAGGGGTATCCATCCCAAAAATGCGCTTACCATAATCGGACATACCTGGTCTAGCACTGTAAAGACCTCTATTTATTCCACTCATTGGTATTTTATACAGTGGTCGATTCATTCCCAGAGTCTCTGACTTATCTGCGGCCCACACAGCTAACATATCGGAAAAGACTCCATCATCATGACTGCCACTAGGAGCTCTAATCAAATCGTTAAGACCTACACCACTATGTCTTTCTAAAGAGCACCATTCATAAAAATGTTTTCTCATTATACGATGTTTTTCCATGGACTCAAAGGAAGGCATTTTAACTCTATCTGCCTGGAGTTCGAATTTAAAGTGGTGAGCCATCGCATTCTTGTAATTTTTATGAGAAGAAGGCTCCGTCTGCGCGAACATGATACCTGCGACAGCAATCTTATTATTCTTAAAAATTTCAACGGCAGTGATACCTACATTACTATAGTCAACGCAACCGAAGGCACAAGGAAATAATCCTCCAATAGGATTAACAATCTCTAGGACGTCTTTTAATTGTCCCAGAGTTTCGCCTCCTTGCCACTCAAAGCAACAAATTTTTTCTTTAATTCCAGTACCTGACTTTCTCCAAATAGAAAGAGAAGTAAAGTCCAAATCACTCTTACCTGGAATAATAGAACCTGAAGCTGTGTCAAGGCCGAAGAAGTAAGTTTCTCCTGTCTGAGGAGACTCCATGATTTTGTGAGTACCTAAAATCTTTTCTTGTTCTTCACTAGACAAGAAAGTATTTAAGTCGTCTACCCAAGTCATATTGTACTGAGTCTGGAATTCTAACTCCGTCATATCTCCGTCGTAGTGAAGTTCAGGATTATTTGGAAACATTTTCTGCTTGATAGACATAGGTACTCTATCCAAAACAGTAGAAGGGTATTTTTTACCTTCTATTTCTTTAAATCCAGATCTCAAAAGGAGAGGAGATTCTGTCCAGTTGTGTTGAAGAATCTTATATTTAGGATCACCATAACTTCTATAAAAGTGATTTTTATAGAGAGGGATTCCAATTTTAATTAACTTATAAATCTTTTTACTACCTAACATAGGTAGTATTCTCTGGGTCATAGCGATATCAGTAACTCTATGAGCCTCATCGACTGCTATTACATCGAAGTGCCAGCCTTCCTGTTGAGACGTTTCCGCAGCAGACAAGGCTAACATATACGAACCATTCTTAAACATTAATCTATGAGCAGTTGTTCTAACCCAGTCTACTTGTTCATGGAGTTTAGTTCCTGTTAGTAAAGTACGTGCTTCAGAAATAATACGTCCAGCCTGATCGGTACGAGGACCAAATATACCTATTTCAAGATTAGGGTTGTCTACAGCCATTTTAATAAGTCCCGCGCATACACCCCAAGTTTTACCCGAACCACGTGAGCCAATCACCACCATATATCTAGTATTAAGATCTGCAACAGCTTTCATGATATCATTCTGGTTACTAAAAACTTCAGCACTTAGAAAAGCTTTTGCCCAGAGTTTAGGATCGTTAGCTTGCATTACATAGTCTTTAGATCTCTTAGCAATCTCAGACCAGATTTGTTTTTGTAACTGATTATCCATTATGATTGCAGTTTAGGATGTTGCGATAAATAGTTATAGACATCTGTAGGAGTCATACACTTAACTTGATCTGAAGTAAAATCTGCGCCGAGATAATCTTCCAGTATAATAGCCGCTAGTTCGGAGCAAAAATAACCTTGTTGGCTAATAGGATTCTTAATCTTACGACCGGCTAAAGCAGCTATTTTAACAGCTAAGATACCTAAAGCTGCTCCCAAGCTATAAGGTATACCTACGTTATCAATAGCAAATTGAACAACCTTCATCTTTGTAGCTTCCGACACGGGGATAGTAAATTCCTTTACTATAACCTCTTGTGATTGAAATAAAGGAAGGCCGATAAAATTGACCCTTAAACCACTTGCTTGATAAACAAGATCTCTATCATAAGAGTCAGAATGAAAACGAATATACGAATGAGAAAAATTACTTCCATCTACGAGCATTATTGCCCAAGCAAAAAATGGGGGTGGAAGATATGATGTTATTGGACGAGAAAATCCAAAAACAATATTATCTACACTCATTGCTTGTAGATCTCCATAAGAATAGCGCACCAGAATTGATAACCTGCTGTATGAGTGAATTGAAATCTAAATTTATTTGTGTGAAGAGTAGCACTATAATTCAGCAGTTTAGCTGCTCTACCATCAGCGTCAAGACCTACCGAACCATCAATATATGACAGATTAACATTCTGAATAAAATTTTTAGATCCTCCATATACAGCGGGAATATCTGGAACAGCAATAACGTTTAAAAATACATCTGAAGTCGGCTGCGTATCCATACGAAGACATCCACCTGCCACACAAATATTATAAGGAGGTTCAATATCTAAAACCGTCTTAACACAATTTCCTTGTAATGAAGGATTCGTAATAAGAGTTCCTGAAGCATCGTAAAGACTAATTGTTGCATCGCCAACAGGATTTCCATTTAGATCATTATTAATTAGCCCACCTACTGTAGCCAACTGAACCTCTATCATGCGATAGTTAAAGTTCCAGCCAGTAGGGGCAACCTTTACACGACTTAATTGGGCTCCATCTGTATCTATCTGAGCAGTTGTTTGAATTATTGTAGGGGGTTGGGGTCCAGCAGGTGTAATAGTTGGAAGTGTTAGATCCATTGTTCCTGTAGGAATAGTAGAAGAAAAAGTCCATAACGCGTTAAGTTCCGCGAGTTTGTTTGCAATTTGTGCCTTAAGCCAATTCATATCTTGGTTAGCAGATGACGCGGTAAAGCTATCACTAAAGGTGATAGTACTATCAGGACTAGTGTAGTTGATTAGGATTCGAATTTGACTTCCAATATTTTCAGTTCCTATAATATTATATGTCCACATAAGATCTCCTAAATACCTACACCAGTCATCATTTGTCTAGTATTATCTTTCGTAAATGTAATAGCTGGAAAAAATGCGGCCGCGGAAACACAATACCCATTAGCCGTACCTGTAAATGTAGGGGTATAACTACCTGTAGCTCCAGGTAAATAATCAGCGTCCGCTGATTCATTGTTTGGATTTCCTTCACTAACAAAGGGAGCAGTAACTGCCGTAACCTGATTAACAACATTACACACTGCCACAACCACATCGCCTGAATTTGTTGTAGTTAAAGTAGGACCTGTAAGAGTAGTCGCAGCAGCACTTCCTAAAGTAACTACGCCTGAAACATCAATAGGATTGCTTAATGCCGCTCCTGAATATTCAAGGACGCCTCCCATAAATGGTGGCAAGAGACTTGTCGTTAGTTATCAGTTCACTACAAGTAGTATATAGTGGTTTAAGATTGTATGTCATAATTTAAGGAAGGTCAACAAACTGATCTTTACGACACTTAACACATGAAAGAAGATTAGTTAATTTAAAAGTAATTCCCGGGGGAGATTGTCTAACCCATACCTGACGAGTACTTTTATATTCATGAGAACAATTAACTTTTGATAATAAAGGAACTAAACTTGAAGGTAATACTGTTTCTAATATAGGAGATACTTTAAATCGAAAAAAATCTTTTATAGCTTTCCACATTTAGGTACCTCTATAAAAAGAGGAGACTACTTTCTTTAAAGAAAGAAAAGTAGTCATTAGGCTGCAGGTGTATCTGTTGGAGGTACTACTGGAGCAGGTGGAGGAGTAGACCCTTTAAGCTCTAGCAGAGCAGCTATAGCACCTTGGAGTTCAAGTCCTCGCTGTAAAAGCGCCCTTTTAACGTCTTCAAGTCTATTTAATTCTGCTTTAATCTTTTCAAGTTCTGCAGCTTTTAATGCATGTAGTTCGTCTAATGCTGACATAGTAATCTCCTAATCTTTACTTTTTAAATATCTCTGCAATCATGTTAAGGGAAGATACGACCCCGACCTGATCCATGAGAATATTTTTCTTCTTTTCTAGAGCAGCCATTTCTTCTTCTAGCTTTCTAGCTGTCTCCCAATCTTTCGACTTCATTAAGTCGTCCTGCAGCTGATGTATCTCTTGAATAGTGTTGTCTGCTTTCGCTTGCTGCGACTCGGGAAGCTTTACAGTCTTCAGAGCTGCAGCCCTTTCTTTCTCTAGCTTTTCAATAAGATTTTGAAACTTTTCAATACCTTGAGAAGTAGTTACAGGACCTTCTTGAGCTAAGTATCTAGAAAATAGATCATCAACTTGCATCATTTTCTGTGATACCGCTGCAGCTTGGGCCGCTTGTTCATCTTCACTCGGAAGACCTTTAAACATTTCCCACAATTCCTCTTCTTTAGCAGATACGGCCTGTGTCAGCTGAGTCAACTTAGATCTAATGCCATCTAATTCTGTTTGCATCTTGTGCTCATCTTCCAACAGCTTACGAAGTTCCTTAGAACCCTTAGCTATTTCTACAGGATCCTTGAAAGGATCTTCCGTGGACTTACGAGCAGATAGATGTGCAAATTCTTTAAACTTAGCTATAAGAGCAGCTTTATAAGCATCATCAGAGACGGAACCTCTTTTCATTTCCTTACGAATAGTTTCCATCTCTTCTTTACGCTTAGCTTGCTGTTTTTCTAACTGAGCTTTTGTATGCTCGTCATGAGTACCATCAATTTCACTTTGAGCATTTTCAACAATGGTCTCTAGCTCTAAGAGCTTGTCATGCTTCTCCCTAGACTTCTTCCAATTATCGTGAATTGTATGAACTTGTTTTCGAAGATCATTTCGAAAATTAACAAGCATATGATTATAAATTTCTTGCATCTCTTTAGTAGGAAGACCTGCTGGCCAATCATCTTTTAGCCAAGACAGTAATCCCGCTTCGACGTAGATGTTTGAATCAGCTAGAGCTTGAAGAAAAGGGTGCTGAGCAGAAGCATGTTCGGCCAATCCAGCGTCTTCAGATTCACCAAGATCTTCTTTAGCAATCTGACCCTCTTGTTCACCAGCAGCTTCCTCTTCCTTTTCAAGCTCTTCTTCTGTTTTCTCAACAATCTCGTCGACAGTCTTAGGAGCGTCAGCGGGAGCCTCTCGAGTATCGAACTCGGGCCCCATCGCTTTCTCTTTCTCGCGCTCTTGTTTCTTATGAGCCGACTCTCTTTCCTTAAGACCCCTGTATTCGCCAGGAGATACGAATACGCTAATACCTTCTTCTTCAGTAAGATGACTATGATCGCTCTTACCATCATTTAAAGTTATAACACCATTTTCATTCTTAACTACCTTACCTTTAACTTCCCCTTCATCAGATATATAAATGACATCTTGCCCTTCCTTTAAGTCTTTAGCAGGAATAGCTGATACCTTTTCAATTTGATTCTTCAAAGAAGACGTCGCAGGTACTTCCGCAGGAGCTGGAGCAGATGTTGCAGCTCCTTCACCTTCTGCAGGACCTTCATTCATTAAGTCTTCCAACGAAATAGAGGGGGCTGGTTCTAATTTTTCTTCCTCGGATTCAGGTGCTTCTCCCCCTTTAGGCTCTTTTAGGAGCTCTTTCTTTGCACCTTCCCCGACATTTTTTGTATTTTTCCAAAAATCCTCGAGATCCTCTCTGGACTCAAAAAAGATATTTTGAATTACGGCTTTTCCAGAAGTCTTAGTCCATTTAGCTGTAACGCTATCGTATTGTAATCCATACTGATTAGCGTCGGGTGTTAGACTGCTGCAAATCTGATTAAAATCTTTAAAAGATATTTCCTCTAAAATAAGGGTAGGGGTAGCATTTCCTACACGTGTTATAGTAGCTGCGTTCCTTAAAATGTCCCCTTCTAAAGTATAGGCCCTAGACCAAAATGAAATTGTGTAGTTATCAGTACCACAATGAGTTCTAGAGTCGGTAGAAAACGAAGAAGTAGGGTTACCTAAAGGATTTTCAGTAGCTACTTTAAATTTGCGTAGAGCTACTTTTAGAAATTCGTCACTAAATTTAACTTTGATTTGATTTTTAGAACTAACTAAATCCCATCCTGGAACAAAAGAAGACATGGTATGACTATCAAAAGTTTTAGTAACTTCTTCAGGGGTAGCAAATGACTGTACACCCTTGAAAAAATCTTCTGTCTGAGCTGCAGCTATATCAGGGCTAACTGAGTGTAGCGCGTCAATTTTATGGAGCTGTGTTTCCATCCCATCAAATAACCGCTGAGCCTCCTCAATACTCTTGCACTGTTTAGAGAAAACGCTGCGACCTTGTGAATCGCCTTTCCAAAAAGCCCCTACTTCACACTTTAAAGGAGGCTCTTGTTCATCACTGCTCTTATCCTGAGATGCGTCCATAAAAAGAACTAGTGGACGAGCTTCTTTATTAGCAGCTTGTAAGTCAGGTACCTGAAAAGTAGTCTCGTGATGTTCGCCTTTATAACTCTTGTACTCTGCGTCAGCTTCCTTAGCAATATCTTCTCCAGCTACGTGCTTAAGCCATTCGGGGACAAGATCACCTTGAGTAATGAAATCTTTTGACATGGTAAAATTCTCCTCGAATTACTGGTTGCGTGGCTTATAGTCAGCTGCATCATCCTTAGCAACATTTCTAACTTTTTTAAAAGTCCAATGAGGATCAGAATCTTTTTGAGTACTTAACTGATCATCAGACTTAGAGGTAAGTTCCCATCGATCATCATCTAATTCAATTATATCGCCAACGTTAAGAGACTTAGGAAGAGTTTCTCTGTTAACTCGAAGAGTATCCGGAGGTAATACTGTTGAACCGATACCTCCGTCAGCTTTCTTTGTAACCGGAACAACTGCATCAGAAGTCATATACGCCGGAACAGATGTACTCTTAATTTCGCGATCAATACTTTTTGCACTCTTTAACAGCGCCGTGATCTGTTCGAAGGTAGGTAATTTCATACCATCCCCTGAAACAAAAACTTCTAGAGGAACCATCTTATAATCTTTACCATCCATCATTTCTGCTTCGAGACACACTTTACCTGCACGAGTTTCAAGATCATATTCCGTAGAAATATGTTTGAGCTTTAATGCGGCAGCCTTTGACTTAAGAGAATCGGTTAAGCTAACCATAGCTCTCTGAGAGATGCGATCTTTTAGATCATCTAAAGACTTCTTATGAGCTTCCAGTGCGAATCGAGTACCTTCAAAAGTTTTATAACTTGTTGCTAGAGGAGACTCTTCAGGGGTCTTAGGAGATTCCGTAGTCCACGCCTTAACCTTATAAATTTCTTCGTCTCTAGAAATCTTATCTACAATAGTAGGTTCTTTAAAAGTTCCTTTAAAATTAACAGTGGCAGGCCAACCCTGGGCTTCATCAGAAAACATATCCTTTAGTAAAGCTTCTTTATTAACACACTCGGTATACTCACTCTTAGAAACAGCCCCAATAGGACTAATATCCCCGTAGGCAGCACTATGGTAAATTTTTAGATACTTACTACCATCATTAACTACTTTAAAATCTTCTAGAGATGCCTTTACATTAGAAGACTTAGCTTCAGAGATAGACGCCTCAACAGCTGGGGCCGCTTTTAGCTCAGTGTCTAAAACTTTGTCGTTAATTACTAAATCGTTATCTATAAGAGCGACCGATAAATCTGCTTTCTTGATTTGTCGCCCATCTGTAAAAGTGGCGACAACTTTTAACTTGCCCGAGTAAAGAAGAGCACTAGATTTAGTATCTTCTTTAGCGACAAGATCTGTCAGAGTGGAGGCGACAATCTTAATGCCCTCAGCACGCTTCTTTTGTAACTTGGCTATAACTAGCTTCTCAGCCTTGTTACAAAAGTCCTTCTGGGCGAGTTCTTTCTTGAACTCCGCATTGGTTTCCGAGAAGTTGGTCGGCCGAAAAAGTCTCTGTTTGTCATCATTATGTGCCATTGTTAAGCCCTCTTATACTAATTAAAATTACTAAAGCGTACGACTGTCTATTTAAAAACAACAGGATAATAGATCCTCATACGTTTCCGCAAGTATATACCCATTGTCGCCAAAAAGATTTTGTATTAATGATGTATGGATTTAAAATCATTTTACAAAACCAACAAACAAAAGTTAATCTACGACCTAAAAGATATCCCTGTCGACATTCTTAGATTTCGTAAATCTCATCGGAGACTTACTTCCATCGAAAGGATGGTATCAGCCTTTCTACAAGATTGCGTCCGTTACGAAATTATACAAGGGTGCTCTACCCAAGAAATCATTAAAATAGGGAAGACAGGAAATTTCATTATAGTTGATTTTTATATTAAAGAACCTTCTCTGGTTATTGAAGTAGATGGTCCTGAACATAACGTGATGCGCGATGAAAAAAGAGACAAGGCTCTTTTCAAGTTGTTCGGAATAAAAGTTATTCGCGTGACAAATAAAGATGTGGAAGAAAATAATAAAAAGACGCGAGAATTTTTACTCAGAGAAATTTTATCTGCAAAAGACTTTTCCTCGAGACAAATTGCATCAGCTATTAAAAAATATTGGATTACTAAAGATAGCGAGCGAAATTCTCTATGAGTTATTCAGCAGCAGATCCTCATGAGGAAAAACTTTGTTGTGTGGTACAATCCATTGGGAAACTTTATGGAAAAAATATTTGCAAACAATGTTTAAAAAATATTATTAATAAAAAAGGAGTTAATGAAAATACATTCCCAGATATTTTAGCATTACTAAACGCATTCACGCTACATGGTAAAACTTAAAAAAGATAGCGCTCAAAAATTATTAGATGGTGTATGCCATTTAACAGGTCATAGACTTTTTCCACAGAAAGATGTTTGTGAAAGATGTCGTAGGCCCCTGATATACTATGCTATTAGTCTCAATAATAACTATGTAAAGACAGAAGCACAGGTGCTTAAGACATCAAAATTAATTATTGAATTAAATGTATACCAAGGAGACAGAGTAGAGATAACTGCTCTATCTCGACGAGGCACGAAGTACCGTAAATTCCATAAAAAACTTAAAATAAGAAAGCCTCGTCGTACTCTAGTCTTTAAGTTTTAGGCACCATTATCAAGAACAACTTATAGGTTTATTTATTAAATAATCCATGAAATGTTCTTAGTGTATTATAAAAGTGATTAATAAATTTCGAGATATTGTAGTTCATCGTATTACCCAATCTGACTATA
>Ga0116131_1000914_pt1 | contig 19721 bp, 18 predicted proteins | sample June2015DPH_17_1_FD_89734 | JGI IMG/M metagenome (GOLD analysis project Ga0116131, IMG submission 89734) | Peatland microbial communities from SPRUCE experiment site at the Marcell Experimental Forest, Minnesota, USA - June2015DPH_17_100 | ecosystem: Environmental > Terrestrial > Soil > Wetlands...
ATTGAACCTTGACCTATTTTAGTTTCTGGAAGAAGAATTGCTCCAGCACCGATTACGACTTCACTACTTATGAATGGTCCGATATGTCTTGGTTCACTAAGATTAGGGCGATACCAATGCGGAAATCTATCATTCGCAGTTGTAACTTTTGGTCCTATGAACACATAGTCACCTATCCACATCAATGCGGTTAAATGAGTTTGAGCATGAATTATAGTATCATGTCCAATATGCGTATATCCTTCACAAATCACGCCGCTACCTATAGTTGAATTATTTCCTATTTCTGTAAATTCTCTTAAAATAACATTATGACCTATTTTAACATTATCACCAATTATACAGCCTGCATAAATTACTGTTCCAGACCTAACGTGAAAGTTCTTTCCTATTTTAACTGGTTTATTTGTATATCCTGCCCTAAGTTTAGTTAGTCTATTATAACCTATATGAACATTACGCTCTATAATATTAAATACCCCATCATCATTCTTAGTAAACTCAACTGGTGCATCATCAATCATTTTTACCAACTCTTATACATACCATTATTGTCAATGTAGTATTTAAACCTTGCGCCATATCTACGGCATTCATTTTTGAATTTTTCACATAATTCGGTTGCAGGTCCATCAATACGCATATTTTCAAAATCAAATAATGTCATACAATCATCAACATACAATCTTTTTTTATTGTCGCCGTCAATTACAATCTTTTTTGGACCACCACTATAACCAATTATGTTAGTAATAAAATGTGTTACTAACTCATCAATCCTTTGTTCAATCTCTTTATCAGTAAACTTTTGTGGATAACAATTATCCTTTATAATATGTGCTGGAATTCCACCCACTAAACAGCCATCTGGCACATCCTTATTTATTAATGACATACATGCTACAACAACATTATTGCCAATTTTGACATTAGGCAAGATAGTAGATGAGGCAATATATACATGTGAACCTATAGTTATTGGACCCCATTGAACAGGAAATCCTTCTAACCAACTTAGATATGCCCCATGAGTAAATAAGGAACTTGAGTGTCCTATGCCTACTTCATTTCCTATTTCAACTTTTCTTGATGTATTTATGGCAACATTTCTGTCGAGATGTAACCAGTAACCTGCCTTGAATTGTGATAGTTTCTCCTTGCAACTTCCACCGCCAATAAAAACATAGTCATCCAAATACGCTTCTATTCCAAACTCTATATCTCTACCATGAATTTCGCTATTCCTACCAATATAACTTCTATCTCCTAAAACTAATCTTTCATCAACATCTATAATTACGTTATCCTGTATTATACAATTATTTCCAATATTTACTTCTGCACTTGAGTTGAATTTAATTTTTCCTAATTTACAATTTTTTCCAATCTTAATACTCATTATTCGGTTCTCTCCATTCTATGCGTAATTGCTTTAAAATCTTGATTAGAAAAATATCTATCAAATGTATTAAGAAACTTCATATTTATAGCAAGAATATTAGGAATAAAATCCCACTTCTGTCCAACTGGTGGAATTGCATGTATTTTTTCAATAAGTTCTATATCGCCAACAAATAACTTTGAATGATATTTATCATTATATTCCATACCATTGACTTTTCTGTAAACTCCCCAAACATAGTAATAGAAACCAATCCAATTTACATAAGAAACTGGACCTTTACCCTTTCTAACATCAACTAAATTTTCATACCAACCTTTCTTATTCTTTGTTAAATCTCTATATTCAGGTATAAATTTATCATTCTCATTTAATACCTTTATTGCAGTTAATTTATATGGATTTTCTGTCAATATTGGATAAAAGTTTAACAATTTTACCCATCCAATATAATTACCATCAATTGTATCATTAATTCGTATTTTATCTGATAATGATTTAATATCACCAAACCAAATAGTATCCGCATCGAGAATGTAAAACCATGCTCCTTCTGGTATGTATTTTAAGTATTCATTTCGTTTTGTTCCTTCACTAATCCAAGCCTTAGAACAATCTATCCATATGAGTTTATCACCGCAAATCTTTTCTGCAACCGCTTTTGTTCCGTCAGTTGATTGAGGATTGTCATGTGGGTAACTCTTGAATGCTCCATCAACCATTATGACTTTATCTACATATGGAAGTATGGAATTTAGGCTAATTGCTATTTTATCTGCCTCATTATAAACTATATAGCAAGCATAAATCTCATTCTTTATTTCTGGTTTTATCACGCAAATCGCTCCAAAATTTATCAACTATAACTTTAACTCTTTCCATTTCAGCCCGTATATCTGGGTCTTTAATTTCGTCTTTACGTTTATTGTTTGATTTAACCAATGACTTAATTAAATCAGAGTCGTAGCAACTCAAAATAATATCCATATTCGGCAAAACGCAATGACCACCTATAGCATCTGGGTAAGCTGGCGGTTTATTGAATGCTTTACTATGCAAATAACTTATGCCTTTAATTACTTCTTCATAATCTGCTCCCATTGACCGTGAAAATCTGTGAAATTCTTGAGACAAAGCAACAATCATTCCATAATAGGTTGTGCAATAAAGTTTTATGATTTCTGCTTCAAGAGGGCTTTTAGTTCCTATTGTAAATATACTTATCTTATTAAAGTGTTCCATTGTAAGTTTAGTTGATTCTTCATCTATTCCACCTACGAATTTACCATAATATTTAATTTCGTTTTTAAAATATTCTTTTCCTCTATGTGTACCAAAAACGGGAGAAAATGCAATTTTACATTGGCATCGTTTAGAAATTTCGGATATTGTTCTCGGTTTAATGGTTGAATTTATTATGAGAAGTTCAGGATTATATAAGCCCACATATTGTATTACTGACTTTACGAATGTATCATTAACATACGGATAACAAATATGCATAATATCAACCTTGTTTGGAATTTGTTGATTCAAATTAATTGTTAAGTCTAAACCATAAACTTCATATTTATCACTTTCTTTTATTATTTCGTAGAGTGCTATTCCAACTTCTCCGAGACCTATAACTAATATAGTCTTCATTTATGTTTCTCCACCATATATTTTACCCACTTCCCATAAATTTTATCCCATGCTTCCTGATTTAATTCTTTATTCAATAATGGGTCTCTAATTGTTCCATTACTTGGCGGTCTATCAGGTATAGTATAGCAATGGTCATTATATAACTTTTTACATTTTAAATATTTTTCTAATTCATTATCAGTTGGTCCTTGTATCTTAGTTAAATCATCAATTTTTTGTTTAATTATTGGTTTTTCAACTTCTTGTTTAGTTGTCAATTTCTCGGCTTCTTGTTTACCTGTTGATTTATCAATATCTTGTTTTTTGGTATTTTCTTCCATATAAATAATTTTGTCGCCAATCATATTGACCCAAATTTTTCCATCTACAGAAATATGTTTGATATAAACATGACTATCACAATACATTTTATAACACATTTTGGACAATTGGACTTCACAATCTAAACCAGATTCCACTAATGCAAAACGAACTCTTAATCCTTTATTTATTATATAATCTGGAACCATCCAAGCATGACCAGCTAAACAACATTCGAATATTCCATCTCCAATGTTATATCTATTAATTAAATCTTCATCTATCATTGTATAGAATCCATATGGATAAGTATAATAATCTGGATATTTCTTCTCATAATATGCAAGTCTATATTTTTTCCTTCTATTCATCCATTCTTCTTTATAGCCTACAGGTGTAGGTTCACTATCTAATATTTTCATAACTGGACTTGCCAAACCTTTTATGTTTGGACCCTCATTTGGTTTTTTATATTGAGATGGAAATCTCTTATGCAAAACTCCACCTATCCAACCGCAATCTGGAAGTATTTCAAAATCTTCTAAAAATTTATTAATTATATTTGGTGGAACCATTATATCAGCTACCAAAGTAAGACAGTAATTACATTTATATTCTATGCTTTCATCCATTATGAGGTTGAATAAAGATGCCAAATGTTCTGCCCGTATTCTTCTAACCGTATAACTATTATTTTCTGAGATTTTACCACAAGCAACATCTTCTGGTTTACATTTAATTAGGTTTTTATAATTGCCTTTTTTACGAATTAACCTTATTGAATGATAACGATAATTTTTAAACTCATCATAATATTTATTCAGCATTTCCCAAGTGTTATCTGAACTATTATTTTCAATCCATAAAACATCAAATAAACTTTTTGGATAATCAATATTTTTTAAGGATTCCATATACTTATCAATTGAGTGGTTTTCATTGCAGAAAGGAGTACCTATAAATATTTTAATATTAGAATTAATTGGTCTTCCAGTACCGATAATTAATTCGCTCATATTCAAACCCTCAACCATAATGTCTCAAACCCCTCTGCATATTCTGTTTTAGCTTGAATACCACGATAACGCATATTAGCAATAAAATTATTTTTCTTAAAATAAAATCTATAATTTAGTTGAGATTTCCATTCTTCTAATGCTTTGATTTTCTTTGAAACGTCTGATTTATTTAAAATCATGAACATATTAGGTTTAAATGAGGGAGTAACACTTCTGATAACTTCATATCCAAATATACATGATGTGTCTTTAAATATTAATTTACAACATTGAGTTACTACATTATGGTCTTGATGGAAATCATGCGGAGTTGGGCAAAAAACTATTTCTGGACAATAACTTTCACGAATTCTATAAAGTATATCTCTACATTCTTGCTTATGGGTTTCTAAATATTCATTTCTTGGCATTTCTCCAGCATAAAGTATTTCATTTACACCAAGAATATTCAATGACTTAATATGTTCCTCAAGATTACCTTTATTTCTTGGGTCTTCAAAACAGGGGCAGAAATATATATCAGAAGTATTAATTTTTGGATTCTCCCGTATCAATTTTGCAATTGTACCGCCACAACCGATTATTCCATCGTCAGGATGCGGCTCAACTACTAACACATTATTTATTTTCATGTAATACTTCCTGAATTATTTCCTTATATAATTCATCATTATTTATAATTTCTGCAAAATGATTGTACCATATATCCCATTGTTGCTGATTACATCTTGTATGATGAATATCATCAAAAATTTCTTGATTTATGGATGGTCTTCTTGGAATCATAGAAAATGGTAAAGTTTTTCTAAGTATAACTTTCAATAATTCACGCTCAATATTAACATCTGATTCTTTAGGTTGAAGTTCTTCTCTTATTATTTTTAACATTTCTCCACATAATCTTTCTGGATTAAGATGAATAGCCATTCTATAATGTGCATCATCAACAATCTTCTTATAAAATTGGCTATCATTAAGCAATTGTTTAATTAATTCAATTTGTTTAGAATAATCTTCATGTTCTGTATATAATTCTGGGAAAAACAATTTAACTGCAAAATTTGAACCTATACATGGCACATACGACATCGCACATTCCATAGCAAACCTTGACCAACCTATATATTTAGTACAATCATCAATAGCAACTATACAATTATCCATAAGTAACTCCATATATCGGTCTCTATTAACAAAAAGTTCTGTTGTAACTGGAACATTAAATTTAGGGATATGTGGGTCAGTCCAACAAGTTGAAAAATATGTAACTGATAAATTAAGTGGTTCAGCAACATATTTAATTGATGAATATATATCAGATACACTACTTGAATGTCTTAAAAGAGCCAATGTCTTATGATGCATGTTTAATAGTCCATTATTGGAATATTTTATATCTGCTTTATGGATTTCTTTGATGTATCTCCATAAGTGGGGAAGTGGCATATATTTGTTTGGTTTAGAAGTATATTTTTTCCAATATGGATTCTCTAAAACTGTAAACCATATATCGGGTATTTCAAGTATTTTGTTATTTTTAAAGAATTGGTCTGCTCCACCATAATTATCTACTGGCTTATTACCCCACCACATCCATTTTGGATGTTCAAGCCATATCCATTCATCATCAGTTTGTGCAATCATCTTGGCTTCGGGCTTCATAAATTGTTTAGCTACTCTTGGTAAATTCCACCAATTCCAATATTCTTGTTTACCATTACGTTCATATGGATAATTTGGTGCATTACATCTACTAATATAAACAAAAACTAAATCTGCATTTCTTAATGGGTTCCAATATGAACTATCATCATTATGAGAATGTAATGTTGAGGGATTTATCACTACAGTTTCTACAAGGGTTTGAAGTTTAATTTGCATATCAACACTCCATGCTTCTCTCCATTGGTAATAATTTTCCTGATTAAACTCTGTTATAAGACAAATCCGCAACTTTTAACTCTCCATAATGGTTATAGTTAATGTAAACTTAAATATAAATGTTTCGGTTACATCTTTTATCAATAATTGTAAAGAAATGATAATTACAAACAAAAGATTTAAATACTTGCTTAACTAACATTTATTAAAAGGTGTATATGAAATGACCTATGTATATAGTATTAAAGATTTCATCGTGGGAGACGATGGAATGGCAAAGGCAAAACTTGAAAGTCTATTTACTCTTACCGTTAAAGACTTCATAGTATGCGAAGAACAAGACTTATGGGATGCTATAAATGGTGCTTTAGGATATTCGGCTGGCGATTATACTTACTACATACCATGTGAAGCAAAGTATGTAACTATGAGAACTGCTTTGATAGCTTATATGAATAGCCATTAAAACCAACGACTTATATTTCTTCTTTTTCCCCATTAATATAGCTTGCTTATCACCTATTACTTTTTGATGACAATTGATATGTTGGCGGAGCAAATGTTATTCTAATTAATTTGCCCTGATTAAGCAATGCATTAACTGTTTTCTTGAAATCATCTTCTGATATTCCATTAATCTTACCTATGTCCTTCCAATCGTCTTCTGTTAAAGTTCCTGCCTTATCAAGTGCATCCAGCAAGAGACCTTCTTTTCCCATTTTAGTTGTTACAGGATTAGCTATAAGGTTTATATTTGCACCTGACGATTGAAACTTACATGTCTGCCTTAAAGACGCACTTAATAGTCTTACGGCGGCATTAGCGTCATCCACATCAACTTCATTTTTAAACAATGCTTTAGCGTGTGCCTGTGCGATTCTTATAAGCCCTTCAAAATATCTGGCACTTATAGGTACAGGGTCATCGGGTAACTGTATATTTCTTGATTCAACATAAAAATTCATTAATATAGATTCAGATTCGGGCTTCATTATGGGTTTAAATGACTTAGCATAAATTATGTATTTTTTGAGCAAGTCACGGTCTATAAGTAACGATTGGTCAACATTAAGTATATGTTTAATAATTTTTTCATCACGTTCCTTGTTCGGTACATCAAGCACAATAAATATTAAATCAAATCGAGTTAATAATACACTTGGTAAATTCTTTATGTTATCACCTACTGTTTTGTTTGGGTCATACCTACCCATAATTGGATTTGCGGCTGAAATAACTGTTGTCCTTGCCTTTAAAGTTGTATGTATATTTGCCTTATTAACTGGCACAACCTGTTGTTCCATAGCTGAATTCATATTGTCACGGTCTTCTGGTTTCATCTTGTCAAGTTCATCTATCGCCGCTATGCCGTTATCTGCAAGAACCATAACTCCTGCCGCCATAATATAATCACCTTTAGTTTCTTCATCCCTTAATACTGCCGCCGTCAAGCCAGCAGACGATACGCCTTTAGCTGAACAGTATATTCCTAATGGAGCAAGATTATGCACAGCCCAAAGCAATTGAGACTTGCCAACTGCTGGGTCTCCAGTATAGAGTACATGGATACAATCCCTTTGATTTATTTCTTTATCTTCATCTTTCACGCCGCCTATGAGAGCCAACAATGCCGCCTCTTTCTCCAATTTCAAATCATAAAGGCTTGGTGCAACATTAAACACTAATTTCTCATAAATGTTTGGTTCTATAACCAATTTCTTAACTGCATCTATATCTGCATCGGTTAATTCACTTACAGATAAATCTTTCCGTTTAACTATAATATTGTTAGCTTCAATGTAATATGTGCAGATTCTACTTTGGGATTCACTTTTAACTTTAATTATACCTATCACATTAACATAATCTCCACATCTTACTTTATGAAGCAAACTTACTTTAAATATAATAACATCTTTCCATCTCGGAATTTGCCCAGAAACATCTTCTGGTGCTTCTTGAATCTTCAACTTTCTCCTATCAATATATTTACTGCCATCATAATCCACAAGAAACTGTGTGCATCCACATTTATGTTTACCATGAGTTATAGTTTCACATTTAATTGGAGCAGTTACTTTAAATGGGTCACTCTGTATTTCTACAGTTATATCGCCACAACTTCTACAAATATAACGAATTTCATTATAATATGGCTTAACTTCGCTATCAGCATTAATATATCCACGAACTTTAATTAACTTGCCAACATCATTGCGATTTATATCATCAAGTTTTTTGATTTGACTATCAAAATTTATAAAATTAATGTCAAAGTCCACATTTGGTAAATGCTGTTTAATTATATCTTTAATTACATCTTCTGAATCCTTCGCATTATCAGCCACATACGCTTCTGCTATCGGGTCAAATTCTATTTCGGCTTTGCCTGTTTTCTCTATTTCCCTCATTCTTTCTGGAGTAAGCCAACTATTTATGTAGTTGCTTAAATCAATTGAATTCAACTAATCACCTGAAAGTTCTATTTCACCTTTTTCATCAATACACATAATGTGCTTAACATTTTGATTATTAACTGTCATTTGATAACCAAGCAAATATTTAACTTCGGCTTGAGTGCCATCAACAAAAATTATAACTCTCGGATGTTGTTTCTTGCACTTAGGACATTCATAATAAAAATTGTCATTAGTATCTTTCATTTTGTTAATTAAACCGCCGCATTCACATACAATTCTGTTGAAAGCACCGCATTTAGGACACATAGGAAGTTTATTAGGTTGACCATCCTGCATTTGAATTGTAGAATTTTGATGCATATATAAGCCTACTTCTGACATTCCTTCTTTAAGTTGGGGCATATACATCCATTTATACCCACATTTAATGCATATTTTATAAGAAAACTGTCTCATGAAATTTTGCCTAACATAAATAAGCCGTTGATTCGGTTGAAGTTTCATAAGAAAATATGGCAAAGTTAATTTAGATTTTATTGCTTCCCATCCCTGCAATTGATTAATTTTCACCGCTAACTCACGACTTACAGGACATAAACCAAACTTAACTATTTTGGTTTGGTCAAGGTCTTTAAATAAAGTTTCTTCCCCTGTATTAATGTTAAATTGAGATAAAGCCTTCCCATCACTACATTGGGCAAACCACATATAAATTAAAGATGCATTTCTCATTTTAATCCCTAATAAGACTATGCATACATACTATTTAAATATTTTGGTTAAACAAAAATTTTGTGATGCCTGTTGTATCAGGACTTCTATAGTCTATTGTATTAGATTACAGGTTCTTACGACTCATCATATTCCCAAGTAAGCAAATACTCAGCTTGTGTTCCTTGTATTGCACCATTAGCTAATGTATCAACTTTCACCTGCAAAACTATACCATATGTATAGCCTGCTACCGTATGGACTGTATCATCAATTAACGCTGGTGCTCCAGATGTATCGGCATCCGCATCTGATACTGGCACACTTTGAGCATCATAATATGTATGTGTTGTTGCTATCGGGTTTCCAGTTGTTCCATCTACACCTGTTGCTTTCATATAATCTGCATATGGGCAACCTTGTGGGTCTGCATCCATATGTCCACGAAGCAATGCTCCACCTGAACCAAAAGTCCATCCACACGGCGAACCTGTACCATAATGTCTAATATTAGAAACTGTAGTAAAGGATGCGCCAGTTATTTTAAGGCATATATGCTTCCAAAAACTGTAGCTATAGCTTGCGGCTGGAATAGGAACAGGATAAGTTAATTGTGGCGTAATCTGGTCTGTTGCTTGGTCTGTACTGAAAAGCCTAACACGGTTAGTAATTGATGTTTCTGTTGGAGTTGGTGCTGAACCCGTCAGTTCGGTTACGGTTACGCTTGCAACGATATTCTCAATCCTCACTTTAAATAATAATTTACTAATATATAAATCTTTTGATTGTAAATAACTAAAAAAGAAGTTAATTATTTCTTTTTAATTAGTGCTGGTTCAGCTTTCCTGTCCAATGCACCGTTCTTATAATTGACAAGTTCTTGCTGTAAATTCCTAATTGTCTCCGCTTGACTATTAACTTTCTTTAATAATTCTATTACTGTTTTGTTAACTTCTACTTGATAATCTCTCCTTGCAACATCGTAACCATTATTCCTAATTGATAATTCTTGGAATTGTTGTCTCAAATCTTCTGGAACTTGAATTGATGGTTGTTGAACTGGAATCTGTTGAAGCTGAACTTGAGGTTTAGGTTGTTGTTTAGGTTGTTCTCCCATATTATTTTTCACCACCTTTTAAGTTACATATTATAATAGTTAAGTTATATTTAAATATTTCGGTTTATAGATTTATGTATAAGTAATTTGTAAAGTACCATTTCCTGTTAATGTCAATGTTGTTGGATTATCGGTTGAACTGGCAACTGATGCGCCGCCGCCTGCTATCCAACTACTAAAAATACCAGAAACAGGAGTATATGATATAATATTATTGCCAAATAATGGAATTGATAATGGACCGCCTACCATAACATATGGTACATTATTAATTGTTATAGTTCCAATATCTGTTTCTACTTCCACATTAGCAAGTAATGAAATATCATCTAAATAACCATAACTACCATATAAAAATGCAAACTCAATTTTTGTAAGACTACTGTTTGGGTAGTATTTGGCAAACGGCGTAATATCAAATTTTGTCCAAGGATAAAGTGTGCTATGACCCCCAAGTACATAATATATTGTATTACCATTACTAAAAGTTAAATAAACTCTTAGACCATCATAATTTGGATTAGGAGAATAAATCCAGCCTTTTAACCAAAATACACATGAAATTATGTCTGAGACGGGTATTGGAGTTGAAAAAGTTTGGGTAATTGAAGATGGATTACCACCACTAAGACTTGCACAATAATCTCCGCTATGTGGATAAGAGGAATCAACTACTCCAGCATGGTTTCCTATCCATCCAGTTAAGTCTCCTGTTTCAAATGTACCATTAGTAATTTGTTCACTAATTATATTAGTTGTTGATATAATTGTAATAATTGGAATAGGAGCACCACCATTACCATAAATACTATCTACAAGTATAGTTAATGTTATAATCCAAGGTCTCTCCCAATTATCGCTTGTATATCTTTCATTTATCTCTTTAATAACAACGACTGAATTAATATTATTAATGATGTCATATAATTGTAGTTTGCCGCCAAGTAAAAATAATCGGTCAAGATACCATTTATCAGCATCATTACATTTTGCTTCATATGTTAATATAGTTAACGAATTAGTATAAAATGAATAATCAATAGTTGGCACTTGATTCATCCATTGAGGCATCCAAACCGTACTTGTAACTAACCGTTCATAATCTGTTATGAAACCTAAGTATATACCATTTGAATCAAGTGTTCCCATACCTAAATTAACATAAGATGGACTTAAAACCGTATCACTTAAACTTCCAAAACTCCCGCCAGTTATTGTATCACATCTAACCGTCATAGCTACGTTCCACCATCTAACCTTAGTTTGTCCATCTTCCATCTTATATTCAAATTTTGCGTCTGGTTCTTCAAGCCATCCTGTATATGTCCAAGATGCAATTTCTAATGCATTATATAAGACTAAAGTAACTTTGGTCGAAGCCGCAAAAATGGCAAGAAGCGTAGTATATTCTGTATCTGTTAACCTAACTGTAAAATTTATTCCTCTAACTTCAATCATAAATTGACTTAAATCCATGTATGGATACGGAGTATTAGGAATAGGTCTAACTGATGGGTGAAATATTTGGTCTTCTTCCCATTGTATAGCCTTGAAAACTAACGTTCCGCCTGTATTTGAAATCTGGCATATGCTCATTATTGTGTTACCTCTATTTGTTTTACTATCCAATTCGTTGTCCAGTTATAGAAGTAAATACCGCTTGGTGAACCGCTACTTGGATTTGTCTGAGCCAAATTATAAAATTCACAATATAATGGTTTAACCACCATATTATAAATTTGGCTATTGACGCAAATACCTAAAGTTGGGTAAGTTAACTGTACATAAGTTAGCTCTACACCTGCATTGTCAGTAGTCAAAATTGATTTATATGTATATAAATTAAACTGTACATTTGGAGTATTGGTTGCAATGAAAGTTGGGTCTGATTGTGTAATTATTTCAATTTTATATTTTTGAAGTGCAATAATTGTTTGCATATAACTGCCATTTGGACTTACAAAGCCATCGCCTAACGTACTATTATTACAATTAAAATCTTCTGCATTAAAGTTTGTTGTTCCATCTGGCAACGCCCATTGACAATAAACATCAAATAACGCTGGTGTAGTTACACTACCATTTTTAACAATCATAAACCAGAAACCAACAGAACCATCTTGTGATGCTATTCCAATTCTACAATAATCACCAGCAGATGTTCCACTCCCAGCATTCCAATGATTATATACCCAATTTGCATTGGCAAGGTCAATATATGTTCCATCAAGAACTCTCAAATCTACAACTAAATGTGGATTCCAAAACATATTTATATTGGCGGCATCTGCACCACTAACTAAATGTGTAGTTGGGTCTGCATTTGGGTCAGAAGGATTATAATATTGAATTAAGTTACCTATCAACACGGCAATTAAATCATGAATACTACCATCTGCATTAGCCATCATACCAAACCATTGATTGGTTGTACTCCATAAAAAGTGACTATCTATGGTTGTAGTTATTGTTGGTGGACTTGATGGGTCTGCATCATAATCACTACTTGTAGTTCTCCATAAATTGCCGTCATAAGGTATGTTTTGAGCCATTTTATCATTTTGAGCAGAAGCATTATATTGAGATGATGAACTAATTAAATTTGCATCCAATAATGTTTTATCAGTTCCTTCGGCTGTCCAATCGCTATTAAATGCACCTATTATTCCATAACTCTTCATATTACGATACATTGTTTGCAATTCGTCTTCATATTTATAATTAGGATAACCTAAAGTTATTTTAACATCTTCACCAGTATCTTTGCTTACTGTTATATCAATGTTTGTAATTCTATATTTTCCAAGTGTTAAATCTATATAACCAATTCCAGTTACAGTATCATAAACTTGTACAATATCTCCAACATCATATTGCATTGATGTATATTGGTCTTTAGCAAGTTGTAATTTTAATTGTACTCTTGGCATTGCATTAATAGTTAAATTACCGCATCCAAGTATATTTCCTACTGCTGGATAATTTAAATCATTAATAATGACTGTTTTATCTTGTACCACATCTTCAAAAAATGTTCTAACTATATTTTCAGCAGTATTTAATGGTTGACCATTTGTTGCAAGTCCAGTTGCATTTATTGATTTAACCCAAATACTACAATCTTGAAGATGTTTCTGTTCGCCTTGACCAACCACATAGACATTTTGAACAGTATCATCTATAAATGTGTCATAATCAACCATTCCAAGATTAGTATTTGCTGGGTCGCTTGGGTCCATTTTAAATATTATTGAAGCAGTCTTATCGCTTCCTTTTTGATTCTTTATATTAAATGTATTATTTGAATCATAACTCATCCACCATTCGAAAGGTGAAAATCCAACAACATCTGATTCGCCAACAACTATAGATGAACATAAACCAACTACATAATTTATTGCTTCATTCAATCTTTGTCTGCTAACATTTAATGGTCCAATTGGATTGGCATTACCACCAGTTAATTGATTGCTAAAGGCTTTAATATATGGACCACCCTTATAAATATATGGTGATGCATCTCTTGGTTCGGAAGGGTCTATTTCACCAGTATCAAGATATGGTTTATATTTTATATATTCCGCTTTATACACATAGATTTGGCTTATAGCCCAAGGTATTCCTGAGACGCTTTCAGTTAACCTTATTCTAACTTTCTGTGCAGATATAGGTGGAAAAGAAATCAAAATGTCTTGTGTAGTATTACCTGTTACTGGCATAGCTGGATAAGTATTTGGTATTACAGCATATACACCATTAACTAAATATTCAACAGTATAGTTTCGTGCATAAGCCGCAGTATTAGCTCTGCATTCAAAATATAATGCTGTTATTGTTGGATAAATTGCCCTATTATATATACATACATCAGCTAAATAACCATACATAGGACCAAATTCAAAATATGTAGGTTGAGTACCATCTATATCAAGATAACCAGTTTTAGCTAAAGTTTTAACAAGATTATTATTAACATATAAATTCATACTGAAACCATCATAAACCGCTTGTAAATGTGCTCTTTCATTCTGTAATATTGCATTACCAACTTTACAATTAAGTTCCCATCCAGTACCACTAAAATAAAGCTTCCACCATAATATACCTGCTTCATCAATTTCAATGATGCATTGATTAGGTTTATTAATTATAAGACTTTTAACAAATGGACCTATTTCTATTATATCAAGCCAACAATCAATTGACATAGAATTATATCCAGTTAACCAAGTGAAACTTGAACCGCAATCAATATAACTATTAACATTACCACTAAATAAAACTAACGGTGCAAGTGGACCCATAACCCAAGTTATATTATGGGCTGTTGCATTAGAGTTAGTTCCACTATAGTCATGTATAACTGTTCCAGTTCCTTCATTTAATAAATATTCCCCAACAAGACCATTAGTATCAACCACATATGTTGAACCAATTGGAATTAATAATTCTGGTTTAAAAATTATTTCAAAAGCATCATTTTCAGTTTGTGTACCATTTGGGTCTCCTTGTATTATATCCATTCCAACATAAGCTATTTGACAAAAATAATCAACGCCGCCTACAATCCAACTCCAAGGATTAGTTGTCTCAATTTTAATTTGTAAATCTGCTGATTCAAGGTCACTTATAACTGTTAAATATTGTGAAATATCATAAATTTTTGTAACCCATCTATTTCCAGTACCAATATCATTGTCACCCCATACAAATTGAACCCATTGACCTAAATAAACAGACCAATAATATACATTAAAAGAACCTATTGTTGCAGGATGATTATAGAATGTTACTGTTACTGTAACAGCTTTAAGTGTTTGAGAACCAGAAAAACTAAAAGGTGTAATATTAAAAAGTAATGTTTGACCAATAGGTATAACACCTGAACTTTTAAGATAATTAACATAACTTGTTTGATTGGGAGTATTACCATCAATATATGGCGATGGTGCTGGACCAACAACTGTCCAATCAGGGTCTAATGTTGCTGTAGTAACTGTTGATGCTGGTGTATATTCTGTTAATGTTTCTCTACCAGTATTTGACCATCCATAACCTCTTTGCCGTGAAAAACACCATTCTGGACTTCCTAATTCAAACTTAGCTAATGATGGGTCAGCCCAAGTTGCATTACATCTTTCAACATCAATGCTTTTACTGAAATCTAAACCCCAACCCTCTTTATTATAAGGATAATCTATACCTATGTCACTTTTAGGTGTATGAAGAATAAAATGCAATAACGAAACGGGGTCAACTGTACCAAACATACCAGCAGTTTTTGACGCAAAATTACTGAAATCATCATCATATTTCTTCCATAATATCATCGTTACATCTCTGCCAGTTAACTGTATATATTTACCACCAAGACTTGTTCCATCCCAATATGGTTCTATGCCTTCAACATAGCCTTTCCATTCAGTTGTGCCATCACGTTTAATATCTACTTCATCCATAAAGTAAACTGGATTACTTAAATCTAATTCTACTTCTGCATAAAAAGTTGTTGGTGCATTAAGAACCAGCATCCTATGAAGTTCAAGTTTAATCCACTTACGTTCTATTCCACCAACAGATATAGTCCAAACGCCTGTAGTCATTTTAACATCCTCTTAATGGTTTATCTTCTTTCCGTTTTTCTCCCCTTAATCTTCTTTCTAATTCATCTATTTCTTCTGGGGTTGGTTCATTTCTACTCATATTTATCTTCTACTCCTTGCCGCTTTTCTATATGCCTGATTTAACTCTGGACCCAAATCATCAATATCAGCCTTTGTATGTACATTTTCAATTACTATTTGTGTAGTGCTTTGTGTAACACCACTACCTTGTGCGCCTAAATCATTACCTACTTGTAACGGTCTATTAGTTGAAGGGTTATATATGATTTCGCCTTCGTGGGCAAAAACTGGTCCTGTTCGTGGAACTGAACGTGTACCACCTTGATAGCTTTGAGTTGCAAGAGATGCACCACCAGCCGCCGCCGCACCTGCACCGATACCGCCAATTATAGTTGATAAACCACCAGTTACCAAACCTTCGGCAACAGCTAATACTACTAAAGCACCTACTATCAACATAATTGCTGAGACTATTGTTCTTGCCCAACCAGTAAGTGATGTAGCTATCATATAAAATACCATAAATGACGCTACACAAGCACCTATTGATATAAGTAACACATTAAATGATACTCCTAAAGCTACAGCAACTTGTGCTAAAGTGCTCATTACAGGTATTCCCATAGCATCTAAAATGAAAAACGCTTTAAATGCCGCCGCAGTAATAAATACTACAGCCGCTAAAGCCGCCAATATGCTAACCAAAGCTACTACGGCAATAATAAACATATCTAAACCTTTATTTTGTTGAAGCATTTTTAATATATTATTTAAAAGAGTCAATGCCCCTGTAGCTTTCAAAAATTGATAAGCCGCATTATCAAGTGCCTGTGTAGTCAAGAATATCTGTTGTTTCAACTGAGCCATTTGACCTGCACCTTCCCTTGACTGCATAGCCATATTAAGAATTGACATAGCCATTTGCGAAGATAAAGTAGCCATCATTGTACCAGCAACAACATAATCTAATGTACTTTTAATTAAGTCTTTATTTAAAGCACCTAATTTACCTTCTGAACCCATTAATCCACCAATATCTTTCTGCAAATCACCAAATGCTCTGCTGGCATAATTCATTGCTCTGATAGTTATCCATATAGTGCGAATACCGCCAATAGCAGACATTCTATTCAGCACCTACCTCTTTCATTGCGTCATCTATTGCGGCTTCTAATTCGGCTGAATGTTTATCTAATGCATCAGAAAGAAATGGTATCCCTTCGACCCATGTACCATCAACAGTAAAGTGTCCATCATGAACCATGATGGCATATGTACTTGTGGGAATACCATTCTTAGGATTTATAATAGCGTCATCACCTGCCGTTATTGTTCCATTATAAACGTTTTCTGACATTCCAGAAGAACTTATATCTATACCTGCACCGCCACCTTCTAAATTACTATCATCAACAACAAGTTTAATAGAAGTTACAAGACTACCAGTATCAACTGGACATTCTGCAACAGCATCATTATAAATATCATTCCAAATTTTCTCAAGACGTTCTCTAAGGTCATCGTTAAGTTTCTTGCCTAAACCGCCTAATTCCTCTGATACTTTCTTCTTTGAACCATTGTCCGTTTCTTCTAAACCAATCATTTTATTCACTCTTACTTTTTAGCTTTAGCCCTTTCCATTGCTTCGGCATCTAACTCGGACTGTCTGGACTTATACGCTAATATCAGGAAATAGTCCACATATCCATTTCCCTTTCGCATCCGTTTTTTTAGTTCGCTTGGCAGGCAATGCAGGAATTCACACACCATCAGTTGTTGATAACCATAGTCCGTTTTTAAAAATTTGTCGTAGAGATTCCAAGTTCTTTAAAGGTATTGTCTAAATGCATACTAAAGAGTTGAATAAACTGCAAATTCGCATGTGATTTCCAGTATGCGGCATCATGTTTTGGATTAACAATTATTTTTTCCATCATTGTAAATATCAAATCATTATTCTTTTTTGCAATCTCAGGCGGCATACTTTCTGGATGTCCCATATATGGAACTACATCTTGCGGAACCATAGCTTCCCATTCTGCTTGTGACGGTCTTCGAATCCAACACATAGCTTTTCCTGTGGCTGGATTAACTAATGGGTCTGATACTTTATTGAATGCTTCAAGTTCTTTTTCAAGTTCCATAGTATCTATGCTATACTGTTTCTTAGCTTCTTCCTGTGCTTTAATTGTAGCCTTTAAATCTTCTGAACTTAGGGGTTTGAATTTTCTAACTAACTCGACATTTTTTTCGCCCATATTCATTACCTATATCTATTAAGTAACTACTTAACTATTTAAACTTTATGGTTACACTTTTTGGCGTAATAACCGTAACTTTTATATAACCGATTGTATATTATATAGTTTGGTTAAATATGTGTAAAAATGATGTTGAAATTAAAATGCGTGGTGGTAGAAGCAAAATCAAAGGAATAGATGATATTGAAGGAGATATAACCATTTTTAAGTCTGGCGAAAAGGTTGGAGAGGCTGGATTCATTATTACAAATTACCAAATATCAGTTGACACAATAACCATAGAAGACAAATTCATAAGGCTTGGATATGGCAAATTATTAGTTAATTTACTCAAAGGATTATCCAGACTATTAACTAAACCCATAGTTCTTTATTCACTTAAAGAAAGTTATGAATTTTATGCAAGTATGGGGTTTACCAAATTAAAGAAAATTCATAATGAAAAGAAAAAGTTAGTAATAGTAATGTTTAAAAGCAAGAATGAACCTAAAATAGAAGATTTAGATTTAATTTGGTTGCCCGAGTCACTAAGGAGAAAGAGAGAGTTGAGGGTGGAATTATAAAAATTATACTTAGGCGGCTAACGCACAAAACAGATGAGAAAAAAGTGGCTGAACGTTATATTATGAACACCACCTATAAACCTGACATTACTACTGAATTATTAATTTACCCTATACCAGAGTTTATTGACCCTAAATGTAGTTGTGGTAAAGATGGGTTTGTAATGGTTGATTATAAAGTCTATTGTAAAGACTGTTTAAATAATATGGTTGGAAACACAAAAACAGAACAGGAAAAAAGTTTGGTTTGTCCGAGTGTAACGCAAGGAGTTCTTGGTAACGCATTTGAATGGAACCCACAAGGAACTGAAAATTGGTATAAAATTAGGGGAAGTGGCATAAAATGGGATTCAATTCAAAGGCTTAATATAGCTGAAATAAAACAACGTTGGGATGAGTTAATGATGAAAGTTCTTGAGGATAATGCAGAGATTTGTGATGCGGAATACGAAAAAGAAACGAAACAGCTAACTATTTTTGTATAATGGTTTTGAGTTTTCATTATTTATAACTTTCTTTATCCAATTACAATTAGCACAAAGTAACTGATATTTCAATTTATGATTTGAGTCTTTTAATACTTTATAGAGAATTCCTCTACTACCTAATTCCTTGGCTTCTTTATTACCGCCACCATATATATGGTCAATCTGTAAACAACGAGTGTCATTCATAAATCCACCATGTTCAATATTATATGGATTAGCACATTTACCACCTAATAATTGGATAACTTCAATTCTTAATTTGTCTCTATTTTTTATTTCCCATTTTCG
>Ga0116131_1000978_pt1 | contig 18783 bp, 35 predicted proteins | sample June2015DPH_17_1_FD_89734 | JGI IMG/M metagenome (GOLD analysis project Ga0116131, IMG submission 89734) | Peatland microbial communities from SPRUCE experiment site at the Marcell Experimental Forest, Minnesota, USA - June2015DPH_17_100 | ecosystem: Environmental > Terrestrial > Soil > Wetlands...
GCTAGAGGCGTTTACGTAACGCTGCCGACGTGCATGACGTATATAACTATTGTCAGTCATTGTGCCAGTACCTTATAGGTGATAACGTGGCGGGCTCGGGAGCGCGCATTGATGCGTAAGGGGGTGATAACGTGCAATGTATAGCCGATAGGGACAGCGGGGTTGTGGGCGATAACGGGGGTTACGTTGGCAAGGGTTATGGCGGCGGATATAGCAATGCCGCCGGGGTCAGCGGCGGCATTGCGGTAATGGGGGGTGGTTAACTAGGTTTCATATGCCCCATCGGTGAGGAGTCCCTAGAAAGTTATTGTAGTATTGACAATTGCCACGATGGCCCGCAACGAGTTTACAACGTTTACCGTTTTTATCTTGTGAGCAACGATTAGGATAACAGTTTTTATGGAAGTGATGCGCTTCCCCATCTTCCATAGTTATCATGCGGTTTTTAGATTCAATCTTACGATTACATCTTGAGCAAGTTCCGATAGTTGTCACCGTCGCCACCTTTTCTTATCCCGAGCCCTCGCCTTGCTCGCCTCAATCGCCCGTGCCTGCCTGAGTGCCCTAGAACGGGCGCCACGCCCTTTGTAGAGCTTCCCGCCACTACCGAAGCGCCAACCGCCGCTAACCCTCCTGAGTGGCACTAGGGCGCCTCCTGCGTCGTGTTCGGGCCAAGGGTGGGCACGGCTCGCCCGGTTGCTGGCATGCCAGATTGTAGAAAGCTCTTGTAATGTCCTTAACGGCGCTTTTGAGGGTACCTAGTTGCATACCGATAGCGAAGGCGCCGATGACGAAAGCGGTAGAGAGCGGCACAGTAATTGATAACACGATTCCTACGGTCATTCAATAGCGCCTTTCTTTGTATACTATACGGGGGGCGGGAAAAGCAGCATGAGTGCTGCCGCTTGCTCGTTAAAAAGGTTGACGGGAATGGTGCCAAGTGCTAGAGCACAAACGTTGTTTGGGGGGATGAACGGAGCTATGAAAGTGCCGAGGTTGTTGTACAGCACTCCTGCAGGATCGTAAATATCCAAGTCGGCCGACCACGTAGCTACTGGCAGGATGTTGACGGCGTCGATGTAGACGGCGTGAGCGGTATTGGCAGCGGCACTACAGATACCGGCTATGATTCCGAGTGATCCAAGGGCGTCGGACGAGGATGTGACGAGTTGGCCCGACAAACCGGAACCGAGTCCTACGGCGGCCACCGTGGCGGGACAGTTGATCAGGCCGCTCGGCGTCACTTCATAGAGGGCGAGGGCCGCCATCCATGCGGCCGTCACGGAAGGTATCGGAAGAGTCCACATCTTGCCGTCGTGAAGTGCGACTATGTGTTGATAGGCGCTCAAGAGAAGTGAGTTTGCTTGATAGGAACTGTTCACCGACGGCACCGAACCGACGCAAGTCCAGCCGAGCGGCGCTCCCGGTGCGGCTACGCTTCCACCGTGACCATCGTAGGCGTCAATGTTCGTCCCGAGAATGGCTATGAGCTGATTGCCCGGTGTCGGGTCAGCCGGGAGAGCGGCCGAGATGTTGATGGGGCCGACCATGTTCTGAGCCGTGAAGGCAGTCACCTTTTGAACGATGACGGGTAGTTTGTGGGGAGGACCAGGCGTACCGCCGACAGTGAAATTTCCCGCATGCGGTCTGGTCATTCGTCCTCAAAACTAATGTTGCAATCGGCAACGCTCGTAATGCCGTAAATCTCCAATGGGTTAGAAATACAGATGAATTGTCCCGGTTCTAGTTTGTATCCATTACTGTCGTCAAGGTTGCCATTGTAGTTGAAACCGACGCTAACATAATCAGTGTTGGCAACGTCTGCCTTTATCGTACAGCACGAGCGTTGCGGTCTTGCGGGCGCTATTTCTTTCAAGACGTGAAAACCGACGACTACTTGCCCCGTTGCCGGATTAGGCGATGGTGTCGGATTGATGACTATCGGCGCAATGTTTATACCGAGGTTGGGGTTGACCAATACCGGGTTGTTGTCGTCACCAAAGGTATCAGGCTCGCTCCCCCATTCCACGACGACGTTGTAATACGTGGCAAAATTGGCGCCGTTGTCTTCGAATATGCCGCCGATGGTGCTAGAGGCGCCGCTTCCGTATGAATATTGGTCACGGATACCGGGAGGCAATACCCATGAATTGAATTGCGGGTCTATGCCGCCGCAACCCGATAACGTCAACGGATATGGCGTAAGGTTGGTTATGCGTACCTGTAACCATGATTGAGAGCTAGGCGGTTTCAAGGCAACCGGGTTGGGGTTGCCGTTAACGTCGGCGGTTAGGTAAGTGAATTCACTTACGGTGCTCATGGCGTTAGATTGGCGTAGCGGTTTGTTGACGGTTTGGGGCTCGTATCATTTTCGTTGGTAATGGTCAATTTCTCTCCCTAGCTAGCCGCTGCCATGGCGGTAGCGGTCTTGGCGTGGCTCTTGCTCTTCTGGTAAGCGTTGGAAACGGGCACGCTTATAGTCTGCCCCGGCCCGTGATCGCTCTCCGTAAGCTCTTTCAAGGCTATGAAACCGATAACAAGCCCTACTATCACCAAGAGCACCCGTATAGCGGTAGAAGACGTTAGGGCGCTCTCTATTTGGCTTGCAATCGTGCCGCCTACGGCACTCGCTGCCGCTTTGGTCACGGCGGTATCACCTTTGGTGACTTGCCCCCCAACCCAACCAAGAGAGCCCGGCATTGTTTCTACGCCAATAAAGGCATTCTTTATCTGCCCGAGCAAACCGGTAGGATTAGGCACGCTTATATCTCGTAACGTGGCGGCGCTCGTTACTTCGTCGCTAGCTATTGTTTGGGCATAGGCGACGTTGGAATAAACTCCCTCTCCGGTCCAATTGCCCGCCGCTATACCGCTTTGTAATTGGGCAAGGCTTGGGTTCTTTGCCGTGAAAGCTTTGTAAATACTTTGGTCGTCGGGTTCCTCGAATTGTTTGGTCGTTAACGAGAGCCCTTGTTTCAACGTTGACGTAAAGGCTATGGGCGAACCTTTACCAAAGCTCGGAAAATCGTTATCGTAAATCTCTATGTCAAGAGGGTTGAATTGATTACCGCCCCCTTGTGATAGATAAGCGTTTTTGTTGTAGGGGCGGAAAGTAGCTTCTACCGTTTCCCAAGCGGATAGCTCCGTAATTTTGGGAATGGTAATAGTTGTGCCCATGTATTCCAATTCATCGACCGCCCATTGCTGTACGGTCTTGGGGCTTGGAAACGTAATTTTCTTTAGGGATTTTGCCGCCGTTGCAGCGGCGGTCTTCGCTGCCGCCGCTGCATTAGAGGGTGTAGTCATATCACCCTTTCGTCATTAGTGCCGTTAGCGTTTCGGGTCCGGTAATGCCGTCTTCTTTGATGCCTACATGATGTTGGAAGTCCTTAACGGCACTCTCCGTTATCGGACCGTAATCGCCATCAATAGCTAGCTCGTAACCTTGAGCTGCCAACAATCCTTGCAACCGCTTTACCGCTATACCGTTAGCGCCGTCCAAAAGGGTTGGAGCGGCAACGCTTACGATGTATTCACCCTCTCCCAAGGGTTGCGGAATATGTACGGGCTCGGGTGTCGGTACGGGCTCGGGTGTTGGCGTAGGCGTTGGTACGGGCTCGGGTGACGGTACGGGCTCGGGTTCGGCTTTTGTTGCAACGCTCAGCAATGCCGAATCGACAACGCTGACGTCAACCGTCCAAGCGCCTTCATCGGGAACGTTGCTGACGCCTACGGCGGTTGAATATTGCCAACCTCGGAGCTTACCGAAGACTTTATTAGGCAAGACCGCTATTTGATGAGGATTAAGGTTTGGGTTGTAAAGCCCGTTCTTTATCCACCATGCACAAATAGCACCCTTGAAAATGCTGTCTCCGGTAAGCCCCCATATCCACTTGAGGATATCGGCGCCGCTATACAACACGGGTACGTAACCGCTATCTTCCAAGACCAACGCCCAAGACGTAAGGTATGCCAATACCTTATCGTCCGTAGCGCCTTCCTCGTAGTCGATGACGATTGCGCACCCTTTCGGGTACCCGAAGCTTGCGAGCAAGCCCGCCGCCTCGCTCCCGTCCGTGCTGCCCTCCGTAGTCGCCTCCTGCGTGCCCTCAAGCTCGCTCAGGGCGTCGGATTGCCTGCCTACGTATATCGGGAGGGTTCGCCTGCCCAACGCAAGCTCGGGCGTCCAAGGGTGGTATTCATCCTTGGCGTAACCCGGTCCGCCGATATAAACCATATTACCGATAACGCCCGCAAGGGCTTTGTCGATGGCGGCGGTTTGTACTTTGTTAGGGGCAGCGTCACTATCCCAAATGCTAGGGTACATTAGCTCTCTCTTTCGTTAAAGCCCGAACCGTCTTTGGCCCGAACCTTGTACGCCCGTGCCTTTCTTACCGCTGACAACTGTTTTCTTGGTGGCGGTAGGGTGAGCGGCGGGCTTGGTCGATGACGTACGGGTGCTCGCCAATATCTTTTTCAAATCGGTATTCGTAGTGGCAGCGTTAGATTTCGTTTGCCCCAACAACCGATTCAATAAAGTGTTTTGGCTTTGCGTTGCCCGCAATTGCTTATTGGCGAGAGTGTTGGCGCTCGTGAGGCTTTGCCTGATACCAGCAAGCAAAGTGTTTTCGCTTTGTATGGAGTGCTCCATACTGTTCGCTTGTTGGGCGCTTTCACCATTGTTGGAATACGTTGTACCGCCTGTACCGCTATCCGTTCCCGTATCGGCGGTACCGGTTGTAGCGGCAGGCGTTGCCGTGCTCGTGCTCCCGGCATAGTTCCGATAGATCATATAAGCGATTATGGCGCTAATGATTGAAACGATAACTATGATCGTTTGCTTTTTACGGTCGGCATCTTTGGCGGTACCGCCTGAGCCCTCGCCTTCGGCGCTCTTGTGCTTGCCAAATAGGGTCTTGTGCTTTTCCTCATTGGCTTTGCCTTCGGCGCTATCGTGCTCGGGCTCGTGGCTTTCCTCATGCTCTTTGGTTTCGGTATCAGGCGGCACGTCCGAACCTCCGTGCTAGGGCATCCTTGAAAGCACTAACAATGCTCGTATTCAAGGTGGGCGCTTGGTTCATCGTATCCAATTGCGCCACGCCCGCTCCTACGTATTGACCTTGAAAACCATAGTTTTGCAACCGTCCGGTTTGTGCGGTCCTATCGTAATAAGATGGCCCTTGAATTGTGGCAATGTTAGGGTCGATGAATATTTCCATTTGTTGTTTTTGCCAACGTTGGTCTATTCTATCGCCCGGCGGTTGCCCTCTCCGTTGGTTACTGGCGTCCGATTGGTTTTCTTGCATAGGCAACGGATAGCGAATAATTCGCCCCCATAGCCCTGTCGTTTGTACCCATCGGATCGCCATAACGTTTGGCGGAATATGGCCCCTAGCCATAGTTACGCCAAACTAAATGATGTTGTACCGAATTTGAAGCTTCCCGTACTACCGGACTTGTTGCCAGCACCCGAAAGGGCGCCTCCAACGTTAGTAACTACATTGCCAACGCCTAGCGTATCGGCGGTAAAGCCAGCCGCATGCGTAAGAATGGCAAGAGTCACAAATCCAAGAATTAGGTACATGATAACGTGATCTTTCACGTTCGTTAACCTCCTGCATGCTGTGTAGTGTGATGAATGGCGTAGGCAATCGCAACAACGATTATGACTATCACGACGATATGCCCATTGAGCTTGTTAAACACTTTGCCTCTCTTTACTTTGGCGTGAGCGATAGACGTTCGGAGAAACTAGCCAATGCCGCACCATGCGTGAGCCCTTGTAATACCAAGAACGCAAGCATAAGAGCTAGCATGCCGTCGCCCCAATCGTCATTTATCCCGGCAACCGTTGTGGCTATCACAACGAATATCAAAAGGATTACAAACGTCTTGAGCATTTCATGAGCACTTGCGGCGGTTGCCGTTTCCGTGCTGCCGAATACGCTACCATTGATAAGTTTTGTACCCGTATTTGTGCTCGTGCCGCTTGTATTCGGGCTAGTTGTACCGGTTGTCACTTTCATATCAATGCCTTTAGCTCGGGTTGGTAGCCCTCCCACAATGAAAGCATGATAAGAGCTATACCAATCATGGCAACGAGCTTTTGTTTGCTATTCATTGGAGATTGCTACTCCCATATTTTCGCCCAAGCATTGCCGCAACCAAATTGTCTTGCTTGCCTTTGACGGCGGCAACAATGATAATGAGTGTGAGCACCAACAGAAGAAACGCCCAAGGATTCATGAGCGTTAATCTTCTTTGCGTTCCTCACGCTTTGGCTCTTTCCAATGCAACCAATGGAGAGCGGCAACCGCCAAGACCGCAACAATTATCCAAGGCACGATCCCTTGTGTCGGGCTCAATGGGGCGCTTAGGGAATCGACAACGCCGCTAGAACTAGTAACGCTTGCGGTCGGTCCCATACCGTACATAGAGGGAACGGACGGAAACGCCAACGGTTTTGTTTGCCAAATTTGCCCCCACCCTTGCGGATTTACAACGTCTTGCCCCCACAACGCAAACCGGCTTCCGCCGATTTCCGTAGTATAACCAGGGCCATAAACCGCTTCGGGAACGTTAACGGCGCTCGGGCTTCCTCTCATGACGTTACCGCCTTGAGAATTTCAATACCCGTGTAAACCGTGCTCGTGGCGCTTGGGGCGCTACCGCTATTGAATTGCAATTGGACTTGACAACCGGCAGTAATAAGGGTGTTCATAGCTTCCTCATTGGTAAATCTGCCGTCTTCGGTAAGCGCCAAATCATAACCCCAAAAGCCATCGGGCAGAAGAATGCCATGCTTTGCAAGCCAACGATATTGCATCGTTTGTGGCGTATCCGCATAAATGGGGAGCTTGCTCGAGAAATTCAAGTCAATTTCCGCATAATCGCTAAGAGGCGTAACGGCACCAAAACCGCTAGCTCCTGCAGGATCCCAAACAAAACCAACGAGCATGAGTATCTGGCCCTGCCCGGTCACGTCTTGGTCCAAAGGCACGTTGACCTTGCTTTGACCGCTCGTAGGCTGTTCTAGGTAGTCACGGGAATACTGCCATCCGTAAACGGGCGGGCTCGCCTCTTGAGAGGCGGGATACCAACCATCACGGAATATCTGTGCCGCTGCCGTGCCTACAAATGTGCTCGTAATGTCGCCTGAACCCTTGGCAACCGCACCGCCTAGAAGGTCTTCCACGCTGATACCGGGGGCGTAGAGAATCTTGGGCGTAACGGTACGGGTGTTCGCTGCCATGTACTGAGGGCTTACAATTGCTCTCGGAATTGGAGCGCCCTTGGCGTTGCCCAATTCGTCAAGCTCCCAATACAGATCAAACGTCATTGCCACCGGTACCTCGAAAAGCAACGGTATTGTTTGCGGCGCGCCCGTATCGAGCGTAAGCCCGGCTGGAGTAAGCTCACTAGCTTGTGACCAATGACTAGTTGGCTCGTTGGTTTGCTGTACGTTGGTTGTCATGTTCGTAAGCTTCATAAGCCCCTTAGGATCACTAAGAGCGGGCCTAGCTTGCTGCATGACCGCTGCCAAAGCTCCCGGTAGGCGGTACGTCATGAATGCCGATTCAAATTGAATCGACAATTGTTGTACCGCATTGAACGGGAAGAATGGAGAAAGCTCCAACGTTGTACCCGTATTCGTCCATTCAACCGCAAGATTGATGACAAATAGAAGGGTTTTGACAATATCTAAGTTGTCTAACTTAGTTGTGGCGGCGCTAATCTGCGTGCCAGTGTTAAGCGTTGTATTAACCGCTTCGTTGTTGCTGTCCGATATGAATTTGCTGCGGGCGCCAATGTTCGGGAAGCGGAAGAATTGCCCCGGCATCGCCTGAGAGCTTGCCGCCGTTGTTTTCTTTGCCATCGTTACTTGTTACCTCCGAAGAAATTAACCAAACCGGACCAACCAAAATGGTTGCCTACTGCCTTGCTCACGTTCGCAATACCAAAGATAATAAACGTGAGGATAACGGCGAAAGTGAGCGGGTTGTCCGCCCAATCTCGTATTTCCTTTTCTGCCATGTAGTCGCCTCCTAAGCGGCTAGCGTTACCGGGTGCGGATACATCTTACGGTCACGAAAGACTCTAAATATCCGGTCTTCCGTAGGGGGTAATACGTCATGGGGGAAACCCATTTCGTAAAGTCTTTCCACGTCTTTCACGAAGTTAAGACGGAAAAGATACAAGACGTTACATTCGCTAAGCACTTGAATGTTAATCGTCTTGGAGCGTTGGGCGGCTAACAACGAAGCAATGCCTTTCTCTCTCCCGGCCCGTACTAACTTTTGTACGATATCGGAATATCTGCCGTTGCCGGTAGGGCCGAAGAAATCCATACATTCATCAATGAAGATAAGACCGGGGCGCTTCCCGCTTTGCGTGCGGTAGAAACGTTCAATAATGGCGGTTTGCCATGCAACCGCCATAGAGGCATTAAGGTCCAAGCGTTGACTAACGACCATGCCATTTTGAGTGTACGGATCGAACGCAGCATCGAAATTAGCCCAATCGTCCAAGAGGCAAGCATCCAAGGTATCGCCTTTGATGAAATGGCGATACCGGTAACGGGTGCTCGTGCCCGTTATCGTATGAGAAGGGCGCCAACGTGGCTTAGTATCCACAACGAGAATACGCCCTTTGGTTTTTGGCGGTCTATCGAGAATTTCGGAGGCGTAGTCAATGACTAGTTGTTTGCCAAGGAATGACTTACCCGTACCATTGGCGCCCAACAATACCGCCCTATCCCTATCCCGTAGACCGATTTGCTTGCTCTCTAGAGCCATTAGCTTTTCCGGGCTTTCATGAAGGCATAGACAACGAGCACTAGCACAACGAGCCCGCCTATCTTTTCATTCCGTGTTGCCATCTTCGGCTTTACCTCCCTCTATGGCTACTAGTTTGCTTTGCCGATATTCGGCTAGCACTTCTTCTAAGATCAATTGTGCCTTTTCGATGACTTCCGCCGCTTGCTCGTTGTCAACGTCGTTGACTTGCCTAATGATGAACGAATTGAGAATGGGCGGAATATGCCCGCCAAAATGAACCTTGAATTTGTCTACAAGATTCGGAACAATCTTGTAAGCGGTATCCTCAGGCGGAATACTGCCAAGGTTGGGGGTTTGCGTAGACGCCTCTTGGCGGTCCAAATTCTTCAGTCTGTCCATTAGTCCCATCGGGCTCGTTTCCTTCCGTTGTGGGCGGTTGTGGTGCGCTCCTAGGGGGTGTCTGCCGCATAGGTGGCGCTTGTTGTGTAGCTCGCTCCCGGTTGTTGACAACACCACGTATCGTGCGTTGTGTTTCCATGAGGCGCTTGGCATATTCGTAAGCGGCAATGGCAGCGTCGATGGCGTCTTCATTGTCAACGATTGCGTGCCCGTGCTTTTTGCTAAATTGCGTATTGGAGAGCATGCGGGCAAAAGGCTTAGCCATAGCCAAAGCCTCATCGTTCGTTGCCGTCATTGCGTCTTCTAGCTCATTGCTAGGGTCAATGATGTTGGCATTGTGAACAATGAGAGTAGCTAGCAAGCTCGTTAGAATAATGATGAATTTCTGAGTAACGCTATTCCATTTGCTCGCTGCCGGACCCGGCCCGGTATTGCCCTTGCCTTCATTGGTACGCTTGACGGTTTCCGTCAAGCTACCGCTGCCCGTAACTTTGCCGTCTTCCCTATGGTCGTTGCATTTCATGGCCCTCGGGTGATACGCCTTGGCGCCGCATACCGAACAAATGCCACGCACGTTGTTATTGGGCACTTCTTTAAATTCCATAGTTAGCGCCCCCAACGATGCTTAGTAACGTGGCGTACCTCGTGCGGTTCGTCTTTTTCGCTAGGTACGATAGTTAGCACGCCTTCGGTATGTAAAGCTTCCTCGCCTCCCGCCGCTTCCGATTCTTCCGTTAGTTCTTCGGCATGCTCGGGTGTTTCCGTAGGGTGTTCCGCTTCCTCTAGCACTTCTTCCAAAACGTCGGCATGTTCGTCGATAACGTCGGCATGTTCGCCTAGTTCTTCCTCGTGCTTAACCTCTACGGTAAGCATTGCGGCTAGTGCTTCCTCATGCCTTTGGAGAGTAGAACGGATATCCTCAAGCTCGTAGCGGTCGGGCTTTTCTCCATATTCACGGCGCATATCCTCGTGTTCCCGGTTGTGCCGTTCGCTCTCTAGCTCGTGTTCTTTCTCGTGCGTTTCGGCTTGAGCTTCGGAAATCTCTTTAATATGATCTTCGGTTTCCTCTTGCTCGTGCTCGATATGCTCAATGGTTTCGTCTTCCATTTAGCTCAATTCCTTCATTGACGAAGGTACCGCCCAACCGCATATGAAAAGACCGTAAGTATGCGTATTGCCACCTCCGGTCCATGTAAGCGTGCGGTTTGCCGCTTGCACGATAAAGTTGATATCTTGCAATTGGAAGACGGCGGTACCGGGGGGAATGGGGATAACCGTATCCCGGTCAAGCGTAAGCGTTGCCTTTGTGAACGTAGTGTCAAGCAACGCCACAATGGACGTAATACGCTCTTGTTGCCGGGTTTGGTTGGGAATTACTATCGTGTTTGCCGTTTGCGGCGCCGTACCGTGTTCGTAAATACGGAATGGTAGCTCTAGCAATTCCTTGTTTATCTGGCGTAGCTCCATACCCCTTTGCGTACGCTCGAAAGCATCGAAGCGCTTATTAAGGTCTTCGATGGCGCTTTGTGGCGTCTTTCGCCTTAAGAGAGTATCGCCAACGCTAACGCTCACTTAGCGTAACCTTTGGAAATTGCTTCATTTTGAGTCTTGATCTTGTGAGCAACAACGCTCATGGCGTGATGACCGCCAAGACCCGTGAGAATGGTGGAGACGGTACCGACAAAGATTGTCGGCAGCATTGAAAGATGGCCGGTTTGTAATGCCGTCAATACCAAACCGACCGTACCGCCCGTACCGAATAACGTTGCCAATACGGTTGACCAAACAACCGCTAGCTTAGGCAGCGTTACCGTTGTGCTTGGTGCCACTAGTGTTACCTCCGTAATGTCTTTAGGGCTCGTTGGCCCTGTTATTCGTTGCATGCGTGCGGGAGTATAGAGGAAAGCAAAAGAGGCGCCCGTGATCGCTCACGGGCGCCTCTCGTGCCCTTGCACAACGTATCGGCAGGAAACCGACGATTGGAAAGCCTACATAATCCCTAGTTCGTCGTCGGCATCCTCTCGTTCTTGGGCTAGCTCCAACTCAAGGGCTTTGTGCCGTTCCGCTTCCTCCGTACTTACCCATGAAACAGCAAAAGCGTAGCTATCGGGCTTAGGTTGTACCGATATCGTACGATGCGTAAGCCCTTCGCCCCAACGATTGTGACAATCGAAAGCATGAATTCTCTTGCCAACCGGAACTAGGGATATCTCCCTATGATCCGTAACCCATTGACGCCAAAGCTTGAATCGTTCCTCGCTCACAAGGCTACCGCCCAACGTGCGGAATCTCGTTGACGGTAGCTTTAACGTATTCGGACCGCCTATTTCCATAGCTTCCCAAGCATGCAAGAGCTTGCTACGGGTCAAAGCGCCGGGATCTATTCCTCTAAATCTAGGCGTGATTTCGTTACCGTGTTGGGCGAAGTAAACCCCGCTTTGTACGTAAGTAAGCCTTGAGAGGGTTTCCGCATCCCAATTGCCAAGACCCGTTCCGATGTTGATAGGGAGAGGTGTTGTAGCATAGATTCCGTCCGTTTCAAGAGCGATAACAGAATCCAAATTAGCCGAAATTGCGCACCATATCTTAGCCCTTGTGAACGCAGTAATAAGGCCCGCCCATTCCAATTGGTGCCATTGAGGCACTTTTCTGCCGGGTTGCCAACCCGCTTGTTGCGCCGTGCGTCCATAAATACTGTTAAGTCCAAGCTTGAGTATTTTCTCCCTAGGGTCTTTATCACGCTTGTAAATCTCTCGTTTCGCATATTCCGCTCCGATCCATGAAAAGGGTTTTTCGTCGCTCTCGTTAATGTAATGAAAGTGCTTACCAACATTGACGCACCAATCAAGCCCGCTTTCAATGACAGCGTTAACCTCAATACCCCAATACCAATTTCTTACATGTTGGGGGTAGCAAATAGAGCCATCGTAGCTACGATGAAAGAACGGATGCATAACGGCAAAATCCGGCCCATAATATTCCACAAAGACAAGGTCGTTGTCACCTATCACGCAATCCTTATCGTCGCATTTCTCGTAACGGGCCATTGCCAGATTGGGCAAGCCGATAATGGCGCTCGGATAAGCACTATTAACATCGGCATGGAAGATATCGCCTATATGATCGCCCGGTTGCGGTAGCTCGATATGACCGCCCGCATAAGCACTACATACAAGACGATACCAATCACTTTGATAATCGTCGTCGTGCATGAAGGCTTTCATTTTGTTGGCTCTCATATAGGCGCCCCCGACGGCGCCCGCTCCGTCCCAACGGGTTAAATGGATACCGGCAGCATGTACCGCTTCCTCCAATACCACCATAAGACGATAGAATACCCGTAGCTCCGTTTGGCAATAATGTTCCATTGGTTTACGCATGCCTGCCGTAAAGCTCCCTCGTTGTTTCTTGCCTTCCCAAATTGTGAGAGCTTCCGTAACCGCTAAGTCAACGGGCCAACCTTTACCGGTAATGCTGCCGTCATCTTCATTGATGCCAAGCGTCTTCATAAATGATGTTTGGAAGAACCCGATAACATCCCAAAGCGTTACGGTAATTTTGCCATCGGATATCACCAATGATTTTCTAGGCACTAGCTCTATACGATAATTCTTCCAACGTACTTTGCCCAACGTCCAAAGACGTAAAAGGCGTATCATGGGCACGTCACGCAACATCATATTGAAATCATACGAGCCACCATAGATGACGTGCACTAGTTCCGGCTTGAGCTTTGCCGCCGACAGCACCCGTTGGAATGCTGTCTCCGTGCCCATACCTTCGGGCTCGGGATGCTCGTAGAATTTGACGCCATCGTACCCGCACAGATAAACATATTCATGCCAACCGCTCACGTCCATGCCCTCTCCGTCCCATACCATGAAACGGGGGCGGAAAGGCTTACGAGGCGTCTTGCGGTAGCTCCACGCCTTAGCGTAGTTGTTGGGCACTTCGGCTACCGTGGAGAGCTTTAGGTTTCCTGCCATAGCGTTAGCTCTTTTCGTAATGAACTAGGTTGTTGTGGTCCTTCCATTCATCTTGCGCCGCCGTACGGGCGAGCCCGTGCGTTTCCCGCCATTGTGGCGTGCCAACCCATAAACATTCTTTGGCGTGACAACGAGCGGCAGCACCGTAATTAGGGCGAGTGAATAGCACTAGCTCGCAATCATCGTTTGGCATGCTTGCCCCTGATTGCCGGGTGCTCGTTCATAGCTTCCAAACGGGCAAGCTCTTTTTCCTGTCGTAATATCTCTTGGAACCATGCCACAAAAGCGGCAACAAAGATGGTGACCAACCATGTTGCCACCATTTCAACTAGGTTGCGTACCAACCATTTAGACATTATGGCGTATCTCCCTCGTTATCCCAAACCAAATGCTCTTGCTCGTAACTATCCAAATCGTCATGCCACTCCCTAACGTAATCGTGCATGATGGCGTTAACCGTGGCTTGCTTGCGTGCTTGCCTTTCCTCGCCCTCACCCCACTGCTTCGCACGAGAGCCCTTTATTTTGTCGATGCGACTACGCATTTCGGCAAATTCACTAGCCCGACGCACGTTGTTGTTGGGGCTACGGGAACCTTCATAGGATGCCCAAGCTTTAGAGGTATCGCCTGCCCGCAAGTCCTGGAGAGCTTCTTTGTGCTCACGGCGGTATTCCCGCCATTCCGCACGAGAGCGGAAATCGTTTTGCTCCGTTGCCGTGCGTATCTCTTTGGACGCACGCTCACCCGCATAGGTAGCCCAACCCTTTTCACGGGCTAGAACGTTCCGCCTTGCGTATTCCGCTCGATAATCTCTTGCCACTCTTAACCCTCTCCCGGTTATGAGGCATAGAAAAGCCCGCTACCGCCTTCAGGCTTGCGCCTGAGCGGTAGCGGGCTTGGGGGGCTCGTTGTGCCTTAGCGGGGCACCCTCGCTTGGACTTTGAACATATTGAGCGTCTTTGATCCGTCAAGATCACGCTTGCCCTTCCAAACGATACGCACGGGCGTACCTTCGGCAAGGTCGTTCAAAGCTTCGTCCAATTGGAACGCTGCCCAAGCGAAGCAATTGTCACCATCGGCGGCTACGAACCGATGAATGGTGAAAAGCTCGCCCGTAGCTTTCTTCTCTACTTCGGCGGTTCCCATGTAGATACCGGCAAAGCGTGGCGTTTCCGCCCAATCTATGCACTCTCCGTTATCGGAACCGACTTGCTCCCAACCTTCGCCCGATGCTTCCCAGTCTTCGTCATCGGCTATTTCTTCGGGTGACTTCGGCGGTACCGCCGTCGCCTTCTTTGCGGCGCCGGTTGGCTTGTTCCTTGCAACCATCTTTTCGTTTCCTGCCTTCTAGGGGGTATTCGTTTGGTGCTGCCGTTCGGAGCACCCCCTAGGCGACTCCTAGCGGCAGCGGCGGGCATCGTATCACCCGTGACGGGCCGGTTGGCACTTGCTCCGAGCTTGCGGGCCCCCTGAGCGATTCTGGCAGGCTCTCGGGACAAAAGAAAAGAGCCCTACCGCCGAAGCGGCAGGGCTCTTGAACTTTCGAGCGTTATCGGCAGTAGCGGTCTTGCGCCTCTTGGTCACACGGAAAGATTCGGAACGCCTCACGGGAAAGGCGCTTGCTCCCGAAAGAGGCGCAATGATGCTCGATATCCACAAGAGCTACCGTGGCGAAGGCGGGAGAATCCTTATCGTCTTCCCAATGGTTGACGGAATATACCGCCCAATCGCCAACGTTGCCGACCTTGAGCACGCTGAACTCATGGTCGATACGGACGCTTGCAAGGATGCTGCCGGGTGTCGCCTCAAGAATCATCTTCTGGGTAATCACTTTCCTGCCTCCGTTGTCGATGCTGCCCATTGTGCAATGACTTTATCCGCTTTGGCGTTGGCGATTTCGTCCAACGCCTCGAAATGCCGAACCATATCGAACATGACGTCAACCACCTTGCTCGAATGGATCAAGCGAGCGGTACTTGCCGCCGGAATTTTTCTCCACGTTGTCCCCATCCTTGCCCCTTCCTCGTTTTGGTTCGTTGCCATCGGCAACGACGCTAGCACCATTCCGCACGCTACGAAAATCAAAAGCCCGCTACCTACGTAAACGCAGGTAGCGGGCTTGAGGATGCCGCTAGAAGTAGGGAGAGGCTACTTCTTGGCGGCGGTCTTCGGCTTGGCGTCCGTCTTGTTGGTGCTACCCTTCGGGCGCCCGACGTTGGAGTCATGATCGATGGCGCCACCTAGGCAGATCGCCACGCCATCAAGGTCGTTGCCGTCGGCATCCTTGGCGATGCCTACCGTCACCCTCCTGTCAAGCTTGGCGCCGACCATGCGCCGCACGGCGGGAAGGCAACGCTTGGTGAGCGTGCTCTCGTCAATACCGGTGACGTGAATCGCCTTGCCCGTTCCCGCCGTTGCGATGACCGCTTCCGCTAGTTCATCGTAGGCGCCACGCTCACGGTTAGGGAGCACTTGCGCCGCTTCGATGGTTCCAAATTCCATTTCGTCTTGCCTCCGTTGTGCTAAATCACGGGCTCGCTCGGATAGCCAACCCGTTTTGATGGTTTCCATCGGGAGCGATGCTACACCCGTTCCGTATCCGGTTGCAAAATCGGGCGCCTGAGCAGGAATTTTGCCCGTGTTGCCAACGACGCCAAGGTGTAAGCTTTGTCTGAGCGGCACCCCCTAGCTCAGAAAGGCGCATATCAAATGCCCCAATTGCCCGCAAAGCTCTTAGCTCAGAGAGCCCTCGCCTTACGTTACGCCTATAGTTTGGGCGTAAATCTTGGCATGGAAGACGCCTGCCACAACATACAAGCCAAAACCAAAGCGGTTGTCTTGGATAGAGTGCGCAACAACCTTCCTTTACCTAACCTCCGTTTCTGCCGTAACCAAGCTAGCTTACGTAAGAACGATGCCACGGCACGTGAATTCTTACAAAACTTCATGAAGATAGCTAACAAGGGTTACGAGGAAGGCTACAAAGGTATAAACGTTATCATTCAAACCTTTGATTTGTACGATACGGATATATACGATGCCTGAGCTTTCGGAACGTGATTACCGTTGGGTTGCCCTCAAGCCCGGTTGCAAGCAATGCGACAAAATCATTGCATGGCGTAAGGCGCACCCTCATGAAGCAATTAGGCGCCCTGATATGTTGCTTATCGATATAAAGCGCCTCAAGTTTCACCCGCATATCAATCCCCAACCAAAGAAAGAGAGCAAGCATGAAGATAGAAACGATTGACGAAATGCCCGTGCAACGTCTTTGTACTTTTTGCCGTCATCCGGCAACGAGCAAATATTACGCTCATGACGGCGCCGTTGTGCCCGCTTGTTACGATCATGATGGTACTTGCCATAAGTATTGTTGGGATGCTAGCGACAATCGGAGCAACGCCCTAGCGATACAAACGGCGCTTGGCGTACATATGCTCAATAGGCACCCGTTCCGTATCGACCCCTTCTTGAAGCTCAATCCCGATATCCAAAGTGACCCGCTTATCGGTTGTGTTGTCACTAGCAACGCTGCCGTTGCTTTAGCTTGGACCGGTGGAGAGCCTAGAAAGGTTTGGTACATAATCAAAAGTCGTGGTCCTGCCATGTACCTTTTGCGTAACGTCATTACCCGCAAGGAAATAGTTGTACGTACTACCGACATTTTGGAGGCGATGCAAAATGTTTAGCACCATACACGAGGCAATCTATCGGGTGACTTGCGACCAATGCAACAAGTTATGCGCCGAAGGCACGCAAACCGAAATCAAGAATAAATATGTCGGCATCGACATAGGCGCTTATACCGACGGACGTAGCATAGGCAGCGGTCACAACCATATAGACATTTGCTTACCATGCTACCGCATCATGCATACAAACCTTCCCAAGCTTTACCCTCCGCTATGAAAATCGGCAACGTTACCTATTTCGAGAATGGAACCGCCGTAGCGGATTGCGAAATTTGCGGTTTCAAATCCGAGCCCGTGAAACAAGACGAATACATGCCGGGTTGGGGCATCCTCGCTCTCTTGCAAGCACGAGAGAGCCCTCAGGCGTCCGTAGCGGTTCGCTTGGGGGTATGCCCAGATTGCGTCACTGCCTTGCTTGCCGACATACCGGGGCTCGTTGGGGGCGCCACCCGTGAGGTTACAGCGGAAGACTTGAGGCGCCTTTCCGATGCGGCACGGGCCGAACAAAAACGGGCGGGGCTCTTGGTCGTTGAGGACGGCAAGATAAAGACCAACGGCAAGCAACCTCGGAGGTTCCGTAATGGCTAAGAGCAAACCCTACGATACCGAACACCCGTGCGGTATCGAAGTTAGAGGCGGAGCGGGCGCCTATCACCAAACGCACGCTTGCGAGCGTAAAGGCAACCATGCCGGTACGTTGCATATCTGCCGCTGCCGCTTCACTTGGGATACCGAAAAGAAAGAGAGGAAAGCATGATAATTACCGTTGTTGTCATCGGCGGCATAGTTGTTGCCATGGCGTTGTTTGCCGCCGCTTGGGTTGCCATCTTGGAAAAGAGACGTCCGAAAGTATCACGTACCGGCCACGCTTGGGGCGGCATCGGAGCTTACCGAAGCTCTAGCCGCTACCGCAAGCGTGCTTATTCGAGCACTCATTCACGAAGTCTACCAATAGAGCGTGAAAGCTACATGTACACACTCAGTCCAAGAGCCCGTGAGCACTTCGGGCACAACCGTAAAGGCAGGAATCATGTTCGTAACGCTCCCTAGAGAGGCTTTGCATAAAGCGTTGGATAGGGCTTTGGACCGTATGGAAGCGGTCGATTTGGACTTAGAAAGCTCCGCTATCGAAACACCTATCAAATGGGTAAACGAAATATTGAAGGTGACGGTTAACACCTTCGGCGGTTGGGGGTACTCTACAAACGTCCAAGACGAAGACTACGAAGCGGCGGTTACATCATGAGACCGCTTAATATGCCTATGGTGCTACCGGGCACGCCTTGCCGTTGCGGTTGCGGCGGTATGGACGAATACGGCAACCCCCAACATATCCACGGGCCGATAACCCTTGAGCATGCGGAATGGTGCCGCCACCTTAAGAACATCGTTATAGGCCCAAGACGGACGCTATTAGACAAAGAATGTTACCCGTGCGCCAAGGCGTTCTTGAGCGTGAGAAAGTATAGGCACAATGGGATATAGCGACCAGCATTATATGGTAAGAGCAGATCGCTTCTGTAGTAGCGGCAAATGGGACGATACCTTCCCGTTGGATATGAAAGATTCATACCATGCTTTTAACCTACCGGAAGAAATCGAGCGCTTGTGCCGCAACTACCAAGGCCACGATATGCTTACCGGTGGTTTCATAATCGTTGTATTAGAGCCCTATCATGAAAACGCTTATCCGATATGCGTAATGGATTCGGTACCGGTAAAACCAAAAGAAATAATTACTCGTGATGAACTATCGTTAGTAGCAGAAAATCTATACTGCATAAATCAATTATTGCACTTACCATAACCCAACCCCCATTACCGCAATGCCGCCGCTGACCCCGGCGGCATTGCTATATCCGCCGCCATAACCCTTGCCAACGTAACCCCCGTTATCGCCCACAACCCCGCTGTCCCTATCGGCTATAC
>Ga0116131_1000989_pt1 | contig 18584 bp, 24 predicted proteins | sample June2015DPH_17_1_FD_89734 | JGI IMG/M metagenome (GOLD analysis project Ga0116131, IMG submission 89734) | Peatland microbial communities from SPRUCE experiment site at the Marcell Experimental Forest, Minnesota, USA - June2015DPH_17_100 | ecosystem: Environmental > Terrestrial > Soil > Wetlands...
AGTCTCTTTCGTGATGAAAAACGGCGTCATCTATCGGAAGTAACCGGCCCCCTTGTCCCCCCGAATTGGTACCGAAAGTGTCACAAATTGGCCGCTAACTCATGGAGTACGCTAGAATTGGAAACGGAGGAGTGGGTGAGCGGTTGAAACCGGCGGTCTTGAAAACCGTTGGGCTCGAAAGGGCCTCGGGGGTTCGAATCCCTCCTCCTCCGCCATAGCTCAGAAGTGCAGTAAAAATGCGGCATTTGACACCTTGCCTCTAGTTTGCTACTATAATCCAGCGATTTGAAACTGGATCTAGCCGCAATGCTCAGCCCGAGTCTCTACAAACGCGTCAAAGTCGGCGATCGATGGAAATACGAACGAATTGCCGAGGGACGCGGCCGTCGCACCGGCGACCTAACAGGTCCTTTCTACGCCCGGCCTTTCTTTAAGGGCAAACAGCTTTGGAAGACCCTCTCGGCAGAGACCTTCGCCGAAGCTCGCGAAGAAGCCGACCATCTGAACGTCGCACTCGCAGCGCAAGCCAAAGGGCTCACGGTTGCGGAACTCGAAACGATGACGAACGCCAATCGCATCCCGCTGAAGAAGGCCGTCGAAGACTTCCTTTCTGAAGCCTCAAAGAAAAAAAGGCCAAAAACCCTGATTGGCTACCAACTGAACCTCAGACAATTTCTCGACTCGGCCAAGTCGATCAACTTTCTGGATGAGGTGACAAAGCGGACGATCCGCGAGTTTCGGGACTATCTCATACAAAAAGGATACGAGCCTAGGACATTGCACAATCGAGTGATGACGGCTCTGTCTTTACTGAACGAGCACAACATTCAAACGGGATTTTCGCTCACCAGTGATCTGCCGACTTACGAGGAAGACCCGCCTGTGCCGTTCGCCGAGGAAGAGTTGAAAAAGCTGTTCACGACGATGAACGGCGAAGAGAGAGTTCGTTATAGATTCTTTCTCGGAACTGCTTGCCGCGAGCAAGAGGTCCAGTATGCAACATGGTCTGACGTTGACTTTGAAAAGATGGAGTTTCATGTTCGCCAGAAACAGGACGTCGGGTTCACTCCGAAGAACCATGAGAAGCGAACGGTTCCAATCCCCGCGAGCCTGGCAGCGCTGCTCAAAGAGCGCAAAAAACATGCTGCTCACAGCAGGTGGATTTTCGTAAACAAAGATGGAAAGCCTGAAGGTCACTTCCTCAAAAAGCTTAAGAGAATCGCTTTAGAGGCGGGCATAAACTGCGGCGAGTGCACTACAACGTTCAACAAAGGCCGATACGATCGAAAGCGCCCAGTCGAAGTGACATGCAAGACGGATCCCGTATGCAGACATGTATTCCTGCATCGCCTGCGCAAGACATGTGCTAGCAGGTGGGAGGCAGCCGGGATTCCAGTACGCACGATCCAAGCGTGGCTCGGACACAAGGACTTATCGACGACGCAAAGGTATTTGGGCGTAACAGACTCTTCGAAATTACGCAGCAAGATCGACGCCGCCGCGGGCGATTGACTGCGCTTTCTTCTGAACTCCGATCCATCACCATGGCTGGCTGGTGCCGACGACTATTGTCACTAGGTTTTGAATTGCGGCACACCAATCAAATCTAGCGCTCTCAAGCAGTCTTAACTCTGAGTGTAGCTTTAGCCTCTGCATTTCTACGCTCCACATATCGATCAAGTTCCACCCGATCGACGACACGCCGCTTCCCGAGTACAAAGGACGGAATCGTCTTCCCTCTCAGCAAAGTTTCAATTTGCCAAGTCGTCGCACTGAGGTACTTAGCTGCATCCGGAATGCGGAGCAGACGAGGAACAACGAATGCAGGCAGGGACGCGGAGCCTTCCTGGAGGATCCGAGTGACCGAAGCTTGTTTGAGAGCTGGGAGCATGGCCACCTGCGCGCCTCTCGAACTTAATCTCTATGCTTGTGGGCCGGCACTGAGACTGGTTGGGTCTGACCGGGCTGTTCGCGTATTGCGTCTCCACGGAGGCGAAGCAGACACCGCAGGCTTGCGCAATCTGGTGTGGCCCCCCGAGGTGTCCCCGCGCTGACGATTGTGGGTGCAGTTGCGTCTATGCGCATGATCACCCGGGCCGCGACCGCTGATTCTTGCGGTGGCCATTCGCCGGACCTTGCAGCGAATCGCGGTGATGCGCAATCTGAGACCTCCTGAACTCGAGCTCGAAGGTTCAATTGAATTCGAACATACGGAATAAGCCCTCGCCGCACATAGCCGCAAATCGCTTTCTCATCGATCCTGAGAAAAGCCTCGAGTTCCTTGGCAGTGCCACTTTCGGGAAGCTCTGCAGGGATCGTTTGTCGCCGGGGGCTTGATGATTGTTGGTGCTGACCCACGGGAATCTCGCGTTGATCTGGTTCTTTCGACCAAACTCCGCCATACGTCCGGCCTGTCTCCATGAACATGTTACAACCCTCTTCCCGGTCCCTTTTTGTCACCGTTTGCCGGACTCGTGATCCTATCTGCGCATTCTTAATCACCGGCCAAATCTTAGGCAACGCAGCATTACTGTCAAATTGGGGATACGACCGTCTGGCGGTTAATTTGTGGGAGACACTACTGATCCCGCATCTAGACGAGTGCAATCCGTTGCGAAGCTGAGATTTGTGCTATCGCTTCACTGAGGGCTGGCAGAACCGCCAGGTTCTTCTATCTGCTTGACCCTTTTTTCGCCAATTCGTCGTTTCATGACTAACATTCGGCGCTTTCCAGTCAGTACGCGTTCAGAGCAGTGGATTTGCTCGTCCTTGCACCGAACACGCTTCGAATCTTTCACTCGGAAGCCTCGGCGTAATCGGGGGTCTCGCCCAGGCGCACTTTCAGTTCCTTCAACCAAGCCCGCGGGTTATGGCCGTGAATGAGCCGGCCCAAAAAGCCTAGCCTCTCGGCTATGTTGCCGCGATTGTGGCGAATGTCGTCCTTCGTGACACTGCGGTAGATGGCTAGAAACTCTGTCATGCTGACGAGCTTCGAGAAGAGGTAAGTCGCGTGACCGAGTTGGGGCGTCTCAACGATCACTGCCGTCTCAATATCGAAGATGTACTCCGACCGAAACAGGTAAAGACAACGAGAACGCTTGCAGAGCTGCTTGTAATAGAAGGCCTCGTAATCCGGCTTCCAGGTAGTCAGCGCGACATCGAAATCGCCAGGAATGCCCACTCCAGTGCATAGTCTTTGCAGTTCACCTCTCTCGACCGGCGCAGATTCAATGCACACACAAATTTGATCGAGGGCCTTGGCAAACTGACCGAAGCGGTGGTGGGTCTTACGAGCATCGGCGATCTGTTCAGCGATGTTTGACGGCAGCGTGACTTCGACGCGGCTTGGAAGTGCGGTCTCCCACTGCGTCAGATGCCATGTGCCGCTGCGGTGTTGATACTTACCGCTTTGAATAAAGGTTGCCTTGACGCCGATCTTGGCGCCCAGCAGGTGCTTCCATTGGTTCCAACTCGAATCCCACAACAGGGGCAAGGATGCTTGGTCGAAGAGCACTTCGAGTTTGCGACGTGAATCTCGATAGATTGCGTGATCGTTGTAAAACGTGACCTTTCGCAATGGCGCTCGGAAGTGTTTGAACTTCTGCTCGGGGAGAAACGATAGGATGCGCGAGGCGTAAAAGGTAGATCCGTTGCGTGAGACATCACCGGCAGCGAGCAGCGAACCGAATCCGCCGTAGGGGAAGAGCGTGGGGGACATGGGATCGTTTAGGAGAGTGTCGTAGCAAGCTCGCAGTTCTGGACGCGCAAGGACATTGAAAGCACGCTCCAATGCCACAACGATGCTATGGGGCGCTTGGGCCGTGCGAAGTTCAAGGCTCCGGAGTTTGAAGGCGACGCGGAGCTCTACCTGGGATGCGTTGCGGTTGACTCTCAAGAGTTCGTACAAAGAGGGTTGCCGGCCCCAAGCCCGGTGGCAATTGCTAACGTAGAAATAGTCCCTCAGCACCTCGCTCGGTAGGTAAATGGCCGAGATCCCAAGCCGTGGGTTCAGAACTTCGGCGGAAACGAAGAGATTATTCCGCTTGTCCTTTCGTGGCTGTGATGCATAGCCAATCCGTGTTTGAAAGACATCGCACCCTTTGATGGCAGGATTTGTGTTGCGAACGTAAATCTCCGTGCTGGAATCAGCCGCCTCAAGCTCGAGAGAAAAGAGTAGGTCGTCACCCGCACGAATGAAAGACGCCAAGAAATTCGAGACCACGATGGCCGTGCCATCGGTGAAAACGCATTCGGTCTTGGCGTCTTTCGGATTGGTCTTGAGGACTTTGCGCTGACACACGTTTCGTAGCGGGTTAATTCCGGCCTGGAGCGCGACTCCCATTGTGGGGCGGACTCTAGCACCGGCTGAGCGTCCTGCCAAATAAGAAGGCAGTATCTTGTAAGTTGCAGTAATGCAGAGATTTAGAGGGGTTGTCAGGGACTATACAGTCCGGGTGATGCTCGAAGCCAACCTCCCGTTGAACCATTGGCTGTCCATGCTGGAAGCCTCGGGGCAGGTAGTGCTGCTCGAGCCATGGTTCTCAAATCGGACCAGGTCCATCGTCAAGAGCCCAAAACTCTACTTGGCCGACACCGGCCTCCTGTGCGCGCTATTGAATATCCGTTCGGAGGAGACTCTGCGTCAATCACCGGCGGCGGGAGCGATCTGGGAAACCTTTGTTTTCGCTCAATTGCGAGCTCGTGAACGCCATGCCGGTCGCGTAGGAAGTCTGTCCTTCTGGCGTGATCGTACCCGCGAGGTGGACTTCCTGGTTGATGTCGGTGGCCGATTGGAAGTCTTCGAAGCGAAGTGGACCGAATTGCCGGCGGACTCCGACACGGTAAATATCGATTTCGTGCGGAAAGTTGTGGGGAAATCGCGGGTGGCCAGCGGTGCGGTCGTCTCTCGTACGCCGAACAGTTTTCCCCTCGGCAACGGATTCCGCGCACTGGCAGCGACAGAACTGGTATGACGACCGTCAGGGGTCGTTGTAAATCGCAACATTCGTGAAGGGCGCTCTCGAAGTATCTTCGGTGGATACGAAGCCTACAGCCAAACTCGTCTCCAGCACCTGAGTCTGCTTTCTGTCGGGGTCCGGCGGATCCCATTGCCGTCCCCCTACAAACATTCTTGGAAAGACCACAACGGAGGCTCCCATGCGCCTTGCCGGACGAGAACGATTGGGTTTTTACCCTCTACCGACCGCAGAAGCGGCACGAATGCGAAAATTCCTTCGATTTCCAGGACAGCCTTTTTCGGTCCTTGATCCTTGTGTCGGGGATGGTGCATCGTTCGCTGAGATCACCTCTGACGGAGAGGTTTTGCGGTACGGCGTTGAACTTGACGCCGGACGCGCCGAACAAGCTCGAGCCAAAGGAAGCGACGTGATCCACGGGAACTGCTTCGACGTGCAATGCCCCGTGGAATCGTTCTCATTGATCTACTTGAACCCGCCGTATGACTTCGAGATTAGCGAGGAGAAATCGCAACGGATGGAGAAGCTTTTCTTGGAGCACGTGTACCGGTGGCTGAAACCAGGCGGCATCCTTGTGCTTGTTGTGCCTGCGAGGCGAATCGCCGACTGCACCGTCCTGCTTTCGAATCATTTCCGAGACATACGCGTTTACCGGCTCACGGAACCTGAGAGTGTCCGCTACGAGCAAGTCGTCGTGCTAGGAGTACGCCGGACTCGGCAAGAAAGGGACCGAGTGCGGGACTGCGAGATCATCCGGGTGCAGCTATGGCTAGCCTCCTTCGAGAGAGAATTGCAGGGACTTCCGCCCCTGCCGCCAGAGCCTGACCACTTATACGTTGCGCCCCCGGGCGCACCCGTGCGCATGGTCCATCGCGGGTTGCCGCTGGACGAAATAGAAGACTTGTTGCCTAGATCGTCGGCTTACCGTCAAGCTTCAGCGGTGCTGTTCGCGCACCAAACAGATGTTACTGGCCGACCGCTCACGCCCCTGCACGGCGGCCATGTCGGGCTGCTCTGCACGGCTGGAATGCTGAACGGTATCTTCAGCGAAGGCGAGACACGACACATCGCGCACTGGCAGTCGGTCAAGTTGGTGGACAAGTCGGAAGAGGAGGAGGACGGGAAGACAGTCATTCGAGAGAAAGAGCGGTTCTCAAACGAACTGACGCTGGTCTTCTGCACAGGAGAGATTACCAGCCTGAAGTAACTCGTACTCCGGGGGAAGGAGGCAAAACCATGGGTGACCCGTGTTACTCAACGCTCGTTTGTGCCGAGCGAGACACGGATGTTTTGGAGAAAATAGGCTGTAGGTTCAAAGAGTCACGAGCACTGTCAGCGGACGGGAATGGAATCCCAGGTGCCGTCGTAATGGTGGATGAGCAAGCCAACAACGGAAACTACGATGAGTTGACCGCACTGACAGGCATTCCCTTCCTGGTCTGCAATAGCTCGTGTCCAGGTGCATACGACGACCATCTCATTGTTTCGGACGGCAAGGAGTGGCACTACTCCGAGGCTCTGCATGAGAGCAACTATCCCGCTGTAAGAGTGGAATTCGGCGGCGTGATCCGCGACTCAGAGGTGGACGACGCAAGGAAATACTGGACAGTGTATTTGACTGCCGTGGCCGCGATCAAGAGAGCTGCGTGAAGAGGTAGGCCCAGAGTCAATCTACGTGATCCGGTCATTTCCTCGAACGGGACTTCTGGACCGTTTGGCAGAATAACTTCCGAGTGCCCCGTCGTCCGTCTGCAATCGGCGACAAGCGCCGACGGAGCTTCCGATTTTCCACAAGGGATTTTGAACGAAGCCAACTTCGCTGGACGCTTTCCGGGCATGTGGGCAAGTTGCGCAATTTGAGAGGATTTGGGCGGTTCGATGGATGGACCACATTGATATAGAATCTGTCCTTGCCAGTTAGCCAAGCCATTCGGAACGCAGATGTCAAATGGATTTGAGCGAACACGCCACGATGATGGGAAAGTTGCTCGTGAGTTTTCAGTGTCTCGAGTACGCCTTGCGGGCATTCCTTTATGAGCGACGCGATCCTCCGCACGAGCCGCTGGCTTCTGGAACTGACCTGGACACGATGACCTTTGGGGATGTGCTTCCTGAGAACGCGATTACGAGGTGGGATTCGTTAACGCATCTGATCAAGCGATATAACCGAGCGATCAGCGATGGACAATTGAAGGTGGATCCGTCCCTCGTGGACCTGCGAGACGCCCTGACACATGGGCGAATGGCGGCATCGCTATTAGAGGGGAACCTGGCGCTTATCAAGTTTACTCGACCCTTCGCCGGAAGAGTTGAGGTTGGTTTTCGGGAGGAGTTAAGCAAAGAGTGGATGGAGAATCAAATCAAGCGGGTTTTAGCCGAATGTGGGAAGGTCGGGAGAGCAGCTAGCTCTCGAAAGTGAATCCCCTTCCACAGGACTGTGGTCACGGATAACGCGTAGCGTCCGCCGCCGGGCGGCTTGGTTCAAACGGCGATCTGGGAAACACAGGTTCCTCTGCGCCAACTCGGACAGACCCACTCCCGATTCGACCCGTACTTCCAAGACTTGAAATAACTTCGTCCAATTCCGTAAGAGCCGTTCAACCGATTCTGTTTCCCGAGAAGTGGGGCAGACCCCAAGCGCTAAGACACCTTCATCAGCAAGATTCGAAATTACCATTCATCTCTGAACCTCAATTGGGAGCGTGACTGCGACGCAACTAATAGCTGGAGGAAACGGGAATGCAAAACGCACACGAGCGCTTTGGAACGCTGGAGTTCACCAAGCGAATGAAGGATACGACGACCCGTGTTCGGGTTCACATTGATCGAGCTGTTCTAGAACCCGCAAAGGATGAACATGGGCAAGCCGCCGTCCACTTAGTCTCTATGATCGGGGGAGATGCCGAAATCGGCGCTCTGTGGGCGGCAGTGACTGAGGGTGCGTCGTTCCAGATTCAACTGCCAGGCCGCGCGCGCATTGCAGCTTCTCTTGGCCTCGAAGCCCAGTGTTTTCGCGGGAGTGTGACCGTTCCGGGTAGGAAGCGTCCGGCCCGGCACTTAGTGGCGGTCTCAGCCGAGTTGGCCAAGACGAAACCAGGGGCGGACCGTGAGGGCGCACGGACCATTTTGTGCGATGACGATCCGGTGTTTGTGCTCTATCGTGTTGCCTCGCGATATGGCCTTCCGGTGGTGCCGGAGTGGGCTACGTGGTTCATGCGCGAGCTCAATCAGCGGAAGGCGATCCGGCCCTTGGTGGGACTTGGATGCTCACCCGTACTGGTGAGCGGGAATAAGCCTGCCCTTCTCAAATGCATCGGCAAGGCTTTAAGAGAAGGCTTGATCCACATCCCCAAAGAAAACGGCTCGATCACTTGGAAGTTGCCGAGCAATTTCCTGGAGCGGTCGACCTTGGAGGCAACGGTGGCCGTGCGTCCTGCCACTTAATGCTGTTGTGCAAAAGAGGACCAAGGAGGGCTTCGTGCGAGTCGTTCTAAAAACTTGGAGCAGCAATCCCGATTACAGTGCGGGATGCGATTACGCGGTCGTGGAAATCGGTGAGGAGTTCTCGAAGCTCGCTCTACGACGAATCAACGTCCTGTGTGGCCAGAAGGCCGTCGATCCTTCCCTGTACGAGACGTATTACTGGGACTCCTCGGCGCAGTATTTCAGCCCTTGGGTCAATCCCGCCAGCCAGCCGAGCGAAGTCCAGGAGTCAGGCTTCGAGTTGGAGGAAACGCTCGAAGACCTTGAAGTTGACACGCGGGAAGTAGTGACTGCGCCAGCCGACTTTCGGGTTCTGGAGAGCCAAATTGCAGCCGTAGAGTGCGCCCAGATGATCGTGCGTGAGGGGACCATCGCATTCAATGCGCTCCTAAGGCACACCGACATCTACGTAACGACTGCTGAGATCCCGAAACAAGTTTTTGAATCCGTCCTGACAATCGCTGCCGCTTAAATTTGCTCGCCCCTCTTTCTGTATCACCAGAGCTCCTTGCTTCGGCTGAACAAACCATGAGGAAAAGACTATGCAATTACCGAAGGACATCAACGAGTATTTGCGTGCGTGGGCCCCCGAGTTGGGCGAGAGGATTCTTCAGACCTATCCGCCGCTGCACGGCTTTGACGACGCAGCTTCCCCGCTCACCGGGCAACTCCTCCGTAAGCCGTTTCCTGCACAGACACTCGCGATGATGGGCGTTGTAAAGCGTTGGAATGAGGCGCGGGGTGCAGCTGTGATCGCGGAGTGCGGGACCGGCAAGACGCTGATCTCGCTCGGCGCTGTCCACGTGCACAGTGATCGCAAGCCATTCGCCGCTCTCGCCATGGTTCCGCCCCAGTTAGTTGAGAAGTGGGCGAGAGAAGCATTTCTGACTCTGCCTCGCGTTCGGGTTTTTTTCATCGACGGTCTACGGACTCCGACGAGTTCCGTGGGCCACGCGGGGGTCAACGAGGTCAGGCTGCGCAATGGCCGCATCATCCGAGAAGGGCTGCGCACCACGCTCACAGAGTTGCGGCAGCGGAAGACGGCGCGCACTGCTCGCCAGCGGTGGGATTCCATCTGCGGATTTCCGGCTCTGTTTATTGTGGGGCGTGACCGCGGGAAGCTGAGTTACTTCTGGCGACACGCGTACGGACTGGCGCACTGCGGCCGGTACCAAGGCTCCGTTGTGAATGCCGACACAGGCTGCCCGATCTACCTGGGAGAGGATGGCCAGCGACTGCTTTTCGTGGACTTCAAGAAGGCAAAGCTGAGCGAAATCCTCGGCGGGCCGAATGGCAACGAAACGAGAAAATCTCGGCGGGCATTGTACAGTGCGCTGTGGCAGGCGGACGGAAAAAAATCCGGCGCTTTGCTCCGGTGGATTTCATCGGACGCTACATGCCGGATTTCTTCGACTACGCCATCGCGGATGAGGTGCACGAGTTGAAAGGAGATACGGCCCAGGGGAACGCGCTTGGCACGCTGGCTGGGTGTGCGCAACACACGGTGGTCCTCACCGGGACGCTACTTGGAGGCTACGCCGATGAGGTGTTCAACATCCTCTTCCGCATGCATCCCGCGAGAATGGTCCACGAAGGGTTTGAGTATGGGGAAGCGGGTGTGCGAGCGTTCACGGAAACCTACGGACTGCTTGAAAAGATCACCGTAATCGAGCCGACAGATAACGCTTGCTCGGAGGCACGGGTAACGAAACGTGTTCGTCGGCGTCCGGGAGCGTCCCCGTTGCTCTTTGGCCGTTTTCTGATGAGCCTTGGAGCATTCATTTCGCTCGAAGACATTTCGGAGGCGCTGCCGCCCTACCGGGAGGAGGTCGTCAGTGTCGAGATGGACCCTCCATTGAAAGAAGCCTACAAGAAGCTTGAAGAGGACGTGAAAAACGCGCTGAAGGAGCACCGCGGGAATCAGTCGGTAATGAGTGTGGCGCTGAACGCCTTGCTGCTTTATCCCGACCGGCCGTTTCGTCTGGGGAATCTGTTTGGGTGGGAATACGACCCAGCGACGCAGCGGCGAGAAAGATTCCTTATCGCAGAGACGCCAGATTTGAACGAGGACCACGTCTACGCTAAGGAGCGCCGCTTGGTGGAAGAAGTAAAAGTGGAGCTGGGGCGTGGTCGTCGGTGCCAGATCTATGCGGTGTATACGCAAAAGCGAGATGTGACTCAGAGACTGGAACGCATCCTCACGAATGAGGGAATCCGAGTCGCGCTGCTCACCACAGATGTGCCTCCTGAGGCGCGAGAGAGCTGGTATGACCGTCAGCTCCGGGGTGGGGTACAGGCGGTGATCTGCCACCCGAAGTTGGTGCAAACGGGGCTCGACCTGATCGACTTTCCAACGATCCTGTTTTACGAGACCGGATACTCCATCTATGTTCTTCGGCAAGCTAGCCGACGAAGCTGGAGAATCGGCCAGCGGCTTCCAGTGAAAGTGAAATACCTGCACTATGCCGAGACGATGCAGGAGAGCTGCCTTCGTCTGATGGGTAAGAAGCTGCTGGTCTCCCTGGCCATGGAAGGCAAGTTCTCTTCGGAAGGGTTGCAAGCGATCAACGACGAAGATGACATCCTCATGGCCATAGCGCGCGAACTCGTGACACAGAAGGGTATCGGCGAGAGAGCAGATGCGGTGTGGGCCACACTTCAGAAGAAGCAAGAAGAAGTACTTGGGACACGCATATCAGAAGTGGCAGACCTAGAGAGCGAGCCCGCGGTTTTCGAAATACCTCCAACCATGCCCAATTCGACTGCCGTTGATCAATGGTCCCCGCTTGCGGCTGTGACGGGCTCGCCCCGCCGAAGAAACTCACGGCGTCCGACTACAGCGACGCCGGAAGAGCAGCTCACGTTGTTCTGAGCAGCACGTAATCCCGCCAAGAACTGCGCGGTGGAAACGACCTGACGCAGAGGCAATCCTAACCACACAAGAGAAGGAGAGACGCCATGGGAATTCTCGGACTAACGCATGACGAGAACGGCGAGGCTCTCGAGAAACTCCCGGTGACAATCAAGGTTGCCATCGGGGAGGGGCCGACGCCCGATGATCAAAAGAGTAGTCCGCGAGCCTTTTTTCATTTCGTTTTCAAGCGGAAAACCATGCGGGGGCAATCGGTCTTATGGGAACCCGCGCCAGACATCGCAGAAGTCTTCGGGGATAAGCCAACTGAATTGGCCGTAATCTTCCTTCATGATGACCCCAGGGAGGTATGCCCATCGGAATACGCCCTGTGGACCCGGAAGGGCCGCCTATGTCACGGAGAACTTGTACAGATCGCCAACGGCAACACGCCGCGTTACGAAATGCAGGCGACCCGAAGGACAAAGGAGCACCCGGAGGGGGAATCATGGCCGGGTAATCACGAGTATGTGGATGGACCAAAGAAAGGGCAGCCAATCGAAGCTTGTGGTGAAGGCTGCCCCGAACTAGAGAGTGGCAAATGTGGGCCCTCAGCAGATCTTTATTTCATCCTAGAAAAATTCCCCAGCTTGGGGGCCATATGCCGGCTGCATACGGGGAGCAAAACGTCGGTCCCCAATTTGTCAAACGCCGTGGCGCAACTGCACAGCTGGACCGGGGGCCGATTGAAATGGGTCAAAGCCATTCTGAAGGTTACTCCGGAGCTTCGCTGGCATCCTGGACAATACGGAGAGTGGGAAAGTTCAGTTGTCCCCATTCTGCGCCTTGAGATTGGAGGGGCAACACTGGCCAGTCTGGTCACCATGATGAACGAGCCGGAAAAGCTCCATCGCGTATCGCAGCCTGCCTGTGCCGGTGAACAACGAGGGCCATTTGTCGTGCGGGAAAGCGAAGCGGAACGTGCCCCGGAAATCGCAGGTGAGTTCTATCCGCAGAATGGGAACCTTCTGGAGGCGCAGACCGGCGCCATCATTCAATCCCCGGGGAATGCTGAGTTGTGCGCGAGGATCTGCGAACTGGCTCGGATGCTCGGTTACCACCCTGTCAAAACAAGGATACTGGTGGGGCAGTGGCGGCTAGATCTAGTGGGACTCGAGAGGAAGCTGCAAAACGAACTCGATGAGGGACCGCAGATTCCTTCTCCCGAGAACGGTGGTGGCAAGCGCTCCCGGCGCCACAATACCGTGAATGGCTAACGATTCAACAAAAATGCCAGCGGTGAAACGCCGTCCGCATCATGGTAGGAAGGCAGCGGGAATGCGCTTTGCTTTTGCGACACAGATATGACCATGGTACAATGACCATAGCTATAAAGGAGTTTCAGGATGAAGAAGATGGCAGCGGGTGCCTTCAAAGCAAATTGTCTTGCAGTCATGGATGACGTTCAGGCCAAGCACGAAACCGTCTTGATCACTAAACACGGCAAGCCGGTCGCGAAGCTCATCCCGGCCGGGCCACAAGTCGATGATATTTTCGGTTTTCTTCGCGGAAAGGTCACGATCACAGGCGACGTGGTCTCCCCCGCGTTGTCGGGTCGTGAATGGGGCCATCTCAAGTGATTTTGCTCGACACGCATGTTGTGCTTTGGCTGACGTCTGATCCTGCCAAGTTGTCGGGCAAAGCCAGGGCTGCAATTGAAGCTTCGCGCAAGAACGGAGACGGTGTGGCGATCTGCGATATCACCCTCCTTGAGTTGGCGACGCTCGCGAGTAAGGGCCGCATCCGCCTCGATATCAGCCTCGAATCCTTCCTGCAGGAAATCGAGGCCCGGTTTGTCGTTCTACCCATCAGTGGCCGTGCGTGTGCACGTGCCATGGGACTTCCAACAGCTTATCCGAAAGATCCAGCAGATCGCATCATCGGAGCTACCGCGCTGGTCGAGGGGCTTTCTCTGGTTACTGCGGACCGTGAGATCCATCGCTCCAAGGTCGTTCACACGATCTGGTGAGAAGAGCATGAAAGACGTGGCCTAAGAGTTTGTCCCACAGGAAATTTTGGCCACCATAGATTGTGGAGGCCATGCTCTGTGCTCCCAAGATCATGTGCCTCCGACATCACTTTTTCGTTCTACGGGGCAAACTCCTAGTCCCCCGTTCTGCTTTTTGGCGAACGTGAAGCTGCGCTCGCAGTAGAACGGGCAATCTCGCCGCTGTCTTCCGAAATGTGTATGGCCGTAGAACTGCACGCACAGGGGGTGAAGAAAGAAATGGAACACAAGATATTCGTTGCAGTACAAGGGGGAGTGGCGGAGGTTTGCGAAGAGACCGTGCCTGCCGGAATCGTCGTGGAGATTCTTGACTTCGACAACTTCGCTGCGAATCCCGAAAGAGAACTTTCCTCGTGGTCTCCAGAACTCCGAGAGTACTGGGCACAACACCACGCGCAATGGGGTCGCTGTGGCAACGATTGTCCCTGTCGAGGCAAGGGGATAACCTCCTAGCATTTTGAGAGGGGCAAACCGAAGCGATCATTCAATCCCCAGGAAATGCGGAACTCTGTGCGACGATCTGCGAACTAGCGCAGCTTCTTGGCTACAACGCGGCCAGGACGAAGATGTTGGTGGGGCAGTGGCGGCTAGATCTTGTGGGACTCGAGCGGAAGCTGCAAAACGAACTCGATGAGAGACCGCAGCTTCCTCCCGAGAACGTTGGTGGCAAGCGCTCCCGGCGCCACAATGACATGAGCAATCAACCTTGCAAAAGATTGCCTGCGGGGTAACCCGGGCGGCGTCTTCGCGGGATGGGTGAGAGGCGGATGGAACGGCTAGCCGCCGGGGCCTGTACTGCAAGGTTCGGCTCAGCACACGCGAAAAGCAGGTATCCTGGAATAGCGTGCCGGAAGTGGGCGGGGAAGCGGCCGTGGCGGAAGGGTTGGAGGGAGGATCGAATCCCGGCGCTCCGCGGCAATTGCGGGATGGACTCCTGCAGCGCGAACTTCAGGTTGGAAGGCGTGACCCGGCATGTGCACCATATTCTGCCGGCGCGGCTCATTGGGGCGACCGGGGATTATTGTACGAGCGGAAGGCTCGCCCCGATTCTAGACATCCAAGAGCTCCTTTAGGGGCACACCTAGTGCTTTTGCCAAAGCCCGTAAGGTTTCGAGACGGGGATTAAAGGTGGGACCATTCTCCAATCGCCAGATCGTGTGCGTGGTCACCCCGACCCGCTGAGCTAGGCCTTCTTGGCTCATTCCCGTCTTTAATCTGAGTCGGCGAATCTTTTCTCCTTCCGGCGACCCTGTATTAACTTTCATTAATTCCATCCCCTGGTCAATTGCTAGGCACGTTAAGGTCCAGGGCGAACCACTCTTGCTCAACAAAGCAGCATCAGGCAGAGCAGCCTCTGGGTGATGACGAAAGCTCTTGCCCAAACAATGTAGGTATATGTAGAGCTTCGGACTCGTTTCTTGCTGGCTATACGATGTGGGAAGTCACTCGCTTTTGTATATCAACAAATATATACAGACATTAATGACTTGACATATAGATACAGCAGTGGTAAAGAACAGCGGTGGAGCATTGACTCCCTCTGTGGTTTGCCGGACAAACTACAAGCTCCAGATCTTGTCGTACCGTCGATGCTCTGAGCGAACAGCCGAGTCAACCGTTCTGCTAGCAACCCAGAGATGGTCGCAATTTGACAGAGAAGGGGGAACCGAAAATGTTTCGCGGCATCGATCTACGAGATTTACGTGAACAACAAGGGCTAACCAGAGACGCAGTGTCCGCTCGGGCAGGGATCTCTCGCTCGACTCTTTCCCGACTTGAATCGGGGCTGAGCGTGCCAACCATTGAGACGCTGCTGAAGTTGGCAAATTCGTTGGATTTGCCATTTCCAAAACTTCTTTCTAGAGTCGTAGTCCTGCGTCAGCCAATACCTCTGAGGGGATCCGGCTCCGGAAAATAGTTGGCGCTCCTTGGAACTGGTTCCGTCGGCAGAAGGCGGGTGCCTGGTCTCTGGCAAAGGGATAGCTCAGCGAATAAGGAACTTGCGGATGGCTCGCATGCACTCCGAGGCCGGTGCGAATTACTTCCGCTTCTTCGATGACTGTGTTGCGCTTGGCCTTTTCCTTCGGCGGCATGGTCAGCTCAGAGATGTTGATGGGCCTAATATCCTCGTCCCATTTGTTCGCAAGACGGAGAATCCCGGTCAGGGTGAGCAGGATATTTTCGACCATCTTCCCACAAGGGCTGGAAGTGATCTTGTTCATGAACTCTTGAACGCGTCGCACGTTTAACTGGGTTAAAGCCATTGCCATTCACGAAGCTACTGGGCCTTTGCGTAATATCCGGTCTTGGCGTGGACAAAAAGTGGCAGGACCCCCCGAGGTGGCCGAAGTTTGACTTTGATTTTTCTCCACTGTCCGCCGTAAACATGGTTGCTGGGTGTGTAGCCCAGGACGTATTGACTCCTTAGTTCCGCGCCGATCTTGGCCGCGATGGCGGGCAGGTCTTCAAGATGTTCGACAGGAAATACTTGTCCCCCTGTCAGTTCAGTGATCTCCTCCAGCAGCGACGGCCCGTGCATTTCCTCGGCCGTCCGATACTGATAGCCGAGCGGGTCGTAAAAGCCCATGGCATAAAGTTGGACATCTGCTTCTCTGACAAGTCGTTTGATCTCTCCTCTTGAGTGTCGGCTATGATTGTCCCCACCATCTGAAAAAATGAGTAAGGCCCGCTTCGTATGTTTCGAGTTCCTAATGTAAGTGAGTCCGAGGTAGACGGCGTCTAGGAACGCCGTTCGCCCCGTGGGGGCTGCAAACAAGACACGGCTCTGAATGTATTCCGGGTCACGCGTAAACGTACTCATCAACTCGGCATGAGCATTGAAACCGACCAGGAAGAAGTCGTCATCTATATTGGCGGTTTTGAAAAACTCCATCATGGCCGCGCGGGCTTTGCCGATCTTGTTCTTCATGCTCCCACTTAAATCAAGTATTACCCCAACTGATACGGGAATATCTTCCGAAGAAAAGGTAATGATTTCCTGTTCCACGCCATCCTCGAAGACACGAAAGTTGTCCTGGTCGAGACCGATTACCATCCGATCGAACGGGTCGGTGACGTTGACATTTACCAAGGCCAGATCGACCTCAGATCTAATGATCTTGCCCGGCTGGATTGTCACGGCCGGAGTGTCGTGCCTAATTTTTGCTGGCGTGGGAGATGCATGAGACGAGTCAACCGATGTCGCGTTCGATAGGGCTTGACTGAAGACTGGACTCCCGGAAGTAAACTGCAATATGCAACCGACTAGACAAACGCGCCTGACGATTGGTCGGAAGCGGTGCCGATCACATCTTATGGCTTCGCCTCTTTCCAGTTTCAACTGATCAGCCTTACTGGACATATATTGTCTTCAAATCATCACGGAGATGCTGGGATCTCCAAAGTCCTAGATCTTGCAGCGATGCGCCATGCTCCCTGTGAGTTTTAATCTGCAACTCAATTGCCAATAAAATGTTGCCTACTGTCTGCTCCATTTCCATTCGATAGATACTCGCCACAAGAGCCGAACACGACCTTTCAAGAGCCTATTCCCGGTCTGGAATTGAAAGTTTCAAATCGGGATTTCAGGAAGAGACTCTCCACAGAAGCGGTTCCTAAACCCCATGCCTTTCAATGCCAAAGGCCCGTCTGCCCCCGTGGAAGAAGAAATGCAGTAGTGACCCTGAGAGGTGAGGCCGATTGCCGTGCGTAAGCCTTCCAGTCTCTCTTTGCTCGCGACCTGTCGAGGGGTGCGGCTTCTCTTTCATCTCCGCCCCAAACATACTCTTTTGCAGCCCACCACGTGGTCACGCAGCAAGCTCTTTCACTCTCCTCTTGCTGGCTCTTTGCTTTGGCAGCTTTACGCAGTTTGCAACTGCTCAGACTCCGCAATTCTTACTCGATGGCGCCCCACGAATCGGTGAGAGCGTCAAGCAATTCAAGCATGACTTTCCTGCTGCCCATTGCCGTAGGCAGAGGTCTGGCGAGGTAGCTGCGCATGCACTAAAGCGAGAATGGTACCGATGGATTGATTGCGCGGTCGAGAGAGGAACCTTCGTGAACGGACGGCCCGTCACTACATCAATGGATGACCAACTCGCGGTTGCTATGAGTGCGACCTTTTGGGACCAAAAGCTTGTCTCGTTGGATTACATGTTTGAGGCTGAGTTTCTGGATGACTTGTTACGTTCGTTCGTTTCACATTACGGGCCGCCGGATTCTCCTGTCCGGCCTCCTCCAGGCGAGTCAAGATATGCCTCTTGGACCCGGGGCAATTCAAGATTGGAAATCGAGCAACTGGTCATCCATGCACGGATTGATGGCTCAGGCGCACTCAGAATCGAGAAGAAATCCACAACTATGGGTGTTCGGGTGAGAGTATCTGTGAGCAATCCAGAGCTGTCGGGAGAATTGCAGGAGCAAGATAACGCTCCCCAGTCAATCCCATTGTACTAGAATCGATTGCGTGTCTTTAGATTTGCATTAATCCGACGTTCGATAGGCACTGTTGCGTAAGCGCAACGATCAACTGCTTTTCTATAGAATGGAGATCTTCAGTGGGCTCAGCGCTCCTGTGCGTTTCCGCGGGACCACTGGCACTGCTTGCGAACGAATAATTCGCTGAAGAAATTGCTGTGGGAGGTGTCGCAAAGAACGCGGGCGGAGAGTGCAAAGAATGTCCAGGTACCCCAGCCTATCCGCTAAGCACAGCTTGTCATCTCCTTAAAGCTTATATCCTATTATATCATACATACTGTTTGTATGATAATATGATAACTGACGAAACTTCTGACCCGTTCTCTTCTCTCATGCTCTGCCAATGCGATATAGTTGTGTACCTTGGGCGCGCCGGTATACGCCTCGGCACTTCTGCAGAAACAAAGTTCTTGCAGGCGCGCCAAGGCTAGATATCCTAAATGAGTGCAAGCGGGCAGGAGTTGGCGCGAACAAGAGAGCAAGAGGGGGAGTGTATGAAGAAGCCGCTGATTGGAGTGTTGGTGCTGCTGACGGTGGCGTGGGCCGTTGGGGCGCAGGAAGCGAGCTTGGGGGTAGCTGCGGCCAAGGACACCACAAATGTTGCGGCGGACTTTACTGAGAGTTCGGCGGCGCAAGTGAATGTGTATGCACCGGGCGAAGAGGCGCGGAGTTTTGCGCTGGCAACGCCGGCGATGCCAGCGGCGGGCGCGGCGGCGGCGGAGCCCGCGGC
>Ga0116131_1001001_pt1 | contig 18491 bp, 20 predicted proteins | sample June2015DPH_17_1_FD_89734 | JGI IMG/M metagenome (GOLD analysis project Ga0116131, IMG submission 89734) | Peatland microbial communities from SPRUCE experiment site at the Marcell Experimental Forest, Minnesota, USA - June2015DPH_17_100 | ecosystem: Environmental > Terrestrial > Soil > Wetlands...
CTATTATGGTCCCGCTGGCAGGAGATTCATACGGGTTTAGGGCCTATTTTGAATTCGCCGAGCAAGCAAGGGGCTCTCCAGCGACACCCCGGTGTCCGTTGTTAGCCCACTAGGCCGACATGGGTACGGCTTGGGCGCACACCTACAGCGTCTCCGTCGCTCCGAATAAGAGAGACTCGGAAGCTCTACCAGGCTGAGCTACCGCGGGACTGATTCAAAACCTTCGCTCTGTAGCCTATAAGGTTTCATGAACCATACGCCGAACCACCCGTCTTAGTGGTCCGAAAATACTCGCCCGGATTAAATCCCTGGAGGCATTCTCCTCCGCGTTAGGTTAGTTAGGATGATATTCAAGCGATCTTTCCGTGTTCACTGGGTTGACACAGACACTGCAGGCGTCATGCACTTTAGCAACTTCTTCCGTTACTTCGAAGCTTGCGAAGAAGAATTCTATCGTTCCCTCTCTCTGCCGCTGACTGAGATCCACGATAGATTTGGTGTATTATTACCCCGCGTCGAGGCCCACTGTCAATACAAAGCCGCGTGCAGATTCGATGAGCTGATCGATGTTACGTTGAAAATTCGCGAGGTCCAGAAGAAGGTCATCATCTACGATTTCCAAGTTATGCGTCAATCAGATGGAAAACTGGCGGCGGAAGGCTTCGTGAAATGCATTGCTGTAGATTCAGAATGGAAAGCCGTCTCCTTACCCGGTGAAGTCTCAAGAACAATTCGTAATAGCATACTCTAAAGACTAGATCGTGGCTGAAACTATACAACGTAAGGGTTAGAAACTATCGCTGCGACCGTCCACACTTCTCGCAGAAAATTAGATCCTTGGCATTCTTCTTGCCGCAGAATTTGCATTTCCATCGGTCAGTTTGAGCTGAGATTGCGTCATGCTTTTTTCCGCCCCTGATTCCGAGCCAGCATAGGATGATTCCTATCAACAGGAACTCGTAGCCGGCGAACTCAATAATTGGATTCAGGAGCGTTACATTCTCGACGGTGTTTAAGCTAAAGATTACGACTCGGCGAGCCGTGTCCTCGTTGTCGAAGACGAAGTAATAAGTGCTGCTAGTTGTGGGTATGAAGGTGAAGTTGGAGGATATGACCGTCGGCCGAACGAGGATGATTGCGCTGGGCTTTCCTGCTCGCCATAGGGAGAAGTTCCCCTGATCCATCACGTAGAATGCTACCTCATGCCCATCGGAGACCTCCAATGCCCCTTCCACCTGGGTACCCCCTCTTAGGTCGGCCGAGAGTGAGGTGTAGTTTGTGGCTGGCACTGCGATGAGTGTCGGTGGTAGGATTGGGAGCAGAGTCTGAGCGTGCGATGCTAAACCGAAGGTCTGTGCAATTGGGCTGAGAAACAGTGGGCCCTGCTCAAGCGTGAACACTCCCGCTAGGAGTAGGAGCACGCCGATTGTCAAAACCTTTCTTCGCATCATCCTCACCATTATTCAGCTAGTTTAGTTGTTCCATCGCTCCTCGACAGGGTGGCGGGCCCGCGGGGATTCGAACCCCGGATCCCAGGCTTTCACCGCTTCCGCCCCGAAGGCTTACACGACTCTTACGCATCTCTGTGTCTTAATCCTGGCTCGACTACGGGCCCTTGTTGCCGGCAGCCATAGACGAAGATTGGCGTATATGGTTAGCGAAACGCCCGTGGACCGAGCACGGGAAGCTTAGATTGCGGTCCCGGTAACATCGTATTGAAGACGATACCCCCCTCTGATATCCCTTCATGGAGAAAAAGGAATACTGTTAGGTACCATACGTCTATGCGTCGAACATGTGGTGAAAACAACTGCCCATCTTGTCGGGTGAGGAAATTGAAAGCCGCGTGCGAAACGGTTCGCTTGCCCTCACGCCTTTCGAACGGGTCTGCCTGAATGGAGGCGGTTACGACTTGCGCCTGGGAATGGAAGTGATCATTCCACCCGGAGAAAATCGCTTGGTAGCAACCCTTGAGAGAGTTGAGTTGGGAGATGATATAGCTGGGACATTGCATCTTCGCTCCTCCCTTGCACGCAAGGGAATAATCGCCAGCCTAGCGTTGGTAGACCCAGGCTTTCACGGGCAACTAACGATTTCTCTCTTCAACGGAGGAGAAGAATTATTCAAAATGAGTCGGAATGGCAAGTTCGTGCAACTCGTGCTACATGAGCTTAGCAGCAAGACGAATTTTATGTACAGTGGGAAGTACCAAGATAGCCAAGGAATTGTAGATAGCCGCCCCTAGGCACCCCACTCTTTGTGTCAATACATGTCGAAAGTATTATTACCGGTGTGCATGAGCATGTGAATATCCCTACTTGTCAAATCGACTACAGAAGGCGGCATCTTGAAAGCAGGTTCACGTATATCCGACCTAAAGTACAAGCTCATGACCATAGAGCTCCTCAACTTAGCGAAAAACTACTACACATACAGAGAACTCGCACAAATCATCGGACTCCCTGAGACCGTTCTAAGCAGATACGTAAAGGGCCACGTGCTACCGACGATAGATCGAGCGCAGAACATCAACAGAACCCTACAGAAAATAATGCGTCTCGAAGGGGAGATTCAGCAAAGAATCCGTTTCGACGAATCTGGATACTTCGACAACACTAAACTCATCTCAGACACACTGCTCCTCGAACGTGCAGTTCAACATGCCGTAAACGCATTCGCTGGCATGCGCATTACAAAGATCCTTGCGGCAGCCGTTGACGGTGTACCGTTGGCGGCGCTTCTCGCACACAGGCTTGGTGTTGGCCTCATAATCGCAAAGAAAACTAGGGAAGTGGGAGTACGAGAGTTCATTGAAGAAGTCTACATCCCCAACAGGACTGCAATAATGGTCAGTCTATATGTCCCACGAGACGCGCTAAGAAAAGGGGATTGCGTACTCATAGTGGACGATGTCATCGATAGCGGCGAAACACAGATTGCATTAACCCGAATCGTTCAGAAAGCCAAAGCAGAAGTCACAGGCATGTATGCTCTCATCAGTACGGGTTCAGAGTGGAAGAGCAGGATCGAAGCAGTCACTCATTGCCCAGTAGAAATCGTTTTGCAAGTGGGCAAGAAACCACTACAAGAAGTCTGAACAAAGTTCGGACTTCGCTCGGCAACCAGCCCAGTTACGACTCAATTTGCACCTCCAAAGCGGGAAATATTAGAATACCCAGTTGTCGAGTGAACCCGCTGGCTTTCATGCGCCGACAACTTAGCTTCTAGGCTATCCCGAGTTAGCAGGCCTTTTTCTGTGATGAAACCTGTTACAAGCTCGACTGGTGTGAGGTCAAATGCGGGGTTGAAGACTGGAACACCTTTCGGTACAATTCGTTTTCCTCCTATGTGAGTGACTTCTTGCGGGCTCCTTTCCTCGATTCTTACCTCAGACTGCTCGGTCTTAAGGTCGAAGGTTGAGGAGGGTGCAACAACGTAGAACGGAATCTGGTTTGCTTTCGCTGCCAGCGAAATAAGATAGGTACCAACCTTATTGGCGACGAACCTCTTTGTGATTCTGTCCGCACCTACGAAGACGCTTTGTACCATGCCCCTACTCATCACGTATCCAGCGGCCCCGTCAACAATTAGTGTCACAGGGATTCCGTCCCGGAGAAGTTCGTAGGTCGTTAATTTTGCTCCCTGGAGCCTAGGCCGCGTTTCAGTAGCAATCACACGAACTCTTTTGCCCTGCCCGATCGCTGTGCGAATCGGAGCGATGGCTGTGCCGTAACTGACAGTCGCGAGCGTTCCAGTATTACAGTGGGTTAGGACTTGATCGCCGTCGTTAATCAGTCCGGCGCCATATTCGCCGATTTTTCGGCTTGCCTGAACATCTTCCTCAGCCATTTTCTGAGCCTCGGCGACGATGTGAGATGCTACTTCGTTCGGTCCCCCCGCTGTTTGTCGAGCTTCTCGAAGGATTCTATCAATAGCCCAGAACAGGTTCCTTGCTGTTGGGCGACTCTTTCGAAGTGCTTCCGCCGCTGTTTCAAGGTCCTGCATGAAATGTTCTTTGTCTTTCGTTCTGCTCGCGTTGGCGGCGAGGGCGAGCCCCATGGCCGCGGCGATGCCTATTGCCGGAGCACCTCGGACAGTCATTTCTCTTATGGCCTTGGCAACCTGGCGGTAATCTTTGAAGGATACGTAGGCAAACTTGTAGGGTAATCTTGTTTGGTCTATCATTCTCACTCGGCCGCCAACCCACTCGACTGTTCTTAGTTCGGACATCGGCCGCAAGTAATCCACCTGTTGACGAGAATGGTCGTGCGCGTTGAATTAGCTTTCCCATGCGAATCAATACCATGACTCTTTGCGAGGTTCAATTTCAAAGAAGTTCTGTTTGGGGATGCTTACGGAGTGAATTATCGCTCGCTGGTGCTCTTGGTCGCAAAAGCATTAAGGGATGATGTACCAGCGGTGAGTCGAGTGCCCTTTCATGGAGAACAACCTCGGCTCAACACCTCAAGCTCCCGCGCAGGTCCAAGAAAAACCGCCGTTTACCCCTTGGAACGCGGTGTCCGGTCCGCGTTTGGTATACATACCCTATAAATCTGAACTCATGGAGTTAAGGGACCGAGGATTTGGCGACCTCCGGAAGGACAAGCTTGTCCTTTCTCCGTACGAATCATTCTATCTTCTAGAGAAACAGAAGATTAGAGTGTTTGCCAAGGATGCAGGCCGGGAGTTGGAGCTTCGAGACTTAGTCCAGAAGTATTCAGTTGACAAACCCGAGATCTGGATCAAGTACTTGGTGTACCGTGACCTACGGGAGCGTGGGTACATAGTCCGTGAGTCCACTAGGGCCTTCGATTTTGACATTTACGGAAAAGGGCCGCTGAGGCGTTTAATCTCAATCGTATACGAAGGCGGCGAAGCGAGCCTTCGTAAATTAAGTAAACTGCTTCAATATTCTGACAAAGAGAAGAAGGAGTTGATACTAGCCGTCGTTGATAGGCGGACCGATATTGTGTACTATACGTTGAGTTCGTTGAATGTCTAACAACAGTTATTGTAGCCTACTGGGGCTGCCGCGCGTTGCAGTGGGGACAAATAAGTTCCCCACCTTGTAGCTGAGCACCGCACTGGACGCAGTACTTGACCTGAGCTACTCCTGTCCCGGGCTGGAGGATTGGTTGTGGTATGACAGCTTCGGCGCCACGATGGCGGATGGTTCCTCCTAGGGCTCCGCCGAAGGCACCAGCAACCAGATTTGTTAGCAAGATGAAAATGACTGCTTCCTGCAACTGCGATAACGGGGGGGTCGGCGTGTTTGGGATCGGTATTACTTCGAAGATTAGGAAGATTTGGGAGACGCCAAGGAAGAATGGTGCGTTGAGAATTCCTGCAAGGGCACCAGCCGCTGCTGCCTGACCAACCCTGCCGTAAAGAACGTATGCAGCGACAATTCCTCCAACGACTGCCCCTATCACTGTCGAGAATTGCAAATCAGTGATGCTTAAAACCGCGGATAGAAATCCGCCTACAATCAGGCCGCTCAACGTTGCAGCCCAGAGGTCTTTGCTTTTGGTGGACAAAGTAGTTCGAATTGCCAGAATTCCCGCTTCGCTATAAAGCATTGTACCTTCGATGTCTCGAATTTAACTCACAACATTATAGGAGAGGCTCTCGCTACTGCGAAGGCTAGCGTGTTGAAACTTGACCGCAAAAGCGTTCACGCTCCCGCGGGGCATTAGAGATACGGACTCAGTGGAGATGAATCAAAGGCTTTGGCTCTATGGTAAGATACGTGATGTGGTCCGCAGATACGGGTTCCAAATGGTTGAACCTGCAACGATTGAGAACCTCAATACTCTTGAAGCCAAGAGTGGCCCAGCGATACGGAATGAGATTTACTGGTTCAAGGATAAGGGCGGGAGAAGCCTTGGCCTTCGCTTCGACCTCACCGTCGGCATAGCAAGGATGGTCGCGAACCGATCCGACCTACCCGAGCCTATGAAATTCGCCACAATTGGCGGGAACTGGCGCTATGATGAGCCACAATACGGGAGATATCGCTACTTCACCCAATGGGACGTAGAAATCTTCGGCTCAGAAAGTCCTTTGGCAGATGCAGAGGTGATCTGTGTCGGGGCAGACATCCTAAGCAGCGTCGGGTTGAAAGACTGCATTATCAGAATTAGCAACAGGAAACTCACAGAAGCTTACCTCAAGCAATTGGGCATCAAATCGGGCAAGAGACTGGATCAGTGCCTTAGGATCATCGATAAGCTCAGAAAGGCTAACCGCGAGCAACTGGAAAAAGAGTTCCAAGCTGCTAAGATCGGGAAAGAAGCAGTAAAGGAAATTTTCTCGTTCATCTCCCTGAACGGGTCTCCAGCAAGTGTCCTTGCGAAGCTGAACAGTTTCACTTTCACTGAAGAGAATGCCAAGAAAGGTTTGGAGGAGTTGACGAATCTAGCAGACGCCCTAGCATCATTAGGGCGTTTAGGGATCTGTGTATATGACCTTAGCATAGTGCGCGGAATTGGATACTACGACGGAATTGTCTTCGAAGCTTTCGATAAGGGTGGGGAAGGCGTTGGCTCAATCTTCGGTGGCGGGAGATACGACCGGTTGTGCAGAATATATGGAAAGCGTGACATACCAGCAACCGGCGTGGCGGGTGGGATCGAGCGCCTAATGATTTCACTGGAACGAGACAACCTGTTTCCGAAGGGCCCTATGGGTGCCAAGGTCTTCATCGCTACGGTCCAAGAAGGCCTCAAGCACGAAGCAACGAAGCTGGCACAAAAGCTTCGAGATAACGGAATCGCAACCGAGGTTGACTTGAAGACACGCCCTTTGGGCAAGCAGTTAGAATACGCGAACGCAGCTAAGATCCCATTCTTGATAGTGCTCGGCCCACAGGAACTTCAAACCCAAACCGTCAAAGTTAAGGAAATGGCCACTCGAAACGAGATGCCCGTACCCCTCGACGCTCTTGTGGAAAAGCTCCAGTCTTTGAATTAGTCGCCGCCGATGAAGACTTCTTTCTCATTGGACTGCAAGATTGCAGTTAGAGTTGCCCGTTCACCGACTAAATCTCGCATTGAAACAACTCCAATTGGTTTCCCCTGCTCATCGACCACTACGACGTGTCTTATCCTATTCTTGTTCATCGCTTTGGCCGCCTCAGCCACGTCCGAGCTGGCTTTTGCGGTAATAACATGTTTCGTACTCACTTCGTCCACTGCTGCGTTCAGCGTTTTTCCCGATGCTATGGCTTTCATTATGTCCCTTTCCGAGATTACGCCGACGAGTTTTGTTCCTTCTTTTGCGTCGCATATGACTAGGAGGCCCATGTTGTTGTCCACCATGAGTTTTGCTGCGTCGAGCATTGTCGTGCCCGAGGGAATCGCGACTATAGGCCGTTGCAGAATATGCTCAAGCTTCATGCTTGCTGATCCTCCTCTCTACCAAGCCTGGAACCCATCGGAGTATAAGGTAAACCTGTTTTCCCGATGTAGAGAGCTTTAGGTCGAATCAGCCTGTTAGCTTTCAAGTATTCAATTGAGTGCGCCGTCCAACCTGCAATTCTGCTCATCGCGAAGATCGGCGTGAACAGGTCAGTAGGGATTCCCAATATGTGGAAGACAATACCCGAGTATGAGTCAACGTTCGGAAAAATCGGTAAACCTGCAAGGTGTTTAAGGGCGCTGGCCTCAATCGCGCTGGCGGTATCAAATAACTTAGTCTGATTCCGCTTTACTGCAAGTTCCCCACCGAGTTTCTTGAGAATAACGTACCTGGGATCCCAAGTCTTGTACACTCGATGGCCAAAGCCCATGATCTTTTTCTTTTGAGCCAGAGCTTCAACAACATAGCCTTCAGCTCTGGAAGGGTCACCAACCTCGATGACCGTTTGGAGAGCAACCTCATTTGCCCCGCCGTGAAGAGGCCCCCTCAATGTCGCAATACCAGAGGTAATTATGGAGTACATGTCAGCCAAGGTTGAAGCCGTCACCGTGCATGAGAAGGTTGATGCGTTCATTTCATGTTCCGCGTGGAGGATCAGAGCGACGTCCATGACATGGGCATCATATGGATCAGGCTCTTTCCCCGTCAGCATGTATAGGAAGTCTGCAGCGTGGCTCAAACCCTGCTTGGGTAAAACAGGGTCCTTTCGGTTTCTGATTCGGTCAAATGCTGCAATGATCGCTGGCGTTCTCGCTAAAATTCTGAGCGCCTTGTCGACTCGACCCTCGATGCTATCCGTCGTTGGTTGGGGGTCGTACAAGCCGAGGGCTGAAACTGATGTTCGCAAAACGTCCATCGGATCGCCTTTGATGGGAAGTGACAGAATTAATTGTGATATCTCAGGTTCAAGGGATCGATAAGATTCGATTCGCCCATTGAATTCTGCCAACTGGGATTTTGTTGGAAGCCAGCCGTATATTAGAAGGTAGGCAGTTTCCTCGAAGGTAGCATGCTCAGCCAAGTCTTCGATGCTGTAGCCTCTGTAGAAGAGTTTGCTGGCCTCACCATCAATGAAGCAGATCTTACTCTCCTTCACGTACACGTTGTCGAGCCCTTTGTGGATGACGACGGGTTCTCTTACGAGAGACAATCTGACCTGAACGGGCTCCCACGAGGTTCTTTATACAAATTGCCCAGTACAGACAAGGGAGCCTTGAGGAGCCTTTGAGTGATTCAATGGTTAGACGATGCTGATTGTGCCGTCTCCAGTGAACCAAAAGGGCGGACTGTAGACCGAATCAAGAGGATCGCTCGATTCCAACCTGCTGAAGGGCGAGACGGTATTGTATACGGAAGCGAATACGGAATTGCCGCTTGCTAGGTAGTAGAACAGAGCGCCAGTCAAGTCGTCGATTTGTCCGAAAGCGAGGGTGATGCGTCCATTGCAAGAGATTACAGCCTTAACGCCTGCATTAATGAAATAGCTGGCAATGAGGACTGAATTTGATGACATCAACACTACCAATTTGACGTTCTCTAGAGAATCCGCCTGCAAATGTTCGCTCAGGAATTGAATACTAATGCCGAGGATTCCAGCATTCTGATTAACTCGCCCCTGCTCGAAGTCATCCGCGTATTTCCGTTCGGCAGCTAGATTGACGGTCTGTCCGACGTACCAGTAAGTTCTGTGTGCGAATGAATACGTATTCGTGCGCCAGACGATCACATCGTAGTTGTTCAGTTGAGTCGTGAGGAAGTCAAGTGTCACAGCAGAGCTGGAAAGGAAACTCACTTGATACCCAACGTGAGCTAAATCGTATTTGAGCGTCGTGGCATAGTAGCCCATAGGGGCTAGTGCATCGAGCGAAGAGAGGATCACGGCCTTGCGCTCTGGTTGGGCCTGAACCGGCGCGATCGCTACCAACGCCAATGAAACTAGGACCAACATAAACGCAGCATGTAACCTTCGTTGCAAATTCCTACAGCTACGCGGCCACGAAGGATTCTGTGAGATAAAAGGTGCCTTAGCCAAGTGACAAATGCAAGTAAAAGACATGCCATAATTCTTTCCGGAGTTACTTCTAGAATGCAAGAACGCCATGGACGCGAGTACGACAATGCCTTCAGTTTGCCATCCGCTTTCCAGTCATTTCTCATTGCAAGGCCGCCATCGCGGCCAGAACGGTTTCTTGCCATTATCGTCTCTTGGGATAAATGTGAAATTCACTTACTGAAACGAATAAGCAATAGCCGGATCACGACTAGGATGCTTCGCGAAAAATCGTGTCCCATGCGAGGTTGAATGTTCCAAAACACCAGTAAGCTGCTCCGTAGGCGTTGCTTAAGTAGGCTCCTCAAAAAGTGCAAATCAAACCGCCGAGGCATTTCCATCTCCATAGAATGGAGACATGGTGTTTCGGATTATGATTAATGGGTGCCCCTCCATTAGACTGAAACATTAATATACGTAAAATGGTACACCAGTGTTTCGGCGCCCGACATGTCCCAAGCTTTCACAACGAAACCCCTTACCACAGACAACGAGATACTTTGGGCAACCTTCACGCATGACCAAAGCCTCTTCAACGCCCCTCGACTCACAATAGTGCTACCAAACCACTTAACAGACCTAAGCCTGAACCTCGAAAAGCTCTCAAAGAAAATAACCGGCCGCATACCACTAATCGTCGGGGACTTCCTCGACAACCTGCTTTCTGTTTCATCGGCTCCAGCAGGGCTCTACTCCTTCCTTTGCAAACTCTTCACGGGAATTGGAACAAACGGGCAGACCGGTTTCTTCCTAGCGACAGAGGATATGCACGACTCAAAGAAAACTGCGATTCTCAAGAGATTCGCTGACGTTGTCATCGAATACCGGGCAATACAAGAAATAGCCAACTACCGGCTTGAGGCTCGAATCCTCGACCAAGCACAAAACCATTACAGTACATGGGACAGCAGCGAAAACTCGGATTCATAATATGAAGACCAACCTTTCCTAAGCAACCAGCTCTCTAAGATCGGGCGCCAGCCAAACCTCCTCCGAAAGCCTATCCCGGCTTGTTCTGAAGCTCCAAGCGCATCCTGAAGCTTCGAGAGAACTTTTCGGCCACTCACGCGGTTCTTATCGAGGCTGCTTCCTCCAACCCTAGTTCCTTAGTCGAAATCTCTCGCATCTTGAATTTTTGGACCTTCCCCGTAACCGTCATGGGAAACGTTTCTGTGAACTTGAAATATGCTGGAACCTTGAAGTAGGCAATTCTAGTTTTGCAGAATTCCTGCAACTCCTCGGCAGTGGCTGTCTCGCCCGGTTTCAACTTAACCCAAGCCATAACCTCTTCTCCGTACTTCCGACTGGGAATGCCGATTACCTGCACGTCAGAAATCTTAGGGTGTGTGTAGAGGAAATCTTCCACCTCCCTGGGGAAAACCTTCTCTCCACCCCGGCTAATCATGTCCTTCGTGCGCCCAACAATGTTCACATAACCATTCGGTTGCATGAGTGCGAGGTCCCCCGTATGCATCCACCCCTCCCGGTCAATGGCTTCCCGCGTGGCTTCCGGATTGCTCCAGTACTTCAGCATCACGAGGTAACCACGTACGCAAAGCTCGCCAGCTGTCCCACGTGGGACGGTACGGTTGGTTAGTGGTTCAATGACCCTTGCTTCGACATGTGGAAGTGGGCGGCCGACCGTTGATACTCGAAGTTCCAAGGGATCGTCGAGCCGGGTTTGAAATGAAACGGGGGATGTTTCCGTCATTCCATAACAAATTGTGATCTCACGTATGCCCATGTCCGAGATGACTTTCTTCATGACCTCGACGGGGCACGGCGAACCTGCCATGACACCAGTTCTTAGGCTTGACAAGTCGAATTGGTTGAAGTTGGGATCGTTCAGTTCGGCTATGAACATTGTTGGTACGCCGTGAAGCGCCGTACACCTTTCTTCCTCCACGGTCCGGAGCACGGTTTCTGAGCTGAAGGCATCTGACGGAAGAACCATGGTGGCACCGTGGGTTACGCACGCGAGGTTTCCTAACACCATGCCAAAACAATGGTAGAAGGGGACTGGGATGCATAGTTTGTCGTGGTGGGTAAATTTCATTTCTTCTCCGACGAAGAAACCGTTATTCAAAATGCCGTAATGGGTTAGGGTTGCGCCTTTAGGAAAACCGGTAGTTCCCGAAGTATATTGAATGTTAATGGCATCATAACACTCAAGCATCCTTTCTCTCTCCTTGAGTTCCCGTGGGGAGGAGTTCATTGTTCCGATTTCTAGAAAACGCTCCCAGGAAAGCATTGAAGGCGGAGAAGGCTCCCCCCCATCGCTGAGTGTTACGATTCGACGTAGAGCAGGGACTCGAGCAGCCTTGATTTCTTGGCCAGCTCCTATCTTCGGGAGCTTTCTGATTTCAGGTGCCAGTTCTGTTATCATCCAATGGTAGTCCGAGGTTTTGAATTGTTTGGCCGTTATGAGGAGGCTTATCCCGGATTGGTTCAGCGCATACTCCAACTCTTGAACTCGGTATGCGGGATTGACGTTGACTAGGATCGCCCCAACCTTTGCAGTAGCGAACTGGGTCAGAACCCATTCCGCATTATTTGGCGACCATATACCAACTCGGTCTCCCTTCTGTACGCCGAAACCAAGAAGCGCTACGGCGAACTCATCCACCCGCTCCTTCAGTTGGGCGTAGGTCAATCTCAGGCCCTGATGCCTAGAAACGAGCGCTTCTGCATCCTCATGCCCCGAAACGACCTCGTCGAAGAGACGCCCAACGGTCTTTTCGATGAGAGGTTTCTCCGTTGGGCCGTGTTCGTAGCTTGGCTCGGGCCCCTTTTCCTTCATTTGCGGTCGCGTGCCGTTTGGGGCTTGGTGTGAAAGAATAATTCTTGGTACCTTTACTAATTATGGTAAAATTCATGGCGGGCCCGCGGGGATTTGAACCCCGGACCTCTGTACCAGTGCTGGGCTGGTTCTACAGCTTTTTCCGGTGTTCCTTAGGGGGTTCGGCAACAAATTCCGCTTTATGTGCGGAGCCTGCCGCTCTATCCAACCTGAGCTACGGGCCCAAGGGTGGAACGCGGCGGGTAAAGTAAAAGGATTAAGGCGCAGCGATTCGAAGAAGTTTAAAGAACCAATCGGATTTCCTTTGTCTCTGTGCGGGGATTCCCGAGCCAGGTCAAAGGGGCAGGACCACCCGGCGCGGTGGGGCCACACTTAAGATCAGAACTTGCCTTGGGAGATGAGGAGACATCCTGTGGCGTAGAGCCAGCGGATGGGCGCGTAAGCCTTCAGGGGTTCGAATCCCCTTCCCCGCACCAACCACACCAAGTATAACGCATGTAAGAACCGTGATGAATGCGAAAAATTGGTTCCGGATACATTTCGATTCACCTTTGAATAAGGATGTTAGTTGCGTGATCATTACCTGATTTTTCGAGTAAGCAAGAGGCTAAACGAAATAGAAAGCAACAGTATGACTCCGAACATTATCCCAACCAACTTTCCCAATGACAAGACAGTCAACACTAAGACCCCTACGATTAATAGAAGAATGATGTTGAACCTGACCCCAACGTTTCTTGACCTGACGATTAGAGCAACCAAACTCACAACCACAAGTAACACAAACAGGTCTACAACAAGACTGAGCAAGCTCATTCAAAACGCCTCCACGAAACGGCCGGCCGAGAGGTAAGGTTCATCCGCGGAAAGAAAAGACCCTCAAGAGAATCGGAAGACTTAGAGGCCGTATTCAACCTTTCCAAAGCCAATATTCAGTATCAGTCCAACCTAGGCCTAGCTGATTCTTGAATACAAGTTGATCGGGTAGATAGTTCAATCAGCGAATTCACAGAGCAGTCTTGCTCCGCAGGATGATGTCGCGAAGAAAAGTGCGCGGATCTGGTTTACAGGCCACAATGTCTGGGTGAATGAGAAAGGTTAGGTGTGAAGCTTGGGTTGGTCGTACTAGTACAAAGTAATGTAGTAATATGTTATGACTCGGACGTAGATGTCGCCGAAGAAAAATAGTGGCGGTACCCATTGATCAGCTTGGAAAGCGGATGGGGTCACGAATAACCCGGAGACTACCACACTCGACCCAGCTAAGCTCGCTGGAATTTGCATTTTGCCTGAAACCATCAACCGGTAGTTGCGCCCGTTAACTTGAACGTAGAAAATCTGCGTCACCGGAGTGGAACAAGGATCGACTGCCACACTGCATACTGGTGCCAAAGTCAACACCTTCAGCTTTCCTAGCACAGTCACGTTCTCATGCATTGGTTGGATTCCCCCCCCCACTCCGACAGATGGTGGAGGCGCGGCGAAGATTTGAGGTTCAACCATCGAATTGGTGCGAACCACAGAATTGTAGGAGTAAACGGCGGCCATTACCAGGAAAGCAACCGCGACAAGCGCTATGATGGAGTTTACGTGCTTTCGATTTTTCACAACGACCAGCCGCTAGAGTGAAATCTACGAGCGTAACAAGCTCGGAAACCTAAAGGAACTCTTGACTAAACTTATCAAATCTCAAAACCCCGCCGTATTCAAATTGATAATAACTAGCTACCTTATCTAGGAAAGTGCGACAGAATAAACTGCAACCTAATAGAACGATCTAATGGGGAAAGGGGTAATTCTACCTGTCTAGGATTAAATCCCAGTTCCCATTGCGTCAAGATGAGCCTCCCGAACACTCCCCCCACGGGTTCTCCCCTCAGGCCTCGCAAGCCGCTAGGTTTAACGAACTGGCGTATGCCCTGGCATTTTGCAATAGACTGTTGGCTTATTATACGACTGTCCCAAGCCTTCCTTAGCGCACGGAAGTGAAAATCTGTTGGCGAAGAAGTTTAAACGGATTGACACCAAACTCATCCATGCTGGCGAACCCGAACCACGCATCATGGGCGCGGTTAGCATCCCGATATTTCAGTCGGCAATGTTTGAATATTCTGGCGAGACGAGCTACCACGACCTCAAATATATTCGCTTGAACAACACCCCAAACCATACGGCGCTCCACGAAAAGTTGGCAGCCCTCGAAAACGCTGAAGCCGCATTGGTCACAGCCAGCGGGATGGCCGCCATCTCAACAACCTTACTGTCGTTTCTCTCCACAGGCGACCATTTGCTTGCCCAAAACTGCCTGTATGGAGGAACTCACGATTTTGTAACGAAGGATTTTCGCACATTCGGCATATCTTACGATTTCATTGACGCTAACGACTCAGAGTCATGGAAGGAAAAGCTGCGGCCCAATACCAGGGCAATTTACGTAGAAACGATAACAAACCCTATGATGCAGGTTGCCGACCACAAGGCGGTCGTCAAATTTGCTAAAGCTAATGGGCTAGTGACAATAATCGACAACACCTTCGCGAGCCCGATCAACTTCCGTCCCTCAGAATGGGGCTTCGACCTATCACTGCACAGTTGTACAAAGTATCTGAACGGCCATTCCGATATTGTGGCCGGCGCGATCATAGGCCGCGCAGGAATGGTTGAGAAAGTGAAGCATAGGCTTGACCACTTGGGTGGTTCGCTCGACCCTCACGCCTGTTTTCTACTCCATAGGGGAATCAAAACGCTTGGAGTTAGGGTCAGGTACCAGAACGAGAGCGCAATTAAGATCGCAAAATTCCTGCATGAACATCCGGCCGTCGAGAAAGTCAATTACCCAGGCCTCGACACACACCCGCAGTACTCGAGAGCAAGAGAACTCTTTGACGGCTTCGGGGGCATGTTAAGCTTCGAACTAAAGGGCGGAGTTGCAGCAGCCCGCCGCTTCATGGATCACACGACGCTACCAATAATAGCGCCAAGCCTTGGCGGCGTAGAAACTTTACTCACGCTACCAGCCACTACATCACACTCCGGAATGTCCCCAGAAGATCGCAAGGCACTTGGAATCTCCGACGGGCTCATTCGCTTGTCAGTTGGAATAGAAGCAACCGAAGACATAATCGAAGATTTCCAACAAGCCTTAGCGTAATAGCTCATTGACCGGGCCCACATCGGTCAAGCGAGCAAAACAGAGAGTTTCCACAGGTAAGAGATCACAAGAGTCCGTTCAAGCGAGGCAATTTGCACCAACGCTTTCGCCATCCGCACAGAACTAAGTATTAGCGGACCAAGGTGAACTTGATACCTTCGACTCTTGAAGGGATCTAGAGCGTAAGTTCGCAAAGCTCGAATCGAGGCGTGTCCTGTGCTCCCAATCGGACTTGCGCTGTACGGAGCCACCTTCTGTCCTAATGCGGAATAATGTGTAAATATGAATTCAACTACGACGCGTAGTTCAAATCCTAAGGATATGATACTGCCTTGAAAGGTGGAAAGACTGTCACACAAAAGACCGCAGTAGTTCTAATTATCTCAGTTGTGGTTTTGGCATCAATTTCGACGTACTCAAGCTTGGCGCTCAGGGCGGAGGCAACTCGAATCACGCAACTGCAAACTCTGGCGTCTGATCTGGAAAGCAGAAACACCGTGTTGGAAAACGCCCTGTCGTCACAGCCTCAGCCTGCCGGAAATGCATCGTTCGGCCTCAATGCAGTTGCGATCTATGATATCTCGAATCAAAGCGTGGTGACCGTTCAGAGCACCCAAGTCTCTGTTGTTCAGACCATCTTTGGACCACAAACCGGAATATCGAGTGTCCTCGGCTCCGGTTTCGTGGTGGACTATTCAAATGCTTACTACATTGTGACTAACTTTCATGTGATCGATAGCGCGGTTAACTCGACTGTAACCTTCTGGGACGGCGACTCCTACCCAGCGAAGGTCATAGGTTCCTATCCTTACAGCGATATTGCAGTGATTATAACTCCAGCTCCCGAAAGCGATTTCCATCCCCTCAAACTCCCCCCATCAGCATCTCTTAGAGTGGGGCAAACAGTGATGGCAATCGGTAACCCGTTTGGACTCTCAGGTTCCATCACGATTGGAATAGTAAGCCAGTTGGGAAGAAATATACAGTACCAGTCTGCCAGTCAAGTGCTCTCAATATCTGACGTTATCCAGTTTAGTGCCCCGATAAACCCTGGAAATTCTGGAGGACCACTCTTGAACGCTGGCGGAATGGTGGTCGGAATCACAACCGCCACAGCAAGTGGTTCGCAAGGTGTTGGGTTCGCGATACCATCCGACACCATACTAAGAGAGCTACCTTCCATCATAAGCAGCGGCGGGTACCGTAATCATCCGGACCTAGGAATTCAAGCAGCTGACATGAACTACGAACTCTCACAAGTTACTGGGGCAAACGTGACTAACGGCGTATTGATTGAAAAGACCGTTTCGGGAGGACCCGCGGACCAAGCAGGGCTACGAGGTGGCCAGCAAATTACAACAATCGCTGGCCAGCAGTACATTATCGGCGGTGACGTCATAGTTTCCGTAAACGGAAATAGAATAGTAAGTTATGATGCGCTATCAACCTATCTAGAGAGGTACATCCTCCCGGGACAGATAATCCGGGTGGGCATAATTAGATCCGGAAACTACCAAGAAGTAGAGGTCACCGTCGGCGCAGCGTCCGACCCATAGAGGAGGAAAGGTTTGACGAGGAAGGCAACTGAAACCAGCAGGTCGAAAACTGCTCTCGTGACAGGTGCGTCCAGTGGAATCGGTCTGGAACTCACGAAGTTATTCGCCAAAGACGGCTACAGCCTTGTTCTCGTGTCAAGAGATCATGTTGCCTACATCTTGTAGTTCGTATCATCTTTGAAGGAATATATAACAAGGCTGGGTGAGTCAACGTCAGATTCCATTAAAGAGATGAAACGGTATCTTGAGTCAGAAGAGGGGCGTGTCGGTTCTTGCTTACGTGTTGACCGCCGTAGGTATATTGGGAATTATTATTTCTCTGGTTATAGAACAATCCGATTACGACACCGTTGCTTTTGGAATCGCCACCATTTCGATGCTGATAGCGATAGCAGGCCTCGCCCTTGCGTTCAAACTTCCAGCTGGTACTGACCAGCCGAGAGAAGGCGACCTTTAAGGGAATCCAACAAACGCTCTGTCCTCGTCCCTTGGACTAAACCAGTCAAGTCAAGGCCATCCCGCACACGCTCAACTGGAGAGTCCATCACTTTTGTAGTGAATAGTTGAGGTTGTGAAGAGTTTTTCTTTGAGAGGATTGGTTTGGCGTAAGTTCGTGTCAAGATCGTGCAGTATCGTTGGATTGTCCTTTCGGTAACGACAGTCGGCATCTTCATGGCCGGTCTTGATACACGAATAGTACTGATCGGCCTTCCCACGATAGCTGAATCACTCCAGACAGACCTTGAGACGATGTTATGGGTGACTCAGGGCTACCAAATCGCAATAACTATCGGCCTGCTCTTTCTCGGACGATTCACTGACATCTTTGGACGGGTGAAGGTTTACAATCTAGGGTTTGCAATTTTCACCGTCGGTTCAGGCCTTTGCGTCATTGCTCAAACGGGGGAGCAACTCATAATTTTCCGGGTCATCCAGGGCGTTGGCGCGGCTATGGTGATCACCAACAGCTTCGCCCTGATCACAGACTCCTCGCCAGCGGCAGAGCTTGGCTTTGCGCTCGGAGTTAACCAAGTAGCGTTCACGCTTGGTGCTATCCTTGGGTTGACAGTGGGCGGTGTCTTGATCGACACGGTAGGGTGGAGAAGCATATTCACACTAAACGTTCCCATCGGAATCTTCGGAACTCTTTGGGCTCACTTACGCCTGAAAGAAATTGCCCATACTGAAAAGCACACTGGCTTTGATTATTCGGGACTATTCCTATTCACGACCTCCTTGACATTGGTACTACTAGTCATCAGCTTACAGACTATGGCCGCAATAGGCTACATCGAAGCCGCGGTCCTTTATCTCGTCAGCATAGTTACCTTTGCACTCTTTCTCTACGTCGAACCGCGCACGGCTGAACCGATTCTGGATATGCGGCTGTTCAAGATTCGGCTCTTCTCGGCGGGGAATGTTAGTCAATTCTTGTATTCTCTCGGTTTTGGCTCTCTAAGCCTTATCATAATTCTGTACTTTGAACTGATCCGTGGATTTGATGCCCTCACGGCC